>MDTD01192848.1_pt1 | contig 15076 bp, 16 predicted proteins | sample 811221 | NCBI WGS metagenome assembly MDTD01 (sample SAMN05326646, study PRJNA326480) | marine metagenome | isolation source: seawater | place: Pacific Ocean: South West | collected 2011
AAGCAGGATTATCAGGGTCAAAAAGTGTACCTAAAGTTAAAGTATGAGCACTTATAGCAAATTTTTCACCATTATCAAATAGTAATATACCTGCACTTACGTCAATTTGATCGTGTTTATTAGATGCATTAGGTGTAAATTTTACTGAATTATTTGAACCATCATCTGGAAAACTAAAATTAAATGTTCCTCTTGCTACTCTAGTTCCTTCTGTACCTGCACCATTATCAACATTAGATACAGTTATCTTAGGCACCTTGCCACCAACAGCTGCATCTTTACCTACTACCTCTACTCTTGTACTATGTCCTAAACCTGCTCCTTGTCTGAACTCAAGTTTAGTAACTAACATATTACTGGTTACACTTTCAGTTGGATTTGATACAAATATCATATCTCCTGCTCTTACAGGCACAAAAAATCTTGCTGTGGTAGAACCAGAGAAAGATCCAGCACTTCCAGAAGTATCAGATATTCCTGTAGTAGTAATAGAACTACTTGAAGTGTTTGAGGCATAGCTAAAATCTTCTATATTGCCTGATGAATCTAATGTACCTATTGTCATACCTTTTTCAAACCCAAAAGACTCTGGATTAATTGACATATTACAAACAGTGCTACTACTGCTAGTTGGTGTTACATCTTTAAAAAAATATGGCATCCTTGGAAAAGCAAAACTTCCTCTTAGGATATCTGTTCCACTTGCTCCTGATCTAGAAAGTTTACCAGCTATCTTTTTTCTAATGTTATCTACATCAGTTTCCAATCCATATTTAGTTCTAAAAGTTCTTTTTACACCTAATTGTTCTCTAGGTCTATCTGTGCTAGGAGTAAATAAACAAGTTGTATTACTTGAAGCTCCTTTTAACATGACCTGTGTAGTGCCTGAAGGAAAAGCAGCAAGCAAATCAGATATTAATAAATATCCACTTCCACTTGTTTTACTTTGATATTGAACTGTTGCTACTGGTGTAGGAGTACCAGAACCATCTGCATTTAATAAATTTAAAGTCTCCGCAGCTGAAGTACCAGCAACTTTTGTTCTATCTATTTCGTTTGAAAATTCTTTTTCTGACCATGTAAATGTACCACTTATACTTGAAACATTAATAACTTCAAAGTTTTTAGTAAATTCACCCTCTTTATTTTTAATTCCATCTAAAGTACAATCTGTAAATATTTCATTTTTAGGGCGTTCAAAGTCAAAGTCATCTAACATTGCCACTTTCTGCCCTGTTTCAGCAAAAGTTCCTGTTGTAGGAAACTCAACTGTTAAACCAAAACTTGATACATTTGAATTTGGTCTTGTTCCTCTTGGAAAATAATTTAAATGTGGTGTTGGTGGGGTTGTTGTATCTGCTCCACTATTGTCTACAGATTGGAAGTTATGGTCAATATAGTAATCATATCCAAAATTATCTGCAATAGTTGTGCTTGTACTATCATTAGGATCTTCTTGAGCTAATTCTGCAATCATACCTAGTAAATTAGAGTTGGATTTTTTTGAATCTATACTTCCAACATAATTAGTAGGGTAAGTTCTTAAAGAATCATTGAATCTATTAGAATCTGATGTATCTACTTTATTAGATAGTCCTAATGCGGCAGGTGTATTAAATGCAGCATTACCAATAAGAGATGTTTTAATTACATCTGATCTTTTTGTACTACCACCTGTTATAGAAAATTCATTTAAATCTTTGGTATATACACCTCTTAACATTTCTAGTTCATCTTTTACTCTAAGATTTACTGTATGTCCTTGCATTTTATTAAAATCGTTTTCAATATCATATATTCGCCCTGCTATTAATATAATTTTTGTTTCAGGATCTCTTAAATATACTCTTTGTAAATCTGCAAATACAGCACTTGCTGTGCCATCATCTTCAGAAGCTGTTAAAATATTTAGTGGACCAGTTTTCTTATCTAGTGTTCCTGAGAAAGGGTTAGGGACTGGATTGAGTAAAGTAATATATGCCTCTGCAGGATTACCTAATTCATGGGTAAATTCAACATAGTTAAGAGCATTTCCAGATTGTGCTGTTTCTGCTCTCTTCCATTGATCTGTAATATTGTGGTTAGGATTATCTCCTGTCCAGTAATAAAGCTCTGCTAATTTTGCCATCTTTTCTCCTAGTCAAACACATGATTTGCAGTTTTTGCTACGAATTGTAATGCAAATTGATATCTATCTTCAAATCCCGGCACTAATGTAAAGTTACAACTTTGTACAGCACATTCATAAATAGATCCACCAGTTGAAAAACCATTAGCTGAACTACCAATACCTACACTAGGATCACCTATCTGTACTTGTACGAGTTTATCTGAAGAATATAGTTCTTCACATATGAATTGTTCTAAATAATTTTTATATGGTATAAAATAAGTCTGACTGCTAGATCCATCATTGTAACTAAAACTAGCCATTCCTCTTACTTCAGCTGTATCTGATGTATTTGTAGTATCTCCACCTACAGTATCAACCAATCCAGCACAAGAAATTGTAGGTCTAATAGTACCTAAGTCAATTAACTGTGGCGTGGTTGTGGGAATAGGAACCTGAATAGGTGTTCTACCTAATTGAATACTAATATTATCACATTTCAAAGCTAATCTTTTCGTAGCTGCGGCATGTGTTCCGTTTCTTAATAGTATTGATAGTGTTCCTTCTGCCATAATTCTCCTTATTTATTTTCCGTTACTACTAAATCCTGCTGACATTAATGATCCAAAGTTATTAAACATACCACCTTCTTGTCCGAATTTAAAGTTAACATTACCACCAGTTTTCATCGTATCCATGAATAAAGCCTGAATCATATTTTGTATTTCACTTTGAGTAAATCCTTCTTGCAGTAATCCTCTAGTTTCACCTGAATGTACAGTTCTAGCATCTATACCATATCTATTCTTCATTGCTGCATTTGCTTCATCAGTAAATTCCATGTTTCTAATTTGTCTAGATAAGGACATTGCAGTTCCTATTTCGTCTCTAGTAGCTCCGAATCTTTCTATATCTGATTGTAACATAGCTTCTTCAGTATCACTCATTCTACCTAATTTTACTATATCTAATAAATTTTCTATACCTAATTGAAATTTTCCAAATGCTTCTCTAGTTAAAGCAATAACATATTCAAAAGCATTTCCTAAATCATTAAATCCACCTATTACATTTCCAATTAAAACACCTATTTTATCAAAGCCCGGTATTATCAAATCAAAAATAATATTATATAGAGCTTTAAATACATTTGCAACCATCTGAGAATATCTTTCAACTGATGCTCCAAATTCGTCAAAACCCATTCCAGCGAATACATCATTTAAGAATTCAGGTACTCCATCTAAGAAACCAAATATAAATTCTTTTAATCTTTCTAAAAATGGTCCTTTTCCACCAGTTAAATTTTGAAAGGCTTCTTGAATTCTAGGAACCCATTTTTCTGCTAGTTGTTGAGAATATTTTTGAATTTTAGGAATGAATGATCCTGCTTTTTTAGCTAAAGGTACAAACAATGGGACTATAAATGGAGCTATAAATGCATCCACCATTGCACCAATTATCTGTAATATTGATCCTATAATACCAGTAAATACCTGTGATTGCTTTAGTAGTGAACCTACTCCAAAGTTAATACCTAAAAACGCTTTATTTTTACTAAGAGTTTTAAAGAAACCACCATTAGGACTAGAAATATCTTTCTTAATACCCATTAAGGTTTTACCAAGAAATCCTGAAGCTCCGAATGTAGCTATGTTTCCACCAATAGCTCCTGCTCTTAACGCAGTTCTACCCGGACTTGCAGCCGCAACTGAAGCCGCTCTTCTAATTCTGCCGAGTCTACCGGCACCCCTTTCCATGGTCATAGGTTACATTCCTCCATAATAGGCTGCCATTCCTGAATAAGCAGCATCAACATTTACGTTTTTTTCTTTCTCAACTTCGAGCATAGAAGCCGCAAGCGTTGTTACCATTATAACTTGTGGTAAACTTAACTCTTGGATAAAATCCCAAGGTATGCCTAATTGAAGCAATCTGATAGTGAGAGACCAATAACCTAAAATTACTTTTTCCTCACTTTGTAGATCAGAATCATGCCCCTTCAAAAAGGCATCTACGCTTTTTTTAATTCATCAGTATCTAATTCATCAACTTTTGGTACTAAATTTTCTAGTGCTTTACCTAATCTAGAATCAATAGATACTAGAAAGGCTTCATTTGTTGGTCCCCATGGAGCTTTTACTATATATTCTTTTAGATATGCTTTAACATAAGCATCTCCATCAAAACTTGTGACTCCATTTTTACCTATAATAACTGAATTAGACAGAAGTTGATTCTGTTTGCTCCAGCTTAAAGGTTTTACAGTCACTTCAAAGCTATCTCCTGTTTCAGGGATATCAACTGTTACTTCACTAGGATCAGATTTGATTTGATATTTTGCTAAATCGAAACCCATATGTCCTCCTTATCTTTACTTTATTTCTTATGCATAAGATGGAGTAGAATCTAGAACAGTAATTTTCAAATCTCTGAAAATCATATCTACATCTACTTGCATCGCAGATCCATCTCCTGTAATATTGTGTGGAGCACCTGTTATAAATGCTCCTTGATTGTTTATACCAGTTCCTGCAGAGCCATCTCCCGGAATATCAATGGTTATTGAGTCGTTACTTCCTCTTGTAAATACTACTTGCACCGCGAAACCTTTGGCTCCAGCTGCATCACCGTAGTTACCTTCAAGAAGCAACTGTTTGAATATTTCTAATGCACCTGTAGTACCAGTAAATGTGTTTGCTGATGCAGAAGTTGTATCTGGTAGAGCTAATGTACAGCTCATGGTATATGCTTTTCTTCCCTCTCTAATTTCATTCGGTCCTCTGTTTCTACCATGTCTGCCTGATATATAGTATCTAGGTTCTGTTGAGTTAGAAATATTAATGTTAAAACTTCTTATTCTAGCAATTTCTTGTCCGAATAATGAGATAGATCCTTGTGAAAAATAATATGGATTATTTGAAGGGAAGTTTATATCACTAGATGTAATACTATTCATTATAGAATACTTAGGCATACCAGCATCTTCTGAACCCCCACCATCAGCGTATATATTATTACCTACAGTAGCTTGATCAGCTTGGTTGTGTGTCATACCTAAGAAGTTTATAGTATCCCATCCAAAAGCTAACAGTCCACCTTCATCTGCAGATATAGTAGCTGAGTCTACCATTCCTCCAAAGAATCTTCTATTGAAGTCATTTGCTGCAGTTTCACCACTATCTCTCATATGCACATGCATAGAGATTGTGTCTAAGTCATTTGTAGGAGTAATAGTATGTGTAAAGTGCCCTGTAGGAGAAGCTCCACCTGAAACTTCATGAACTTGAGTATTATCTGCATGATCAAACCTTAATGGTTTATCTAATCTAAATATATCAGTTCCGGGTTCTGCAATTATCTGTCTAACTTCTGAAGTATCTGTGCCTCCAGAATCATCTGTAATTTGGATATAATCGTTTACTGCTAAGTTACCCACATCACTTCCATCACAATCAATAAAAATATCACCTTTTTTAACAGCTCCATCTAGTAAAATAGTATCAGATGCTACAGACGATGGTACAGTTGTCATTTTACCTATCGGAAATCTTAAAGGATTTGCGTTAAGTAAAACCATATCTGATATACCCCCTGAAAATGATTGTTGTCCAGCATAAAATTCAGCAGGTTGTCTCTTTGCAGTAGTGCCTAAGAAGTATCTAGGCTCTATAGTAGGTGCCATATCAGGCACGCTAACTGCTTCATACACTCCCGGTACGTCTGTAATATAACTTACAGATCCTGTACTAGCTGTAGATTCTATATTTATTATAATTTCGTTATTTGCATGAAAAAAAGCTGTTGGTCTATCTAAAAATATAATACCTGCAGTAGTTCCTGTAAAGTGAACTACTCTTCTTATTTCATATTCAGTAGCTGTAGATGTGTCAGCATCACTGCTAGACTCACTACTTCCTGCATTTACATTACCAATTCTAATAAAATCCCCTACATATAGAGTGTTAGTTCCATTATCGTAGGTGATTTGTGTGCTTCCTGCAGGTAAATCATTACTGTCGTTGATTAACCCATTAAAACCACCCGTATGACGAGTACCTGAATTTAACTCAGGATCTCCTCCTTGGGCAGCTTCAGCCGCAAATGTCACTTGTGATTGATCACTTCGTAGTATAGCCATATTGTTCTCCTTATATTATTATACTAAATTTTACGAACTTTCCAACAGAATAGCACTATTTACTAGCTCTATGTCTATAGTTGCACTCCAAACATTTACATTTTCATCCATATCTTCTCTAAAGTTTTGAAATGTAATTCTTTGAAAATTAGTTAAACTATGTCTTCTGACATGGCAAATTCTTCTTATTTCTTTCATTAAGTTATATAATCTCTGTCTACTATTATTTGTATAGACTTCTAAATCAACTTCATATATTCTATCAGCATATTTGTAGTTACCTATTGGAATTTCTTGTTGAGTTCCCGGTCTAGCAATAATATAATCACCTTTATTTAGATCATATCTTATTTGTTCATTAGCACCAGTAACTACGATGTAATTAGGTTCAGTTACATTACTTGAATTCCACTGAGAATTTAATTCATCAATAAATTCTTTAGCTGCCATTGGTTCATTAGACATTAAAATACCTCAAATGCTCGGAGAGAATCTAGAAGCTCTGCTGTTTCTGCAGTATATGCATCAATTTTTTGAGCTATTTGCACTCTGTCCATACCACTTACTGATACTCCACCGTAGTCAGCATGTCTAAGAACATCAATAGCTGCTAATTTTTTAGTTAAATCTGTTACTAAAGCTCCATCTCTACCGTCTGTTGTTATATCTCGACCATAAAAATAAGTAACCTTTATAGGCATAGTAAATTCACCTCCTCCAAATCTAAAGACTGGAGCATTATATGAAGTAAATCTTGCAGGAAGTAAAAAATATCTAGAAAACTGAACCATTCCTGTATTTGGTACTAAGAAAAAGTCTTGAGTTCTACCTTGATCTTTAGTATCATAAGATGCACCATTCCAAATTTGTAGCTTTACTAATTTATATGGATCAAGCCTATCTAATTTAAAACCATTTACGTTAAATTCATGGTACTCTTGATAAGCTATATTAGGTCTCCATGACTTTCTAGTATAGTAATCTATTTTAGCTTGGGCTTCGTGGATGTAGTTTTCTACTGCAGATAGGCTAGGTGTTGTAGATGAAGTAAAATTATCTCCACCTATGACATTTCCTAACTGTAATAGTTGAAATACATCTGCTGTAGTACAATATGCTTGTAATCCACGCTTTTTAATACTCTTTATGGTAGGTGCCGTTGATGTGCTGGTAGGACTACTAATTCTAATCCAAAAAGCAGACTCTCCATTTATAGTTGTTTCAGCCCAATTTCCTAATCTGTTTACAGGAAATAGTTCTGCTCCATCTTCACCAAATCCATATGATGTGCTTTCATTATCGTCAGGATCATTTTGGTATGTTCCAGACATGGGTATAAATTCTTGGAAAGCAGATCCATTAAAGTATTCATATTTAAGAGTTCCTAAACTACCAGCTGTAGCAATATCAAATAATGCCATATCAAATTTAGAGGCATCTCCTAGATATAAGAAGTCGTCAGTTCCCTCTAGTATAGCAAATGCTGTACCAGCTGGTGACTGTGCTTCTAGTGTTCTATCTGTAAATGAGCTACCATCAAATACTTCCACTTTATCAAAATATTGTTCTACAGTAGATGGCATTTAGCCCTCCTATTCGTTATCAGTTGATTCTTCTTCCTTCTTCTCTTCTAACGCTTCTGCTACAGTTTGATCAGGTGTAGGTTCTTGTTTACCTCTTAAATAAGCTGCTGCTCCCTGTAACTGTTGTAATTTAGTTATTAATTGCACTCTTTGTTCTTCTAGTTTCTGCAATTGTTCTGTTAGTGCCTTTAACTCTGCTTCTAATAAAGTTAAATCACCTTGTATATCTATTTCTGACATATGTCCTCCTATTTTCTTCTCTTTATAGTCCATAATTCTGGAACTAAATTTTTAATATGTATGGGTTTTTTAGTTCTCCCATATATTAAATGTTTACCATTTTGACTTACCCATCCAGATCCATCTATAAAAAGTTCTTCGTTTTTACCAAAAACTCTTTCATCTAGACCTTCATGCGTAAAATGTTTACCTTTTGCAATCCATTTTATTTTTTTATCTTCTAAAGCATTTGTAGTTAAAAAATAAGCAGTATTATTCTTTTCATATCTTCTTATTTTTGCTTCTACTGTTTTAGTTCTTTTAAAATGAACTTTATATGTTAGCTCTGGAACTTGATATTCTTCTCCAGACCATTTACTGTATAGCTTTTTCATTACTCCTCCTAAGAGTATTATAACATAATTGACCTAGCCAAGTCAAGTCCCTCTTATTATTATACTAAATTTATACAGATTTACAACCGTTTATTCTAAAGTTCTACTTCTAATTCAGGTATATCATATAAGGCTCTACCTTTATTCATACTTGTTACTGCATCAGTAAGTATTGTCCAAGTTCCATCAATATATGTAAAACAATTAGCATGAAATTTAGTCGGTTCTGTTACATCTTCAATTAGAGTATGTGTTGTACTATTTATATCAATAGCAGTAGTTTTTATGCCATTCGATTTAACATAAGTACATTCTGTATCTGTTAATGTCACATCTGAACTATTAGGAACAAGGACTTGAACTTTATTATCTGAATTTCTAACTATTATTTTTGCCATTTAACATCGCCTTTTCTTGTGCTTCAATTTGTTTTTTGAAGTCTTCATCTATTGTTTTTAGTGGACCAAGTACATTTATCATTTCACCTTGACTACTACCCGGTGTCAAGTTTTTAGCTCTTTCTTGTAATTGTAATTTAAGAGATTCTTTTTGATGAGTATCAACATTTTGTGTATCAAATGTGCCATCATCTAGTTCTTTTTTTATTCTAGACCAGTGTTCTATTTCTCTCACTCTGTCAGCACCCATTCTTTCTCTTTCATCTTTATCCCACAATTTTTCTTCTAATTCTATTTCTAGTAATTCTAATTCTAAATTATCTTTTTCTTTTTCAATACTTCTCTCTAGTTTTTTTATTTCAACTAAAAGTTTTCTGTATTGATACGCTTCCATTCTAAGATTAGTATAAAATACATTTTGTTCTCTTACAGCTTGCCAATATTTGCTTGCCTTTGTAGGAAATCTACCGTCATTAAGCACAGAGTAACGCATTTCAGTTTCAGTTCTATACAACTGTGCTTTGTTATGCGTATCTTCTAATTCTGCTTTTAATTCTTTTAAGAATTTATTATCTTCTTTTTTTAACATTGGAAAATTATTCAAGTGTTATCCCTCCTTGTACTGGTGTTTGCCCACCTAATGTTTCATCTGACATTAAGTTATTTAAGGTTATTATACCAGCATTTACTAATTCTTGTGCTTCTGCTTTTGTTTTAATTGTGTAGCCATACTTTTCTACCCATTCTGTGCAATGTTCTACGCCACCACCATGATCAGCGTTATCTACTGCTTTATATATACCACCCGGATATCCTGTAAGTTTAAATCTTTTTGCATCTGTGTGTTTGTAATTTTCTAATGGTTGTGCATAAAAATAAATCATAATTCCTACCTATCGTGATGTACTATTTTATTTTGTCCAGTGCCAGTTGCTGTACCAGTACCACCACCAAAAGATACTAATGCTGATGTTCCACCACAGTCTGTATCTGGTGTAGCTGAATATAAGTCATGACTGGATAGACCATTTGTAGCAGAAGCTGCCCAACTTGTACCATTCCATATTTCTCCATCATTATTAGCTATTCTATCTCCACCAAAAAGTAAAAAGTCTTCTCCTGTTCCACCACCTTGATAACTGAAACGACCATTAGACATTGAATTTAATGTTGACCAAGAACTGCCGTTGTATTTGTAAGTCGCAGATGAAACAGAACCCGGATATCCCCCAAAAGAAAAAGCATCTTCATGCCCTGTACCTGCCATGCCACCGTAATTTATATTTGCCGGTGAGTCTGCTTCTGTAGACCAAGAAGAACCATTATATGATTCTACATCATCTCTATAAACACTAATATATCCACCTGCTCCTAACGCATCAGTTTGTGTTCCTGCTACACGACTACCATCACCACCTATTGAACTTGATGTTCCACCACTTGTAAAAGATGAACCATCATATTCTTCTGATGTTTTACTTCCACTACCTGTCCAACCACCATGTACAAAACCAGCAGTTAATGTGCCACATGAGCCCGGTTGATTTTTTGCAGTTGCTATATTACCACCTGCCACTATAACACTACCATTATATTCCTCTGTTGATGCTAGATATGTACCACTTGTATTAGAACCACCAACAGCTATACAAGCGATTCTTGATGTGCCAAAACCATTACATCTAGTTCTTGCAGTAGATAAAACTGAATTTGAAGCACTAAATATTCCACCACTAGCAGTTCTTTGACCTACTCCGGGGTCATAACCATATACAACACCACCTACAGCACTATTTTGCCTGTAATGAAAAAATAATACTCCACCACTTAAAAATGTTTCATCTGTTGCATGACTACCACTCGGTGTAGAAATTTGATAACCACCCCCACCTTGTGAATTTGTAAGTATTTCGTGATAATTACCAGTATAGTTATAACCAGTAGTGGGACTATATACCAAACCTACTGCTCTTGTTACGACATTAGTTTTGTTAGATGATGATGGACCCGTGATTACTAATCTACCTCTCTTGCTACTATAACCAAAACCAAAAGAAAAATATGGTTGCCCATCACCATGACTATACGAAAAATTAGTTGGGTCTGTTTCGCCTTGTGTCATGGCACCAGCAAATTGATCTATTAAACCATTTGACCTAAGAGGTTGACCATTAGAAGTTGCCCATGTAATACTGTTATCTGCACCTACTGAAAAATTAGTTACTACCCAGTCATTTACCACATCATCCCACATAAGAACATGATGTACATTATTAGTATCATCAAAAACTATAGTTTGCATATGAGTATCAGATACATGACCAGCAAGACTACTACCACCACTAAAATTACCATGATTAATTACGCTTTGGTCTGCGTATTGTGTAGGGCTTGCAATTGTATGCGTAGCACCTGTACCTGTTATCGTACCTGCTTCTGCTTGATAAGTTCCTGACTCATCTTGTGTTAAATAAACAACTCTATTCCTAAGTTGGTCATAACTTGCGTATCCGTGGTCACCTTCATCTTTTACAACTGACAAATCTGATACTGTTATATTATTGTTACTACTTACATCATCAAATGTTATGGAAGCCACTACGAAATCGTGATAATCTCCACCATGACTTGAACCACTATCAGGACCACCTTTTTCAAAAAACATTAAACCTCTGTCAGCATTATCGTCATAAATCACATTACCAACGTGTTTACCTGTTTGGTTATAGTTAGTGCTACTACCATCATCGTATGGGTGATATACATCACTCACATCATCTATGTTTTCTAATTTTGGAGCCCCACTACCTGATGTAGCAATACCTGCTCCGTAAGCATGGTAGTCGTTATAATTTTGACCACCATTAGAAACCATAAAACTGCCAATAATTCTATTATTGTTCGGGTCAAAGCATATACCATTTGCATAAGAAGAACCTGATGAATGTATAGTGGTTTCATCTCCCCAACTTAATGCAGAACCATTCCATGTTGCAATTCTAACTTTTGCTTTATCACCATCGTTTTGGTCACCATAAGCAACACAAAGATATTGTGTACCACCTATATTAGCGACAGTTGCTGCTGGACCCCATGTTTGGTCTGATGCAGTGTTGCCATTTGGATGGTCATTATCACCCGATGTCATATCAACATTGGCTGGATCTGATTGTTGTGCAGGAAACTCACCTGATAACAATGTACTTACATTACCAGTTTCAACATTATCTACTTTACTAATGTTGCCGACTTCAACACCATTTACTTTACTTATATCTGCCATAAGTTCTCCTTATGCTAATAATACTTCTGTTGTATTAAAGTTTACATATATTGAGTCTGCTGTTAAAGCTACTCCAATTTTCTGTACCGTATCTCCAGAACCTGATGGAGCAGTTGCAGTTATTTCTCCTGCCGTTGTACCAATAAATAAATCTGCACCCGGTGTAAAGTTATATGTATCATCTCTTAATACACCAGATATTAATATTTTAGTAGCTTGTCCATCACTCTTTGATTCTAAAGCTACACCTATTGCAGGCATACTTGTTGCTGCATCTGCATCTGCTGGACCAACTTCACCATCGCTTCTAATATATACAGCGTTAAATGCTGTTACTGACTCACCTGATGCTATTGAAACTACAACACCAGTTGCTTTATGATCTGCTGATGGAGCAGTATCCCCAAATATTAATTGACCTTCATCTGCTAATGTAATTGTTTTATCATCTGCTAGTACCACATCTTGAAATGTTGTAGTAGAGTTAAATGTTAATCCAGCGTCATCTGCATGAGTTATTGTTGCTTCTGAATCAGCCCCAAATTTAAGCACAGCACTATCAGACAATAATAGGACATCATCACCAAATACTGCGTCTTTTACTACTGATAAACCTCCATCTGTCTGAAGTGATCCATCTGTAGTAGAGGTAGCTTCTGTTGTATCATCAGTTTTTATAATACCACTCGCAGTTATAGTGCTTGAAGTCAATGCTGCTGTCGCAAGTGTACCTCCTGCTACAGTCAAGGTATTAGCGGAGTGTGTCAGTGTTACATCACCGTTATTTAAATTTATAACACTACCACTTGCAAGAAATAGATCGGACCACATAAGGCTAGTCGTACCTAATGCAATACCATCGCTTGTTCCCGGAGTCAACGCGTTTTCAACTAATACCATTTCTTTCGAGTTATTCGCATGAAAGTTTATAGTATTAGCATCTGCGAAATCTATCTTAGTTTCGTCATCTTCTCCGATTTTTATATCAGTTATTAAATTGTCTACAACTGGTGGTTTATTACCTATATATGCCATAATAAAATCTCCTTGTTTTATTATACTTATTTTTTATAGATTTCCGACTACTTAACTATTTTTTATTAAGTTTTTTAAACTCTTTCGGATCTAATAAATGCTTGTGTTCTTCACTCATAGTTGCTAAAGGTCCAACAACATTTAAAACTTCTGCTTGATTACTACCATTTGTTAATGTAACAGCCCTGTTTTCTAATCTTATCTGGTGTGCTTCTTTTTGCACATCAAACTCATGTACATTTGTGCTATCAAAACTACCATCATCAAATTCTTTTTTTAATTTTGACCATAGTTTAATTTCTCTAAATCTATCTTTTCCTATTCTAAGTATAGTATTTTTATTAAATTCAAGTTCATCTATTTTTACTTCTAATCTACGTTTTTCAAATTCATTAGATTCTTTACTTAATTTATCTTTAGCTTCATCTAAATCAATCATTAAATTTCTAAATGCAAAAGAATCTCTTGTAAGTTCGTCATACATCGCAGCTTGTTCTCTAACACATTGCCAATATTTAGCAGCATTAGTTGGTTGCTTACCATCTTGCAAAACAGAATATCTCATTTGAATTTCTGTTCTATATATCTGGTTTTTTTCTACTGTTTCTTTTAATTCTTGTTTTAATTCTGTAAGCTCTTTATTTTGTTCTTTTGATAATACTGGAAAATTATCCATTAATATCCTCCCATGCTCCGTCTAAGTCAGTCAAAACTCTATGTGTTGATGGTTCAATATCAAGTTCTGGGGCTCTTGTATCTTCATCAAGTTGCCCTTCAGCATAAGTTTTCCACAATGCCTTAGCTTCTGTTTCGGTCTTTTCTGTGTAGCCTGTATTATTTGCAAGCCATCTATCTAAACTTCTACCTTCTTCTAATCTTACTAAAGTAGGCGTAAGTATAACAGGGCTCATACCATTGTATTGCCCTGTAGTAAATGTAAAATTTGTAAATTCGTAATATTTAGCCATTATCTATCATATAAACTTATTGTTGTTGAAGCAGCACTATATCCACTTCCTGTTCCTCCACCGAAAGATGCTGTATCTACATTAGTTGTTTGGTGATTTTGGTCAGGTGCATATCTATCATTACTATTTGCACCTCCTGCTGACCAAGCAGAACCATCAAAAAGATATGTTGTAGCAGCACCACTACCATTAAAGTGATAATACGCAAAAGAGCTTGTAGATCCACCACCCCAACCACTATTACCAGTTGTAGTTGCATTTCCATCATCGCTCCATGAAGAACCATCATAAGAATAGTTTTGTTGTCCATTTGCTCTACTACAACCACCTGTGCCTTGTGTATAATAACCACAAGCCATTCTAAAGTCATTATGTCCAGCACCACCACCATATCCATAAGCTGGACCATAGGTGCTTCCAGCAAAGGCAGTTTCAACTGTCCAACTACTACCATCCCATGATTCTGACCTTGTATTGTCTAAATCACAACCACCACTAGCTGTACCACCAAGCATCATAATATCATTTTCAGAAATACCACCACAGTAGTGTCCTTGTCCTACAACTTTGCTTAAATTAGTTATAGAGGACCAACTACCACCACTAAATTCGTAAGAGTCTCTTTTACCCACATAGCTTCCATTATCAGTTCCACCTACTACTACAGCACTTGTTGCAGAGCCAGCACCCCCCATCATTCCTGAAATACCAATAGATTGCCCACTACTTATAGAGTCTCCAGAGCCATCATATTCTTCTTCAGTAGCTAATCTACCTGTTAATCCACTTGTATTAAGCCCACCAATTACTGCCATAGCAGCTCTTGTAGAACCTTGTGCAGAATAAAATCTAGTTCTAGCAGTACCTAATGCAGCACTACTACTAGACCAAGTACCAGCAGATAAACCTGTAAACTCTAAACCATTTATTTTTTCAATATTAGA
>MDTD01083416.1_pt1 | contig 15075 bp, 11 predicted proteins | sample 811221 | NCBI WGS metagenome assembly MDTD01 (sample SAMN05326646, study PRJNA326480) | marine metagenome | isolation source: seawater | place: Pacific Ocean: South West | collected 2011
AACCGTATCGTTGATGGAGTACCCGGCAATAGTAAGTACTGCGGCAACAGTGGAGAGGTTAAACTCCAACCCTAATAGTGCAAAGATACCTATCGTAGACAACACATCATGGGTCAACGCCACGACAGCACCCATACCAAATTGCCATTCGAAACGGAACCAGATGTAAATCAGGATAGCCAGGATAGCCAAGCTTACGGCCATGACGCCGTCCCTGAAAAGCTCCTCCGAAACCTTCGGCCCGACGAACTCCGTCCGTCGGTAGTCGACGCCAGAGCCCAGAGCTGCCTTAACCGTCTCCACGGCAGCCTGCTGCGCACTCTCATCACCTTCCTGGCGCTGGACTCGGATAAGAACATCTGTTGGCTGACCAAACTCCTGAAGGGTAACCTCGCCGAGGCCAAGATTACCCAATGTCGTGCGCATTGCACTGATGTCGACGGCCTTATCGGTGCGAACTTCCATTAATATCCCACCCTGGAAGTCGATGCCGTAATTGAGGCCTTTTGTTAAAAACAACCCGACCGAAGATGTGATTAACACCGCTGAAAAAATGAAAAATATGATCCGCTTCGGAATAAAACTGATGTTAATGTCCACCGGAATAAGTCGAAGTCCGCGCATATCTATATTTCCTTCCCGGCCCTAGATCGGCAATTCTACTGGCCGCGTCCGTCGCAGCCAGGTGACCACGAACAACCTCGTCAACATGATGGCGGTGAACATAGAGGTCACAATTCCAATGGCCAGAGTGACAGCGAAGCCCCGGATGGGCCCGGATCCGAAGATATACAGCAAAATAGCAGCAATCAGCGTCGTCACGTTGGCATCGATAATGGTTGTCAACGCCCGGCCGTATCCTGCGTCAATGGCCGATATCGGGGTACGGCCCTGGCGCACTTCTTCGCGAATACGCTCAAAAATTAGAACGTTGGCATCCACAGCCATGCCGATAGTCAGAACGATACCGGCGATGCCAGGTAATGTTAGCGTCGCCTGTAGCACCGAGAGCGCGCCCAGTATCAAAAACATGTTCACAGTTAATGCAACGTCTGCCATCAAACCGAATCGGCCATAAGCGACGCCCATAAAAACAATGACCAACACCATGCCAATGATTGAGGCTATCTTCCCAGCCTCTACCGAGTCCTGTCCAAGACCTGGACCAACGGTCCGCTCCTCAAGGATGCTCAGCGGTGCAGGCAAAGCGCCGGCACGCAGTAACAACGCTAGGTCCGTCGCATCACGGAAAGAGAAATTACCGCTAATCTGGCCGGAACCGCCAAGGATCGGCTCACGAATCACTGGAGCGCTGATGACCGAGCCGTCAAGAACGATCGCGAAGGGCCGGTTGACGTTCACCGACGTAACGTCCCCGAACTTCTTCCCGCCGCGGGCATTAAATCGGAAGGTCACAACCGGCTCGCCGGTTTGTCCGTCCGACGATGGTTGCGCGTCGACAAGGTCTTCGCCTGATACCATGCTTCGCTTTCGAATCAGGACGTTCCGCGTCTGACCGCTACCATCATCTACATGCGGCAACCACCTCGCTCCCGGCGGTGTTCGGGTCAGGTTCTGGCCACCAGATTGTGGGTGTACAAGATGAAAGGTCATTTTCGCCGTCTTGCCGATGAGTTGTTTAAGACGCTCAGGGTCCTCCACACCTGGAACTTGCAAAAGAATTCGATCATCACCTTGGCGCTGGATAGTCGGTTCGCGCACACCTGTTTCGTCGATCCGGCGGCGAATGATCTCCAAGGACTGTGTAAGCGCCGCCAATCGGCGCTCCGCGAGCGCGTCGCTCGTAAAAAAGATGCGGATGGTGCTGCCATCGATCTCCGTTTCCGTCCCCGGGTCTATACCGCTGAGCGCCAAACGCGCGGGCTCTATCTGTTCCGGCTTTCGTATAGTCACCTTCGCCGTCTGACCTTCAACACCCAGCCCACCGTATCGAATCTTGCGCTTGCGCAACTCAACACGCATTGAATCAATCAGCGACTCCACTTGTTCCTTGACCACCGCGTTAACATCAACCTCCAGCAGCAGGTGCGATCCGCCCTGCAAGTCGAGGCCCAGGCTAACTTGTTTATGCGGCAGCCACTTAGGAAGGTTCTCGGCGAACTTCTTGTTTAGAAAATTCGGTGTCGAAAACGCTATACCCATCGCACAAATGATAGTAACGAAAATAATTTTCCATTTGGCAAAATAAACCATCAGCGAATCCCGAGCTGTTGCGAGTTATTTCTTCTTGCCGTCTTCGTCACTGCCAGACTCGTTCGCATCGCCGTCCGTAGCCGCTCGCTCTTCCGCTGCTTCTAATTCAGTCGTCGAATCAGATTCATTTGAGGGCTCAGGGGTAATATCATTTTTAACCGTCGGTTGCTGCTGGCTTCCGCCCATCCCAAACAGCTTTCCGAGAACACCGCCCCCGGACTTTTGATCGGCGTTCTCATTGGCAGCGCCTCCCTTAACGGGTTCGCCCTTCGTCTGCACTCCCGAGATCAAGCTGCGCTGAACCTTTACCCTGACGTCCCTGGCGATCTCGACAGTGACCTCGTGTTCATTGTCTACCTTGGTGACCTTGCCCGTAATCCCTCCACCTGTGATCACTATATCACCACGCCGGATATTACCCAGCATCTGCTTGTGATCTTTCATCTTCTTCTGCTGAGGGCGAATCAGAAGGAAGTAGAAGACAACAAAAATTAGTACCAGCGGCAGCATGGCCTCTAGTCCGCTGCCGCCGCCACCGGCTCCCTGCGCATAGGCTGATGAAATGAACATCTAAGACTCCCTAAATCCGGCGCGCCGACGCCGTCAACACAGGTATCGGCGATCCGTGAAAAAACCTGCCGGACTATAACGGCCCCAGTCAGACTTGCAAACGCTTAGACCCGCTGAAGGTTACCCCTTCGGAGGCAAGTATAGGCAGATATTGTGCACCTCGCACGTTTCTCTCTCTGCGTGCCAAAAACCACTGATGCCCTCTCAGGAAAAGGGAGGCCACCTGGAAACACACCTGCTCGGTTAGGCCCCAAATATACCATAAGCCTTGAAGTGGTTTATAACAGGGGCGGCATAGTTCACATGTTCACTAAACTTTTATCGGAAGAGTCTTTGAGCCGCCCAAACTCAAATTTTGTGCCTTTAACTAACCAAACAGAATTACAACTGAATTTGCAGACGACCTAAGCATAATGGCGGGAATTGAGACCACGAATATGATTCAAGCGGCGGCCTGCTTGGCGTCTTCCAGGATCATCTGGGCGCACTTTTCGCCGATCATGATTGCCGGTGCATTGGTATTGCCAGACACCACCGTCGGCATGATCGAGCAGTCGGCGACGCGCACGCCCTGAACGCCCTGCACCCTTAGTCGAGCGTCGACCACCGCTCTTGAGTCGCTGCCCATGCGGCAAGTTGAGGTGGGATGGAAAATGGTATTGCCCTTGTTGCGGGCGTATTCCAATAGGGCCTCATCGGTGATCTTATCGCTACCTGGTTCGTGCTCTTTTATCACATATCTAGCGAACGCCGGTTGCTTGGTAATCCGCCGCACCATACGTAAACCTTCGATCATGATCCGCCGGTCATAGTCCGTATCCAGGTAGTTCGGGATTATAGTCGGGTGGGCAAACGGGTCAGCAGAATTAATCATGATGCTACCGCGACTTTCAGGCCGTAGTTGGCAGACGGAGATTGTCACACCAGAAAACGGATGCAGGCTGCCGCCAAGTGAGGTTGCGCTGAATGGAATGAAGTGGACCTGAGCGTCAGGGGTAGCGGACTCGGGTAGAACCTTGGTGAAAACGCCCACGTGGCCGGCACTAAAAGTCAGGGGACCGCGTCGGAAGAGCGCATACTGAAGGCCGACCCAGGCGCGCCGGGCCAAATTGTTTACATCATCATTCACACTTATAGCCTGGTTCAACTCAAGTACGGCGCGGGCCTGATAGTGGTCCTGCAAATCGGCGCCTACGCCCAAGCTATCGTGCACAACTTCAATGCCGTGCGCCTTCAAGTGGCGTGCTGGTCCTACACCCGACAACTGAAGCAATTGAGGTGAATTGACAGCGCCACCCGAGAGGATGACTTCGCCGCCCACCTTAGCCACTTTGTCGATGTCGTGCTGACGATAGCGGACCCCGGTGACCCGCTTGCCCGAAAATTCCAGGTTCATGACCTGAGCGTTGGTCTCAATAACCAAGTTGGCGCGGCCACGGATCGGTTTCAAGTAACCTACTGCTGACGAGCATCGTCGCCCATTGCCCGACGTTGTTTGAAAATTCCCAACGCCCTCCTGAGTCGCGCCATTGAAATCATCGTTGCGCGGGATACCAGCTTCAACTGCAGCGTCAATGAAAGCGTCACAAATTTCACGTTTGTCGCGTATGTTCGAGACTTGCAAGGGTCCGCCGCATCCATGCAGTTCATCGGCACCGTTCTCCTGGTTCTCAGCTTTTTTAAAGAATGGTAACACTTCATCGTAGCTCCAGCCCTCGTTGCCTAGCTGTCGCCAGTGGTCGTAATCCTCTCTCTGGCCCCGGATGTAAACCAAGCCATTGATGGCACTAGATCCACCTAGAACCTTGCCGCGCGGCCAAAGAATAGACCGTCCATTGAGGCCCCTTTCCGGCTCCGTGTTGAAGCCCCATGACAGGGATGACGTCATATTCTTGTAGTAGCCAATAGGAATATGAATCCAGATATTCCGGTCCTTCGGTCCTGCCTCCAATAGAAGCACGCGGTTTTTCGGGTCAGCAGAAAGGCGGTTCGCCACCGGACAACCGGCAGAACCGGCGCCCACTATGACATAGTCAAAGGTCTGGTCCATGATCTTAACCCTGGGTCGTTGAGACAGCTTAAATTAGTTCATCACCGCGATCATCGGTCTCGCCGAATCGTTTAAGTACCGCCGGCTTCGTGCCTTCGTAAACTTTTGGAAGGCGTTCAGCGATCTTCTTATTCTCGCGTTCAAACAGGCTGTCTCCATTCATATCGCTCTCTACAATGAAAGGCCCAAAGTTCTTCACCTCAAGCACCCACATAGCCTGAGCGATCCCCAAAACATCGAGCCAATGCACATCGCGGACGCTGGTCACGCCGCGTCCAAGCAACGCGCCGGTGCCGTAACCGACTGTGGTCAAGTAAACTGCCCCGTTCGGCACAAAAGTGTTCCGGTAGTCTTCTGGAGTCATTCCGCCTTTACCCAAAATTAGCTTCGCACCAGAAATCTGAAACCAGTCCGCCATCCATTTAGTAAATCGGAAAGACGCTGTGGCGGTGACGGCGCTCAAATCATAGGTGCCGTCGTCGCGAGGCGCTGCTGCCGGTGAACAGTGGAAGTTGGCTGCGCTCTCACTCGGAAGGTCCATGGGGAGCTTGGCACCCTCCTCCAATACCTTCATATAAACCCCTTCACGACCCGTATAGACCACACCGTTAAGATAGACAATGTTACCAAGTTTTAGCTTGGCTAGGTCATTGGGCCCCGGATTAGTGCTCAGGCTGACTTTCTTGAGGGTTCCGTTGCTGACCATATGACCGTCTCCCGGCGTTGATAAGGGGTGTACCATTGGGGATCGGTTCGGTATTCAACCAAACCGTCGGCATAGACGCGCGCGCAGGCCCGTCGGGACGACAGACAAAAGGCGTGAACGCTCATCTGCATAGCGCCTGTATGACAGAAGCCAACTTCGATATGGGTATCGATGACCATGGATTTGCCAACAAATCCCATCGCGCCCATGCCAATGTTATTGCCTAGTTCTGTTAACTCCAGTTCCAGCTCGGCGATCTTTGGATCCGGATTTCGGTCACCCACGGTGCGAAGACAGGCAGCCCGCTTCCCATGAACCATACACGCATCCTTGGCTCCGCCCAAGCCAACACCGATGATTGCCGGCTGACAGGCGAGACCGCGTTTACCAAAGGCGACAAGGGAGTCGAGGTAGAACCTCTTGATCCCTTGAATACCGTCCGAAGGAAACAGCATGCGATAATCCGTACCGAATAATCCGCCCTTGTGCACGGTGATCAGATCAATCCAGCTGCCTTCCGGCTCAAAGGCATATTCGATCTCTGGGGCGCCGATCCCAACGTTATTATCATAATCTGTCCGCCACAGGGGATGAACTCGGTTCGGACGCAAGGGAATCGACTGCGTAGCCTCGGCGGTAGCGCCGCGCAGCGCTGCTTCGAGGGCAACGGGGCCTCCCTCGACCTGTGCTTCGTTGCTCATTTTCACGTACCATCGCGGTGTGCCCGTATCACCGCACATGGCACGTCGATCCTCTTTCGCAGCCTCGTAGTTTTCTAACATGGCCTGAAGCACGAACGAGGATAAATCACCGTTCTCGGTATCCGCGGCCCTCTTTATACCTTCCAGATAATCTTCGGGGATTTCGATAGCCGCCTTCTCCATCAAAGTGCGGGCTGTCGCTTGAATCGTATCAATAGGAATCATGGTAAATTTCTCGGGCGATCTGATCGCATAGCGTTGAGAGCCGATGATAATGCATCGACCAGATACCTCAGTGTATACGGACCAAGCAATCATTCCAGGTCAAATTTAGTTTACCAATCTTATCATTTATTGTCGTAAGCATTTCAAGGCTAACACCTTGACGCGTGGCGAACCGCCCAGGCCAGGTTCGAACGAGAAGGCTTGAACGGCCATGACACCAGAAACGTTGCGCCTATAAATTTTTAATACGCTGATAATCTCTATTGTGACACTAGCTGATACTGCCTGTTTACTGTGACCTAGTAACGGGACTTAGATGTCATTGGTCTAGTATCCGGCGCTGAAGAAATCTCAGGTTTCTGGAGTGTCCTATGGAAAACATCGGTAGGCCCTATAACGCTATTAAAACCGCATCTTGCCAAACTATCTCAATAGCATCGTCGCAAGAGCTCTGCCAAAGCGCTTCTTTTGGACGGTTGGGAAACTGCGTAACCGGCTCTTAAAAAGGAGAAAATTTGCATTATCCGCAGCTGTTTCAACGTCACGAGGACTGACAATCCAATTGCGCTTCTTAAATATGTTAGATCTCAGATTTAGGGCTCAATGTTATAATTTTTGGGTTGGTAATCAGTAAAATCATTCGTCGTATAAAAAGCTGCAAACTTTGAAGCAAAGGCCCACCCCCGCGATTCAACAATTGTGATACGCCGCCAGTTCGTCTAATGCCGAATAAGCGAGGACTTTTACTTCGTATGAAAGCTGATCAGCATGAGCACAAACTCCGCAACCCAAGAGCCAATCTGGCGCCATTACGGTTGGGTTATCACGGTTGCCTGCACGATATGCGTGGCTGTTTCATTGGGGTTTGGGCGTTTTGCATTAGGCATGCTGTTGCCCGCCATGGGCGAAGCGCTGCCGCTCGACTACGCCCAAATGGGGTTTATCAGTACGGGAAACTTTATAGGCTACACCATTGGCGTCGTCGCAGCCGCATGGGTAATACCGAAAATCGGCGAACGCTGGACCATATCCGGCGGTCTGATGATTGTGTCGATTTCATTGTTAGCGGTCGGCCAAGCGACTGGCTTCGCCTCAGTTCTGATCATATATTCAGTCACCGGGCTTGCCGGAGGCTGCGCCAATGTCACGGCGCTCGGCCTTATTACCCACTGGTTCACCCGCCAGCTCCGTGGCCGCGCCGCCGGCTTTCAGGTTTCTGGCTCCAGCCTTGCAATCATGTTTTCCGGACTCGTTCTGCCAAACATCAATCTCATTATGGGCCCCGACGGTTGGCGGGACGGCTGGATGTTGTTGGGCGGCTTGTCCTTATTTGGCACAGTATTCGCGGGCTTGGTATTGCGCGATCGTCCGACAGACAAGGGCCTGAAGCCAGCGGGCACACCAGACGATCCGGTGTCCACGACAGGCGCAAGCGGCCACCCCGGCGCTCGCACCGTAGCACATCTTGGCACCATCTATTTTCTCTTTGGCGTGACCTACTCTGTCTATCTGACCTTCATGGTCACCTCCTTGGTCCAAGAGCAAGGATTGAGTGAGGTTACGGCAGGCCAATTCTGGTCAACCTTAGGACTGATAACCCTAATATCGGGGCCATTGTTCGGCTTCCTATCTGACATGCAGGGTCGGCGCCAAGCTCTGGCGGCAGCCTTTGCCGTCTATGGCACCGCCTATGCGTTGGCGGCCATCGACGGCGGCGAGATTAGTCAATGGGCATCGGTGGCTGCGTTCGGCGTTGCGGGCTGGAGTATTCCCGCGATACTCGGAGCCGCGGTCGGCGACTACGCCGGACCGCGCAACGCCGTCAAGATATTGGGCACCATCACGATAGCCTTCTCCTTGGGCCAAGTGATGGGCCCAGCGATTGGCGGATTGTTGGCAGAATGGACAAACAGCTTCGCCCCCGGCTATTGGGCGATTGCCGCGACAGCAGGCTTGGCAGTACTGATTTCGCTTGCCCTCCCAATGCCAGGCGACGCGGCGTGATTGACTGGCCACGCCGTCGCCCCTAACTTCCCGGCTTTGCAAGACACTCCGGATTTAAAATATGAGCACTGAAGACATCATTCCCTTACTCCACCGAATTGCCGATGCTCTTGACCGACTGGCGCCGGCAGTCTCGGCAGAATACGATTTGAGTGCTGCCGACGCCTTTGTGTGGCGGGCTGAAGAAAATCTTCTAGAGCCTGTGGAAAAGGTAAATCGTATCCCTCTAAACCTCCTAAAGGGTATCGACCGCCAGACCCAAATTCTGGTCAACAACACGGAGCGCTTTGCGAGGGGCCTGCCAGCAAACAACGCACTTTTATGGGGCGCGCGGGGTACCGGGAAAAGCTCTCTGGTAAAGGCAGTTCATGCAGATATCAACCGCCGGAGCCCCGGCAGCTTAAAATTGGTGGAACTGCACCGTGAGGATATCCCGTCCCTGCCACGCCTCCTGACAATCCTGCGGACGAGCGGACTACCGAGCCTACTGTTCTGCGATGATTTATCCTTCGACGCCCTGGACGATTCATACAAGTCACTAAAAGCCGTGCTTGAAGGCGGTGTTGAGGGCCGTCCGTCAAACGTCATCTTCTACGCGACATCGAACCGGCGCCACCTTATGGCGCGAGATATGATCGAGAATGAGGGCTCCACAGCCATACACACTTCTGAGGCGACAGAGGAAAAAGTCTCTTTATCCGATCGTTTCGGCCTGTGGCTTGGCTTCCACAATTGTGACCAGAACACCTTCCTCGCCATTATCAAGGGTTACGTTAAACGCTGTGATCTAGATGATCCAAGCATCAACCTTGAAGCAGAGGCAAAAGAGTGGGCGGTAACGCGTGGGTCCCGATCAGGCCGAGTTGCTTGGCAATACATTCAGGATCTAGCGGGTCGCCTGGGCAAATCCATAGATCTAGAATAAAACCTCTAACGTCAACTGGAAGAGTGTCTCCATGCGAATCACAAGTGGGGATTTAGAGAATCCTCTCCGTCTTTAGGGCGGTAACGGCAAAGCCGTACATGTGGCTATTATCTTGAGTTACAAATGGTCGATCCATAACTTTTCGAGGAATGATAATTCCGGCTAGACAGGTTTCAGGTACTTTCGGGGGTCTCGAGCCCGTCTGCCCTTACGCAGTTCGAAATGTAGCTGCGGCGACGTGACACCGCCTGTCGATCCAACAAAGGCAATTCGCTGACCCTTACGAACCTTATCGCCACGTTGCACCGTCAACCGGTCATTGTGAGCATAGGCACTTACCCAACCGCCAGTATGTTTGATCAACACCAAGTTGCCAAACCCGCGTAACTCATTACCAGCATAGACCACAACGCCATTTTCCGTCGCTACAACCGGCGCACCGCGCCGCGCAGCAATATTGATCCCGTCGTTGCGCAATCCCTTTGACTTTGCACCAAAACTGGAAATCACGCGGCCCTTAACCGGCCATTGGAACCCTTTGCCAGTTCGTGGCCCGGGCTTTGGAATGCGCTGGGACGGAGTGTTGGGTCGAACGGAAAAGCGCGTTCGCGGGTTCTCCTTTTCTGACCTCTGTGGTACTAGCGTCCAGGCCGGCGGTTTCGTCCGAAGCGGGCGCTTACTTGCCTCCGCTGACGAACCACCAGCTTTGGGGCTTACGAAAACAGTTTTTACATTTGATGTCTGCGATGCTGCTGCCACGCCCGAGATGGACATCTCGCCGACACCTCCTGGCAGTCGTAATTGTTGGCCAACGAATATGGTGTACGGCGGATTTAATTTGTTCAAACGCGCCAGTTGGTACATGCCGACGCGATGTGTTTCGGCAATTTCCGACAGGGTGTCCCCTCGCTTAACTTGATACCTTATAGCCCGGGGTAACACGATCCGTTGGCCAACGCGCAGGAGGAATGGCGGTTGCAGGTTGTTAGCTAGAATGATATCGCGAATGGAGACGCCATGGCGGCGGCTAAGAGCGTAGACGGTGTCACCTTTGCCGACTTCCACCGCAGTTGCCCCACGGAACAATGCTGCTCTTTGCCGGGTTTGTCCTTTATCTTGCACCTCCTTTCGAACCTGGGTTTGCAGAGGCCAGTCCGGCGTAGCGCATCCGGCCAAGACCAAAGCTACGGCCATAATGAAAGATCGAATTTTAAGTGTGCAAATCATGGTCCGATTAAATGTCCAGACATAAGTCACTAGCAACGGTGCTAGCTCGATGCGGTTACAAGACCATCCACTAGAGGTACGAACCGAGTAGGCCCTAAGTCTCGGGTATCCGCTCCATCTGACGTTCGTGTCACTTTCATCAAGCGTTGGTCTCCCTCGTCCAGACCCACGGGTACGACCATGATGCCGCCGATGGCGAGTTGATCGAACAGCACCGGCGGCACGTCGGCGGCGGCGGCGGCTACGAGAATTCGCTCAAATGGCGCCTGTTCCGGCCAACCCCCGGCGCCGTCCCCAACAATCGCGGTGATGTTAGCAAGCTGCATATGGTCAAAGCGCATCTCAGCAAGCTTCAGCAACTCCGGATGACGCTCGATGGTGTAAAGTCGTCGACACAGCTGGGCCAGTATGATCGCCTGATAGCCGGACCCCGTGCCGATTTCCAGCACCTTGTGGCGTTCCGTCAATTCCAGCTCCTGGGTCATCAGGCCGACGACACCTGGCTGACTTACGGTCTGATGGTGACCTATTGGCAGCGCCACGTTTTCAAACGCGCGGGACTTAAAGGGTTCAGGCAAAAACATGTCACGCGGTGTACGTTCGATAGTCGCCAAGACCTTGGCATCAGTCACACCAACCTGGCGCAACTCCAAGATCAGTGCGCCCATCTTTGCAGCGACGTTGGGATCGAAATTCATCCCACTATAACTTTCATTTTTTTCAGCATGGATTTGTGGGTTAGATCCATCGACAATGGGGTCACGGCAATCCCGCCAGTCGTCACGACGCCAAGGTCGGTTCCTGTTTTGAATTCATCCTCGTTACGCTGCGAACCAACCCAGAAGTACTTGTCACCCCGTGGATCCAAGCCCTCGGTTACTTCGCCACCAATCTTGCGGCGTCCTTGCCGGGAAAACTGGATTCCGGTCACAGCACCCGGAGGTACGTCAGGAAAATTCACATTCATAAGAACCCCGGCAGGCCAATCCTCCTGTAGCAAGCTTTTCAGAACCCGTGCCATCCAAACCTCTGCCGTCTTCCATGACACCTTGCGGCGATTCTTGTAATATTGTGATAAGGCTACGGACGGCAGTCCTAATAGCGTTCCCTCCATAGCGGCAGCGACAGTTCCCGAGTAAGAGATGTCCTCACCGAGGTTGCCGCCCCGGTTTATCCCTGACAGCACCACATCAGGGCGTTCAGACTTCATGACCTCCTGCACGCCAAGAAGAACGCTGTCTGTGGGCGTGCCATCGACTGCGTACCGCCGCTTGGCTAGGCGCCGGATCCGAAGCGGACGGCGCAGGGTCAGGGAGTGACTTGTAGCGCTTTGCTCGGACTCTGGCGCTACCACCCAAACTTCTTTGAACATCTTGGCGGCGACCCGCTCTAGCACTCTCAGTCCTGGCGCGTTAATGCCGTCATCATTGGAAATAAGCACTCGCGCCCGTTTCAAGTTCATTGGGCTTAGCTCTCATTGGGACGAATAACCTCAATCCCACCCATGTAATTATTCAGGGCTGCCGGAACGACGATGGAGCCGTCGGCCTGCTGATAGTTTTCTAGGATTGCAATCAAGGTGCGGCCAACGGCCAGACCGGAACCATTTAGGGTGTGCACGAATCGGATCTCCTCTTTCCCCGCGGCGCGGAACCGGGCCTTCATACGCCGAGCTTGGAAGTCACCACAATTGGAGCAAGATGAAATCTCACGGTAGGTGTCCTGCGCCGGCAGCCATACCTCAATGTCGTAGGTCTTGCGCGCCCCGAACCCCATATCGCCAGCACACAGGACCACGGTCCTGTAAGGCAGTTCCAAGCGCTGTAATACGGTCTCAGCGCAGACTGTCATACGCTCAAGCTCTTCGACCGATTGGTCAGGCGTGGTCACAGATACCATTTCCACTTTGGTAAACTGGTGTTGGCGGATCATACCCCGGGTATCCTTGCCGGCGGCACCCGCCTCGGACCGGAAACATGAGGTCATGGCCGTCATCCGTTTTGGCAACTGAGCTTCGTCAACAATATCACCAGCCACCATGTTGGTCAGCGGGACCTCTGCCGTTGGGATCATCCATAGCCCTTCTTCCGTTCGGAACAGATCCTCACCAAATTTCGGCAACTGCCCAGTCCCAAACATAGCGGCATCGTTCACCAGGGCGGGCGGGTTGATCTCCATATAACCATTCTCAATAGTGTGTAGATTGATCATGAAGTTGGCCAAGGCCCGCTCGAGGCGTGCCAAGGCACTGGTCAGTACAACAAACCTCGAGCCAGAGAGCCTTGCTGCCCGCTCGAAATCCATCATACCCAGAGCTTCGCCCAGTTCTACATGGTCTTTGACGTGAAAGTCGAATTCTCGCGGCTCCCCCCAACGACGGATTTCTACGTTGTCGTCTTCGCTATTGCCGACAGGTACGTCGTCAAACGGTAAGTTTGGAATGCGGGTAAGCTCAGTTTCAAGCGCGGCCATCGCTTCGGAAGCCGTATGCTCGGCATCGGCCTGTGCGGCCTTGCTTTCCGACACCTCAGCAATGATGTCACTGGGGTCCTCACCACGGGCTTTTGCTGCGCCAATCTCCTTCGACATGGAATTACGCTTCGTCTGAATTTCCTGGGCCCGGGTTTGAGCATCGCGTCGTGTCGTGTCGAGCGCAATCAGCTCCTGAGCACGCGCCGGCAAAGACCGGCGCGCCAAACCCTCGTCGAAGGCCTTCGGGTTATCACGGATCCATTTGATATCGAACATGGCAAAACTCGGACGGTCAGTACGGCTTGGAGTTCCCCCGGTTTTATAGGACCAAAGATCATGGCGGAAAAGGATTTTAGCGGCTGTCAACTGTCACACCGACAGCGCCTTCGGAGTCGCTAAATTGGATTTAACACTAAATATCTACTGACTTAAGAAAAATGAGAAGAAACTCTCATATGTCGATCTGACAGGCATCAATAATTGCCGTACGGGAATGGATTTGGATACTCACGGATTCTTGAGCACCATGAGCGCTTTGAACAACTAAAACGCCCCTCGAACATGTATTGATAAAATACTCCGGGATGTTACATCTCGAAGGGGTTGGTCATCTCGAACTTCACGGCTTTTATAAGGTGATTCAACGGGATGGAGGCGCCAATTCGTTAAGCGATCTTGGACTAACTAGGTTGGCCAGAGCTACGGCGGCCAGGGCTAGGAGGGCAAACCCAGCGGACACCTGGAACACCATAGCCGGTTGCGCCAAGTCTAATAGCCAGCCATAGAGCAAGGGCGCCAGACTTCCGCCAATAGAATAACCAACAAAAATAAATCCAAAAACCTTACCGCTGTCACCTGGTGGCACGATCCTGCGGATCATCAGGTCGCGTGCAGGAAGAATCACGCCCATTCCGAAACCAGCAGCCGCCAGCATAACCGTAAACACATAAGCGGATGGAACCACAAACGCCGGGCCTGCTGCAGCAAGCGCTACCAAGCTCAACCCAATCGTCGATGTTACCATGTGGCGAGGAAACTTATCAGCCATCAGGCCGCCCGCGAGAATACCGCCTACAATGCCGAACAAGTAGCCGGTTAATGCACCGTTGGCTGGATCCAAACCGATGTTGTGTAGGTCTATAAGACTCGAGACCGTGAAAGCCGTGAGGCCACCACCAGCCATACCGTAAAGCACGAAGTAGGCCAGAAAAAGTAATACCGGCGCAGACAAAATCAAGCGCAAGCCAGATGGGTCAGATACCGCCGGTTCTGGTTTCGTAGCCTCTGCCCCAGAGCCTTCGCCTTGCAGAACATCACGCTTAAGAATCATTAATACCAACACCATCAGGCCGATAATCCCCGCCGAAATCAGCGCCGCGCGCCAGTCATAAAACTGCACCACCGCCAAAATACCGATGGGTGCGCATGCACCTCCCAGAAAACCAGAGAAGGTATGCGCGGAATAGGCCTTGCCCAACCTGTTGGGACTGATGGACCCTGACAAGATGGCATAGTCCGCCGGATGGAAGACGCTGTTGCCCAATCCGGCAATTACCGCCAAGACCAAAAGCAGCCAATAGGCGTCGGCAAATCCCATCAGTAAAACGCCAATCGCGTTCAACGCTAGCCCCGCGAACAGGACCCGGCGCGGCCCTAGTCGGTCGACCAGAAAGCCCACCGGTGCCTGCAACACGCCGCCCAGTAGATTGTAGCACGTCATGGCCAGCCCCAACTCCACGTAGCTCACTTCGAACTCGGCCTTTAGCAAAGGGAACAATGGCGGCAAGGCCAGCAGATAATAATGGCTCATGAAATGGCCGACCCCGATCAGGCCGTTGACCCAACGCTCGCGCACGCGCGTTTTCGCTTCAGGCGTGCCGCCAGTGCCGTTAATGGTCGTAGTGGTGCTCATAAGGCCGGCAGGATAAGCCTTTCGGGCAGCCCGGACCATAGCCATTTCGTGAAAATGAAAGGAACCGCT
>MDTD01185475.1_pt1 | contig 15075 bp, 16 predicted proteins | sample 811221 | NCBI WGS metagenome assembly MDTD01 (sample SAMN05326646, study PRJNA326480) | marine metagenome | isolation source: seawater | place: Pacific Ocean: South West | collected 2011
AACTAGACAATGGTTACACTTGGAAGTATCAAGTACAATTAGATACAGCAAGTTCAGCAAACGATGACACAAGATTAGAAATTGGAACTGACATGGGTACAGTTGGTATTTACGTTTCTGAAGGTGGAATGTCTGCAGAACTACACGGTGTTGGTGCTTTAGGACCAGGATTTGACTACGTATCTCCGTCGACTTTTTCAACGGGTTACGATGTTGATGGTTACTCAAACATTCAATATCACTTACCATCAGGTATCTTACCATTAGGTGGATCTGTAAAAGTTGGTTACGTTCCAAACATGAGCGCAACAACTTTATTATCAGCTAAAGAGTCAGACTCTACATTAACTTCTCAGGCAACTGGAAGAAAATTAGAGATGGTTCAAGTTGGTTTAGCTCCAATTGATGGATTATCAATTAAAGGTAGTGCAGCACAAACATCAGATGAAACAGGAACTTCTGGACCTAACGGAAAAGAACAAGGTGTTTCAGCTAACGTGAATGCTAAATACACTATCGGACAAGTATCAGTTGGTTACACAGAAGGTGCATACCAACCAGCTGTAGCTGACGGTGAGATCGCTTACTACGAAAACCAATTCTACGGAATTCAATTCGATGTAAATGATGCAATATCAGTATCTTACAATGTAGATAAGTCAGATAAGAACCAAAGAGTTAAAGTTGCAAATGGTTCAACTACAGGTACAAAAACATCAACTGAAATGGAACAAAAATCTATCCAATTAGCATACACTACTGGTGGTGCTACAATTGGTGTAGCGCAGGTTGAAGTTGACTCTGCTGATTACACAGCTGGAAAAAATGAGACGCAATCAGTCATTTCTCTAGCTATTTCGTTCTAATTTCATAAGTTAGAAAAATTAAAAAAGCCGGTTAATAATATTAGCCGGCTTTTTTTTTATCTCAGATAGAAGTGCGAATCCTTCACAGTTAACTAATTTTAATTTATTCAAATTATTCATGTTAATACCCCCCAATGGGATTAACCCAGAATGCGTTAAGGTATAATTATTAAATTTGTTTATTTCAAGAAAGCTATCATTTTGTTTGTAACTGACTAAGAACAATTTAGATAAAATTATTTTTCTACAACCCTGTTTTTTCTTTTGGACTATTTCACTTATGTTATGAGCTGAACCAATTATTTCAAAATTCAATCTTTTTAGATTTAATGATTTAAATTTCTTATTATGAGCAGGCAAATACACTCCATCTGACTTAAGAAAAACTGCGAGCTGGTAATCGTTAGCTACTACAAATTTAATTGATCTTAGTTTACATCTTTTTCTAAATCTAAGTAAGTCTTGAGGATTATCCTTTTTTTTTAAATTTCTATAAATAATAACAAATTTATTATGTTTTTTTATGATACTTAAATCTATATCTTTGATACTTTGAATAATTAAAAAATATTTTTTTTTAAATGAAAACATATGAACAGCATAATCAAAAGCTTCAATAAGATACAGTCGAATATAGATAAAGTAAAAACAAAAAAAAAGGTAAACATAGTTGCAATTAGTAAGACTTTTCCAATTAGTCACATAAAGCCTTTAATAGATCATGGACATTCTCACTTTGGAGAAAATAAAGTACAGGAAGCTTTATCTAAATGGGGAGATTTAAAAAAAGATAATCAGGATTTAAAATTACATATGGTAGGAAAACTTCAGAGCAATAAAGCTAAGGATGCTGCAAAAATATTTGATTATATTCATTCTTTAGATACTCAGAAATTAGCTGATATTTTTTCAAATTATGAAAAAAATAATGACAAATCTTTAAAATATTTTATTCAAGTTAATATCGGTAATGAGAATCAAAAGTCAGGAATTCCTGCTAATGAATTAGAACCTTTCTTCAATTATTGTACAAAAGAGAATAATCTTGAAATAGTAGGTCTTATGATAATTCCCCCAAATGATGGCAACCCAATTAAATATTTTAAAAATATAAATGAATTAAATACCTCTTTGGGTTTAACTGAATTAAGCATGGGAATGTCAGCTGATTACACAGCAGCAGTTTCTAATGGCGCAACTTTTGTGAGAGTAGGTAGTTTGATATTTGGTGAAAGATCTTAAATTATTTCAATAAAAGAATTTTTTTTTATAAGCTCTAATAATCTTTTAAGTTCAATTTTTTTTAAGGCTATGCAACCTCTTGTTGGAGAAAATATTTTATTGGCTACATGAATAAAAATTGCACTCCCTTTATTCTTTTTTACAGGATTCATGTTATAATTTAATATCAATATCAGATCATACATATTGTCTTTCCTGTAAAGTCTCTCTGATCTTTGATTTGTGGGGAATATTATAAGTTTATTATACCTTTTTGAATTTGGGTCGTCGCACCACCCCATATTTTTTTTAATTTGAATTTTTTTTAGCTTAGTTTTCAGTTTTTTGATTCTGTCTTTTCTATAGAATAAACATTTAATCTTAAATTTACCCTTTGGAGTGGTAAGGTCCCCCTCTTTTTTTGAGCTATTTATTCCTCTTTTGCCAATAGCACATTTTACTTTATAATCTCCGTAAGTAAGAATTTTATTTTTAACAATTATATGCATAAGTTAAATATTATAGCCTTTGGTCCTGCAAGTTTTATATCAACATTAAACGAACTTAAGCCTTTTTTAAAGTTTAACTTATTTGAAGATAAAACCTTATCAGACGTAAAAAAATTAAATAATTTTGATATTCTTATATGTCATGTGAAATCTTTAAACGATGATAAAATTACTAGTATTTTAAATGAGGTTGATTGTCTAAAAATCTTGGCAGGTAAAGGAAATTATAAAGTTTCTAAACTTTTTGATGATATAATTAATCTTCCCACAACATTAAAAGAAATAAATAATATAATTGAAAGTAGAGCTGCGAAAAATCAATTTAATAAAAATTCCTCGATTAGAATTAAAGAATATTACTTAAACAAAAATGAAAAAAAATTAACTAAAGCTAACGAGTCTATTATATTGACTGAAAAAGAAATTAAGCTTTTAGAACTTTTTTTAGCAAATAAAAATCCTATATCAAAAAATAAGATTCTTTCCAAAGTATGGCAATATTCAAATGAAGCTGATACTCATACAGTAGAAACCCATATCTATAGATTACGGAAAAAAATTAATGATAAGTTTTCCGATGAGAATTTTATTCTTAACGATAAGCTAGGTTACTCTCTATGAAAAAGAGAAATAAAATAGCATTAGACTTATTTACAAATAAATATCGTAAGAGAATTATAAAACCTAAAAAAGGAAAAGGAAGTTTTAAAAGAAAAAAAAACAAACTTACTTATTCAGTCTAGCACCTATAATTTGAATTACTTTTGATGACATTTCGGTTCCGTCTTTTAAACTTTCCTCAGTTGATTTTTTATTAATTAAACCATGTAAAAACCCACCTGCAAATAAATCTCCTGCGCCCGTTAAATCTTTAATATTTAGGTTTTTTTTTGCAGAACATTCTACAACTTCATTTTTATTTATTGCTATTGCACCGTTGGAGCCACGAGTAATAATAATAAGCTTGTTCACTTTTTTAGCAAAACTAATTACATCATCAAACTTTTTTACATCAATTAATGACATAATTTCTTGCTCATTCGCGAAGGTAATATCTAATTTATTTTTAACCAAATCTAGAAAATGAGTCTTATGTCGTTCAACACAAAACAAATCTGATAATGACATTGCAACTTTATTAGAATTATTTATTGCTTTTTCAAAAGCTTTCTTGGGTTCACCCTCATCCCAAAGGTAACCTTCTAAAAATAAAATTTCACTATTTTGCACTGCATGTGTATCAATATCATTTTCATTAATTTGTCCTGCGGTACCTAGAAAAGTTACCATTGTTCTCTCTGAGTCAGGAGTAATTAAAATTAAGCATGTGCCTGTCGAAATCTTTTCTTTTTTCTTTGAATAGAGAAACTGTACATTTTCTTTTTTTAAACCCTCCTCATATTTGATACCTAGATTATCATCATTTATTTTACCTATAAATCCTACTTTATTGCCAAGTTGTGAAAGGCCTACGATCGAGTTTGCAACTGAGCCACCGGAAATAGTTCTCTCGATTTTAAGATTGGACAGTAGTTTTTTAAATTCAATTTCATTAACAAGTTTCATCGTACTTTTCGTTAAATTATTTTGAGCAATAAATTCATCGCCAACCTTGCAAATTACATCAACTATTGCATTACCTATTCCTAATACTTTCATTTAAGCTTTTTTTGTTTTAATGGGTTTTTTTCTATTTGGATAACAGCTTTTACAAATTTTACAAGTTATTCCATAACAGTCTCGAGCTTTACAGTATTCCCTCCCGTACCAAATTATTTGTAGATGAAGTTTGTTCCAGTATTTTTTTGGAAATATATCTTTTAAATCTTTCTCTGTTTGCAAAACATTTTTTCCGTTAGTCAAACCCCATCTTTGGGCTAATCTGTGTATATGGGTATCAACGGGAAAAGCAGGAAAACCGAAACCTTGAGACATCACAACGCTTGCAGTTTTATGACCAACTCCTGGTAACTTTTCAAGTTCCTCATAGGTATTTGGCACTTTACCTTTATGTTTTTCAACTAAAGTTTTTGATAAGTAAAAAATACTCTTAGCCTTTACCCTAAATATACCAATTTTTTTTATCAATCTTTCAATTTTCTTTCTACCGAGTTTTACAAAATGTATTGGTTTATAATATTTTGGATAAATATTTTTTGTAACATTATTAACATTAACATCAGTGCATTGTGCTGAAAGAAGAACTGATATTAAAAGCGTAAATTTATTTTTATAATTAAGTGGTATGGGGACTTTTGGATAAATCTGATTAAGTATCCTTAGAATAATTTTAACTTTTTCCTTATTAATCACTTGAAGTTAAGAAGGTCTCTCATAGAATAAAGACCTGCTTTTTTTGACATTAACCAAACGGCAGCTGTTAAAGCACCTTCAGAGTATAAAGCTCTATCAAACGATTTGTGATTTAGCTTTATAATTTCTTTTCCGCTAGAAAATCCAACTTCATGTTCTCCAATAACTTCACCTTTACGAATAGAGTTAAAATTTATTTTTTTTGAATAAGGAAATGTTTTTTTATTTAAAAACTTTTTACCAATCAAATTATAAAAATTTTTATTCTTTCCGTCCGCTATACCTTTACCTAACATCAAAGCTGTTCCAGACGGGTAATCAACCTTATGTTTATGGTGAACTTCATATACTTTACTTAAAAAATTATTATCTAAAGATTTTGATGTAATTTCAGTGAGATAAATCAGCAAGTTAACACCTAAGCTCATATTACCTGCTTTTAAGATAGGAATTTTTTTTGAAAATTTTTTAATTAAAATTTCCTGTTTTTTTGTAAAACCAGTCGTGCCAATAACAACTCTTTTTTTTTGATCTGTAGCAATTTTTAGGATTTCTAATGTGCTCTTAGGAACTGTAAAGTCTATAATTACACTAGTTGTTTTAAAGGCGTTTTTTGAATTTATCTGAGGTTCAATTCCTGATATTTTCTTTCTAATCTTTTTATGTTCAGTTAAACAAACAAGCTTGAAAGCTTTATTTTTTTTTACTGATTTAATAAGTTGCTTACCCATTCTACCCATGCAACCTGTTATAGCTAAATTTATTTTTTTCATTACCTAATTAAATAAATGATTACAATAATCACTAGTACAATTATAGTCCAGATAGATAAATTACTTAAAAATTGCTTTAACTTATTATTAGTGGATAAAAAACCAGGTAAGATCAAAGCAAGGACTGCAATAAGAAATATCGCAGTTATTATTTGATCAGTTTCCATTAATTTACGATTTTTTCCAAAACTTTTTAGCTTTTTCAAAGAAGCTTTTAATTACTGGGTCTGGTTTGTTAGTCTCGATTTCATTAAATTCTTCCAATATCTCCTTTTGCCTTTTAGATAGCGATGTTGGGACTTGAGTAACAACTCTTATATACAAATCACCAAATATACTTCTTCTTAGAACTGGCATGCCTTTACCTTTTAATCTGAACTGTTTTCCATGCTGTGTTCCTGAGGGAATTTTTATTTTAGACTTACCTCCATCTATTGAAGGAACTTCTACAGTAGTTCCTAATGCTGCATCTGAGAAGGAAATAGGTAATTCATAATACAAATTCTCATCCGATCTCTTAAAAATGTTATGATTATCTATTGATACAAATAAATATAAGTCTCCACTAGATCCACCTTTAGAACCAGCTTCACCTTTGCCAGATAATCTTATTCTAGTTCCATCATCCACTCCTTTAGGAATTTTAACCGTTACATTCTCATTTGCTTGTGTTTTTCCATTTCCACTGCAACTACTACAAGGTGTTCCGATCATCTCACCATAACCACTACACTGAGGACAGGTTTGTTGAATGGTGAAAAATCCTTGATTTGTCCTAACTTTTCCTCTTCCAGAACAATAATCACATCTTATTGGTTTCGAACCTTTTGCTGCCCCACTACCCGAGCATGATTTACAAGATTTATAAGTCGTGTATCTAACATTTTTTTCCGTTCCTTTGTATGCATCTTCTAAAGAGATGCTAACATCATATCTTAGATCATTTCCCCTGTTACTAGTTCTTCTGGATGAACTACCGCCAAAGTCGCTAAAGAAATCCTCAAAAATATCTGAGAACGAAGAACTATCAAAACCACCAAAGCCTTGAAATCCACTACCACTACCACCCTCAAAAGCTGCATGACCGAATTGATCATAATTTGCTTTTCTTTTTTCATCCGAAAGAATGTGGTAAGCCTCACTCGCCTCCTTGAATTTTTCTTCGGAGGCCTTATCGCCTTTAGTTTTATCTGGATGGTATTTTAATGCTAATTTTCTATAAGCTTTTTTTATATCGTCTTTGGACGCACCTTTTGGAATACCTAAGACATCATAACAATCTCTTTTAGCCACAGGACGTCTCCTTATAATTTATCTTAGGCGCTTTTTTCTTTATCTTCTTTTACGTCTTCAAAGTCTGCATCTACAACGTTATCTTTTTCATCGGTTTTAGCTTCTTTTGGTCCACCAGCGTCTTTGTCATTATCGTTTGGTTTTTGCTGGCTTTTATAAACCGCTTCACCTAACTTCATAGAAACTTGGATTAAACTTTGTGTTTTCTTTTTAATATCTTCCACATCATTACTTTCTAAAGATTTTTTAAGGTCAGCTATGCCATTTTCAATAGCTTTCTTTTCTTCTGCAGAAATTTTATTACCGTGTTCTTTTAAGCTTTTTTCGGTTGAAAATACTAAGCTGTCAGCTTGATTTCTTGCATCTACTGACTCTCTTTTCTTTTTATCTGCTTCTTTATTCGCTTCCGCATCTTTTACCATTTTTTGAATTTCTTCATCTGATAGTCCTCCAGAAGCCTGTATTTGAATCTTTTGTTCTTTTCCAGTTCCTTTATCCTTGGCTGAGACACTTACTATTCCGTTTGCATCAATATCAAATGTCACTTCTATCTGCGGTGTTCCTCTTGGGGCTGGAGGTATTCCTACTAACTCAAAATTTCCTAAAATTTTATTATCAGCGGCCATCTCTCTTTCACCCTGAAGTACTCTAATTGAAACTGCAGGCTGATTATCTTCCGCTGTAGAGAATACTTGGCTCTTCTTCGTAGGAATAGTTGTGTTTTTTTCAATTAATTTTGTTGAAACTCCGCCAAGAGTTTCTATACCTAAAGAAAGAGGAGTAACATCTAAAAGCAGAACATCCTTTACATCTCCTTGAAGTACCCCGCCTTGTATTGCAGCACCCATCGCAACTACTTCATCAGGATTAACGCTTTTGTTTGGCTCTTTTCCAAAGAAATTTTTTACCGTTTCAATAATCTTAGGCATTCTGGTCATTCCACCAACAAGTACAACTTCATTAATTTCAGCAGCTGAAAAACCAGAGTCTTTTAATGCGGTTTTACAAGGTTCCAAAGTTCTATCAACTAAACTTTGAACTAAAGCTTCTAATTTTGCTCTGGTAAACTTTAAGTTTAGATGTTTAGGGCCTGATTTATCAGCAGTAATAAATGGCAAGTTAATTTCTGTTTGAGCAGCAGACGAAAGTTCTATTTTTGCTTTCTCAGCCGCTTCTTTTAATCTTTGAAGAGCTAGTTTATCTGTCTTTAAATCAATCCCGTTATCTTTCTTAAATTCTGAAGCTAAGTATTGAACGATTTCATCGTCAAAATCTTCGCCACCTAAAAATGTATCACCATTTGTTGACTTTACTTCAAACACTCCATCGCCTATCTCTAATATTGAAATGTCAAAGGTACCTCCACCCAAATCGTAAACAGCTATTTTTTTTCCACCCTTTTTGTCTAATCCATATGCTAAAGAGGCTGCAGTAGGTTCATTAATAATTCTTAAAACCTCTAGACCTGCAATTTTACCTGCATCTTTAGTAGCCTGTCTTTGAGAGTCATTAAAGTAAGCTGGAACAGTTATAACAGCTTTTGTTACCGCTTGACCTAAATACTTTTCAGCAGTTTCTTTCATTTTCTGTAAAACGAAAGCTGAGATTTGCGCAGGGGAATATTTTTTTCCTTTTCCCTCTACCCACGCATCACCGTTATCTGATTTAACAATTTTATAAGGAACTTTAGAAATATCTTTTTGCACAGAGGGGCCATCAAATTTTCTACCTATTAATCTCTTCACAGCAAAAATTGTATCTCCTGCATTTGTTACTGCTTGTCTCTTTGCAGGTTGACCAACTAATTTATCTTCGTTTTCCAAAAAAGCTACAACTGAAGGTGTTGTTCTGGCGCCTTCAGTATTTTCTAAAACTTTAGCCTGTGAACCATCCATAATGGCTACACATGAATTTGTTGTTCCAAGATCTATTCCAATTACTTTACTCATTGTATATTTTTCCTCTGTTCATGACTCATATGGGTGCTTTTTTCTAATCTACAACCCTAACTTTCATCTTTTTTTTGCTTAATTTCCCCGGTTTTTGAGGAGTTTTTCTTAGAAACAGCTACTAAAACTGGTCTAAGCAATCTATCTCCAAGCATGTAACCAAATTGAATTTCCTGAATAATGGTACCACTTTCAACTTTATCATCTAATATCTCAGTCATTGCTTGGTGCAAATTAGGATCAAACTTCTTACCAATAGCTTCAATTTTTTTAATTCTGTTTTTTTCAAAAATTGAAGCGATGTCTTTTTCTATTATATTTATATTTTCCAAAAATTTATCTAAATCTTTATTCTTTTTTAAAACTTCATTATTTTTAATTGCCTCCTTAGCACGATGTAGATTGTCTAAAATAGCTAAGTTTTCCTTTGCAAAGTTAAAGAATCCAAATTCAAAAGCATCTTTAATTTCCTTTTCAAATCTTCTTCTTTGATTTTCAATTTCAGCCAAGGATCTCAAAAGTTTATCTTCTGTATCTTTGAGTTTCTGCTCTATAGTCACTTCTTTGATGTTTTCCTCTTTATTTTTTGAGGGGTCTTTATTGTTTTCTTGCTTTTTTTCGTTATTTTCAGGCATCTGATTGCTATATAGTTAATATTTAAAAAAATACTAGATAAGAATGAAAAAAATTCTAATAGGTACGCATAATAAAGGAAAATTCAAGGAAATAGCTAATCTCATATCAAAAAGATACAAAAAAATTTCCCCTTTAACATTCAAGATCCCAAGTCCTAAAGAAACAGGAAAAACTTTTAAAGCAAATTCAGAGCTAAAAGCAAAATTTTTTTCTAGGTTTGTCAGTTTTGACGTAATTTCGGATGACTCAGGACTTTGTATTAAATCTTTAGGAAATGGTCCTGGAATATATTCTGCAAGACTCGCAAAAAAAAAGGGAAGCTTTTTAAAAGCAATGAATTATATTTTAAAAAAATTGGAAAAAAAGAAAGATAGATCTGCAACTTTCGTCTGCAGCCTATCTTATAAATCCTCAAAAAAAAAAATCATTTCAGTAATAGGAAAGGTGAATGGAAAAATCTCAAAAAAGATAAAAGGAAGTAGAGGTTTTGGATTCGACCCAATTTTTATACCTAATGATAGTAAAAAAACATTTGGGGAAATATCAAATTCCAAAAAAATTAAAATAGACCATAGATTTAGAGCATTTAAAAAACTAAAAAAAAGAGTTAAAATTTTATAAATTTATTTTTTTCTGTTTTATAAATATCTAATTCTTGAAATACTTTTTTATCTTTAAAGCTGAATGTACCTATTTTACCTTTAATTTTGTTTTTAAAAGAAAAGTCGTTAACGGAATTTATGACACCATTTTTTTTCCAAGAATAATATATAAGTCCCAGAGCATCGTAAGTAAGTAAAGTTATCTCACTAGGATAAGTGCCAAATTTCCTAAAATAGTTTTCGTTATATTTTTTAAATTCTTTATAATTTATAGATGGGTAGTATAAATCTTTTATTGTATTTTCGTAAAATATACTCTCATCAAACCATTGATTTACAGTTGTAAACAAAACATCTTTTTGATTAACATCAGTGTAAACTAGTGATGTTAAAACACTTTTTAGGCTATTACCAAAATCTATAATTATTACAGAATCAAAATTTACCTTTCCTAAAGTATAAAGTTGCTCCAATCGGTCCATTTCTTTTAATGATTGCGCATCTTCTTTATCTTCAAACATTTTTTTTCTAATTTCTAAATTTTTCTTTCTTTGGGAATAATTTGTTAATATTTCGATTTCTCCAGTTAATATCTCTGGATTTGAACTATACTTGAATATCTTAAAATTATTTAAATTTAAAACTTTAATCTTACTTTCAATTAAATCTGTATATTCATTTTTTGGGAACATTATAATAGTTTTATTTTTCTTTTGTTTTTTTAGGAATTTCGTAATTGATAGTAATTGTGATTCTAAACTAACTCCAACACTAATAATGTTGTTAGAAAACTCTGGTGTAATATTTGATGGTGATATAAAAATTAAATCGTTATATCTTTTAACCTCACTGAACTCATTTTCACTTATTGGCCCGATGATTATATTTGCACCTTCTTTTTTAATTTCCTGAATCGCTTTATTTAATTTTTCTTTATTGTTAAAGCCAGCGTCTCTAGGCACGATAAATACATTTTCGTCACCAATTTCTTCCAAAGCCAGTTGAAGAGAATACAACATTGAATTTCCTAACTCTTTGTACTCGCCATTAAGTGGGGCCAACAAACCTATTTTAAGATTTTTATTATTTTCATTGCATAAAAGGTTAGAATTGAAAAAGATTAATATGTAAAATAATAAGATTGTTGAAAGGTTTTTAATCATATAATGAAATTATTAAAAAATTGTTTACACATAGTCACAACACCTATCGGAAATCTTGATGATATAACATTAAGAGCGATTGAGGTATTAAAAAATTCTGACATAATTATTTGTGAAGACACAAGGCATTCTTTAAAGTTATTAAATCATTTTAAAATTAAAAAAAAATTAATCTCATACCATAAGTTTAATGAAAAGAAACAAATATCAAGTATCATTGAACACATTAATGACGGCAAAATTTTGTCTCTCATATCTGATGCTGGCACACCTTTATTATCGGACCCAGGTCGGTTGTTACTAAATGAATGTGTAATGAAAAATATAAAAGTTATTCCTATTCCAGGTGTTTCTTCAATAACAGCAGCCATGAGCGTTTCAGGATTTAAAGATCAATTCTTATTTTATGGTTTTTTACCGAAAAAAGAAAATGAGTTAAACAAAGTACTCTCAAATCTTTCTAACTTAGAGTTTTCAACAGTATTTTTTCTACCTGCGGTAAAAATTAACTTTTACTTAAAAAAATTTAAAGAATTTTATGCAGGAAGAAAAATATTGATCGCAAAAGAAATGTCCAAAGTTCATGAAGCTTTTTTCAGAGAAGATATCAACACCTTACCTTTGATCAATAATTCAATAAAAGGTGAGTTAACAGTAGTTATTTCTGAAAAGGTAAATAAAACTCAAATTTTCGATAGAAAAAAAATTATTGAACGAGCTAAAAAATATTTAAATAAATATAGTTTAAAAGATACTGTTAATTTAATTGTAAAAACTGAAAAAATAAATAAAAAAGAAATTTATAAAATATGTTTAAAATTGAAAAAATGAAAAAATTAATTAGTTTATTAATAATATTTTTAATTACATCTTGCTCTTCTGTTAGTCAATTTGGGGCAGGAGTTGATATCACTTTTGACCCAAGAACTATTGGCATGCAAATAGATGATACAATTATGCAAAAAAATTTATCTACAAGATTAGCACTTGCTGATAAAAAATATTTTCTTTCAATCCAATCTGAAGTCATGGATGGTAGAATATTTTTATCGGGAAAAGTGGATGGGCCAGAAGAAAAAATTAAGATAACAAAAATGGCCTGGGAGACAAAAGGAGTTCGATCAGTGAAAAACGCTATTACAATTAAAGGTGAGAGCAGTTTTAAGAGTACCGCAAAAGATATCTTAATAACTAGTCAATTACGCTCTGCATTAATTTTTAATAAAAAAACTAAATCTAGAAATTATACGTTAGAGACGATTAATCGAAATATTTACATTTTTGGCATAGCTATGGATAAAGAAGAGAAAGAGCAAGTTATAAATGAGGCAGAAAAAATTTATGATGCTCAAAAAATTTTTCCATCTATATATTTAGCTTCGGAACTCAGTAGAAATAAACTTTAACTCGAGTAGTCAATGACATCAGAAGAATAAGCTGCAATTGAAGCTAAATTTAAAATTTCTGAAGTACTTGCCCGTAAAGGTGCAACTTCAATTGGAGAGCCTAAGCCAATTAGAAGTGGGCCAATTAATTTACCGCCACCAAACACTTTCATTAATTTTGTAGAAATTGCAGCACTATGAAGAGCAGGCATTATCAAAATATTTGCATTGCCAACAATTTTAGAGAAAGGATAAATATCTTTGTATATTGGATTAAGAGCAACATCTGGCTGCATCTCTCCGTCAAAATCAAAATCAACTTTTTCCTTTTTCAATAATTCTATTGCATCTCTTACATGTTTAGTGTTTTTAGATATAGGTTTTCCGAAAGTAGAGTGAGATAAAAATGCTACTTTAGGATCAAACCCAAACAACCTTGCAACTCTAACACATGATTTTGAAACATTAACTAATCTCTCGGGGCTAGGAAAATCTTGGACATTAGTATCAGCGACAAGAATAGTTTTTCCTTTTAAAGTTATCATCGTCATACCAAAAATTTCTTCACCCGGCCTAGGTTCAGTAACTTTTTTTAACTTTTCTATTGAAGCAGCGTAATGCCTAATATTTCCTGTAACCATTGCATCAGCATCTTTACATGCAATCATTGATGCCCCCCATGCTATACGCTCATTTCGAACAAGACGATCAACATCTCTTTCTAACTGGCCCTCACGCTGGAGTTTTTTGTATAAATGTTTAACATATTTTTCACGTTTTTGTTTGTCAGTAGAATTTACTATTTGAATTTTATAATTTTCATCAAGACCAATATTTTTTAATTGCTCTTTTATTCTTTTTTCAGCACCAATCAAAATTGGTGTTCCTAATTTATTTCGACCGAATTCTATTGCAGCTTTTAACATATTCTCGTCTTCACCCTCTGCAAATATTACTCTTTTAGGATTTTTTCTTACTTTTGCATTAATCCCTTGCATCAGAGACATTGTTGGATCCAATCGATTTGTCAATTGATCTTTGTATAATTCTAAATCTGCAATTTTTTTTCTTGCGACACCACTTTCCATAGCTGCTTTTGCAACCGCAGCAGGTATTACGCTAATTAACCTTGGATCAAAAGTTGATGGAATGATATAATCTTTTCCATACCTCGGTCTATCACCACCATATGCGGACACAACTTCATCTGGAACATTCTCACGTGCAAGAAGCGCTATTGCTTTAGCAGCTGCAACTTTCATTTCTTCATTGATTTCTTTTGCTCTAACATCTAATGCTCCTCTAAAAATATACGGAAATCCTATCAAATTATTTACTTGATTTGGGTAGTCGGATCGTCCGGTAGCAATTATTGCGTCAGATCTTGTTTCCTTGATTAATTCTGGTCTAATTTCTGGGTCTGGGTTTGCACATGCGAATATGATAGGATCTTTTGCCATTGATTTTACCATTTCTTTTGAAACAACATCTTTGGCTGATAAGCCTAAAAAAACATCTGCATTTTTTATCGCGTCATCTAAAGTTCTTAGGTCAGTGTCAATCGCATGTGCTAACTTAAATTGATCGATATTTTTACGACCTTTATAAATAACTCCTTTGCTATCGCACATTATAATATTTTTATTTTTCACACCTGAGCTTTTAAATAAATTTGCACAAGCTTGTGCAGAAGCACCTGCACCATTTACAACAATCCTAACCTCATCAATTTTCTTCTTTGAGATGTCTAACGCATTTATTAATGCTGCTGTAGTGATAATAGCTGTCCCATGCTGATCATCATGGAAAATTGGAATATCAAGAAGCTTTTTTAATTTTTGCTCTATTATAAAACAATCTGGAGCAGCAATATCCTCTAAATTAATCCCCCCAAACGTACCTCCAATATTTTTAATTGTTTCTATTATAGAGTCAGGATTATTACTATTTATTTCAATATCTATAGAGTCGATGTCGGCAAATCTTTTGAATAAAACAGATTTACCCTCCATTACAGGTTTTGAAGCTAAAGCACCTAAATTACCAAGACCTAGTATTGCTGAACCATTACTTATTACAGCTACTAAATTTCCCTTGCTTGTATAATCGTATGCTAAGTCTGGATTTCTTGCTATTTCTTTGACAGGAGCGGCAACACCCGGTGAGTAGGCAAGAGAGAGATCTCTTTTGGTTGTAAGAGGTTTGCTAGAATTAATCTCAATTTTGCCTGACTTTCCTTTTATATGAAAATCAAGTGCTTCTTTGTCTGAATAGTGATCTATTTCTGTTTTCTTTGGCATTTATTTTTATGAGTATGTAATATAAAGAAAATTAATTCACTATAAATTTATGGCCTAATTTAGAT
>MDTD01143658.1_pt1 | contig 15073 bp, 11 predicted proteins | sample 811221 | NCBI WGS metagenome assembly MDTD01 (sample SAMN05326646, study PRJNA326480) | marine metagenome | isolation source: seawater | place: Pacific Ocean: South West | collected 2011
AGCCACGTCAGCCCCACAAGCCTTCTCAAAGAGCTGTTTTGAATTCTTAGAGATCAACCCCAAACGGTAGCAACCAACGCCGCTTTCTAATTGACACGCACGCCCGTAATAATATTGGGCATCTGGTAGCATATTGTCTTTTCTCGCCAAATCACCTCGAATCACGCAACCGCGTTTATCATCCCCCAAACAAGACTGCTGGCTGTACGCCAACGCCTTTGGTGGGTTGTCACGACGCAACAGTCTTGCCGCCATGTAACAAGATGTGGCGTCAAGATGGCTACAACCTTTTTCAAATAACAATGTGGCGGATTTCACACTCGCTTTAAGGCCAATGCCATATTGTGCCATCACGCCTAAATGGGTGCAAGCAGGGCCAAATTCACCTCGACAGCTCAAACCAAAATAAGTGGAAGCTTTTTGAAAGTCCTCACGGGCTTCTTCACCCATGAGCCAGAAAACCCCCGCCTCATAACACGCACGGGCCTCTTTCAACTGGCACCCTTGCGCAAAAGAGGCAATGGCTTTTCCCGGCGAATAAGATGATCGCGATTGATCCAAAGCCAATTTGCCCGCGAGCAAGCAACCCGCCTTGCTCTTATTTTCGCAAGCCCGGTAGTAGAGCAACAACGCCTCTTCGGCGTTTTCCTCTAAATGAAGACCCAGCTGGAAAAGTCGACCCAAACGGTAACAATCTTGCCCACGCCCCAGCCGGCAGGATTTCCGCCACTGTCCAATCAGTTCCGCGGCCTGCTCCTTCGTCATGGAGGCCACATCTACAGAGGGAGCGGGCTTGGACAACAATACTTTTTTGGTGGGTGCGACAGCACGATGCCCGCAACCCGTAGACATCATCTCGAGCCCAAATAAAGCGAGAATTAGCCAAAAATGCTTATAGTTCTGGATAACACGTTTGATCGGCATCACAAATGTACCCTTCTTCGGTACGACAATCAGAGTCCTCATTACATGATTCCAAACAAATAGAATACTCACAACCAAAACCTGAGGCACTCAGGCAAAAACAAACCCCTCCTTCGGGACAGGCCACACCCTGAGCACAAGAAGCAGTGCAATAACCACCATCGAACACCAATTCGCAATAAAGATCAGCGCCGCATTGGTCATTCGACGCACACGCATCGCCCAATGCCCCCTCGCCCACAGCGGCGATGGGCTCTTCTTCCGGATCAAACCCTGGTGAAATGGTAAAGTCTGTCTCTTTGACCGTTTCGTCCGCCTTCACGGTTACCAATTCTCGTGAATCTAAAGCCGGGTAGACCCCAACCCCTTCATGGTCTTCGAGCGAGCCATCATCATCGTCATCGGTGAGGCCAAGCACCAAATAGTCTCCAGGTGGTAAATTGAAAAGGTGGTAGTTATAATCGGTCAGCGCTGTCGCTACCACCATTCGCGCCACAGTAAACGAACCATCTTCTTCCACCTTAAGCGCTCCCACCGTGGCCGCCCCCGCTTGGTTTAAATATGCATCTGTCCACATTAGGTTCACCTGAAACGTGCGACCGTCTTGATAAACCATCAACAAATGCGCGGTATCTTTATCGGTGCCGCTTCTCTCAACCGTCACCGATAAATTTTTCTCCTCGTCGGGTGCCAAAATCAATTGTTCGGTGCTCAAATTCAACGCCTCTCGCCCAGAGCCCCCAGGGTAGATGGCCAGAGTGGTTTGCACATTGGAAATGTTTTTGATTCGAATTTCTGCATCGAGATCCATGCGACCCATGCGCACGAAAGAAGGACTCGCCACCGCGTACGGGTTGTCGAGACCGCCCTGCCAACCCACCACTGCTTTGGCCGCATTGACCATTCCCGACCCGCAACCTTCACAGTCTATGTTCGTATCAGCGGTGGAGCCAAGAAGTGTTCGGGCCTCATCTTGGGTCATGTCCGGATCTAACGACTTGAGCAACATGGCTACGCCTGCAACATGGGGTGCCGCCATTGACGTGCCCTGATAATAAGTCACAAAGTCTTTAACCGTAGACAAAACACCGTCAGGAAAGCCATCTCCGTCCATATCTTCTACCTGCTCTCCGCCTGGGGCTGACACATCCACCACGGTGCCACTGTTGGAATACGTGGCCCGTTGGGGACGCGCACGCCGACGACCATAGTTACCCACCGCTGCAACCGTGATGGCATCGGGCGCATTGGCTGGCGTATACTCCGCGGCATCAGCCCCTTCGTTGCCCGCAGCAACAATCACAATGGCATTGGCAGCAGTGGCCGCCAGCACCGCTTCATTCATGGTCTCTGATTCGCCTCGGCCCCCTAATGACATGTTGATCACGTGGGCAGGATTAGGGTTGGTGGTGACGCCGTCAACTTCATCACCGATGGCCCAATACAAACCACCTGCGATGTCGAAGAGAGAACCACCGCCACGTCCCAACGAACGAATGGCCAAGACCTGTCCAGCCCAAGCAACGCCCGCCACCATTTGGTCATTGTTGGTCTGCGCAGTCATGGTTCCGGCCACGTGTGTGCCATGATGGGTGTGACAGGAGGAGCCACAGGCACGATCCCCCACATCATCGCCATTATCATCGCGACCATCACCATCGCCAGCCACATCAGCATCATCGATCAGATCCACCGATCCGATAATCTTATTTTGAAGTTCTGGATGCTCCAAGAGCACCCCCGTATCGATAACGGCAGCGATCACATCGTCGCCGCCCGTGGTCACCTCCCAAGCCGCTTCGAGATGCATGGCGCCATAATGCCATTGGTGTCGGTAAAAAGGGTCGTTGGGAACGTTCGCAATTTGTAAAACCCGGTTCACCTCAGCGTGACGCAAGCCCGTGAACAACTGGAGCTGTTGTGCCAAGTTCCATGTCTCCCAATTGCTGATGGTTTTGCCGCCCGCCAAAGAAAAATGAGCTAAACAGGATGTGTCCGTGTTGCACAGACCGATCGTGATTTCATATTCTCCCTCAAAAAATTCATCTAAACGTTGCTGCCACCGTTGTCTGTGACCACGTAAGGGGGATTCGCTGTTGAGAATGATTTCACCATCACGCCATCTTTCTTTTCCCAACAGCGCTGGGCTCACCCGGTTGGCATGGCTGACTGTGGGTTGTCGTGTTTTGTGTGCGGGCACCTCAGAAATTCGGTTTTGTTTGGCACGATGGGCCGCATAGCTCCGGGCCAACAATTGTCGAGCCGCATCAAAAGATGGATCTCTATTGACGTCTTGATACGAAGCAATGGTCGCACCGGCCACCGCCACATTTCCTTTAATTTGACCACGTGTTTCGTCACTGCAGCTCGCATCTTCATCCGGATCGCACAATTGCAGCTCAATACAGCCCGTCCATACAAAGACCGCCAACGCCAATCCCAAAGTTAAAAATGGTTTCATATTCACTCCTTAGATGCGGACCTACTTCAGACGCCAGAGCGCCTTCGTTTATGCATTTTAGCCCAAGCACTCCCACGGCCAAAAGAACTTTATTTCAGCGCCAGGTCTTGATGCCTGCCTCAAAACCAGTCATTCTTTGCACTCAGGAGACCTCATGAGCAACGACCCACCCAACTTGGAACGGCTGAAAAAAGCACGAGAAGCAAATGATTTAGAGGAGTTAGAGGCGGCGTGCCGTGCGCTGCTCGCCGAAGGCATCGATGACATCACCGCTCATGAAGTTCAATATCAACTCGGGCTGTGCTTGCTTTGGCGCAAAGAAAATCTCGACGAAGCCATCACTCTTTTTGGGCAAGCTGCCAAACACCCATCCAAAGATGCGATCGCAACTGCCGCACGAACCAGCTTGGCCATATGCTTGTGGCACAACCAACAAAAAGCCAAAGCCATTTTTGAGCTGCGCAAAATGATACCCAAAGGCTGTCCCCCAAGTCAGTTCACAGCCACCGCCCTCGACTTTTTGTACATGTTTTTGTGTGATTCGCAGGCGGACCCAAAGTCCATCCAGCAAACCCAGGCCCTTCGACTCACCCACATCAGCCATTTACATAAAGAAACCGAAGATGCGCAAGAGAAAGCCAATTGGGGTTTGCGGCTCGCGGTCGCATTGAGCGAAGTGGGAGATGGCCCATCCAAAGCACGCGCCAAATCACTGTGCCAAGAGATCATGGGTCAAAAACCTCAAATTGATGCCACCACCGTCGAAAATGCGCAGACCCTGCTTCGCTCGCTTTAAATTGGAGCTTCTCTGTGCACATCCGCGCCCTCCGACTTCATCATTTCCGAAATTTGGAAGACGCCAGCATTGACTTTCATCCAAAGCTCAACATTTTTTGTGGCCTGAATGGTCAAGGCAAAACCAACCTGGTTGAAGCCATTAACATCGCGGCCACCCTCAAAACCTTTAAAAGTGGGATTCAAAATGCTGATCTCATCATGTGGGGACAACAGGCCGCATTCATCAAAGCAGATTTTGAAGAAGACGGACCCCTGCCTGTTGAAGTCTCCATTTCTGCGCAAGGCAAAAAAGCGAAAGTATCCGGTAAAACCATTAAAGACGCAGCCGAACTCGGTAAAAGTCTGGCCACCGTCACCTTTGTGCCCGACGATCTTCAATTGGTTCAAGGCAGTCCACAGCGCCGAAGAAAGGCACTGGACCGATTTTGTTTTGGTATCAACCCTCGCTACGCGCAAATTTACCGCCGTTATGCACACGCCCTGGCGCATCGTAACCAGCTCCTCAAAGACCCGCACTGCAATCCGCAATCGCTCGCCGCATTTGATGAAACTTTGGTCATCACCGGGATTGAACTCATTCGCATGCGTCACATTGCCTCAGTGAACTGGGCCAGCGTTTTCAATTCTCACTTAAAAGCCCTGGTGGGAGATGCCTTCACGGCCCACATGAAATACCACGCCCAGGTATTTTCCGATCAAGACTTAAATGAGGCCCCCGAAGATTGGATGCGCACTTTCTTTTTGAACAAACTCCAACAAAAAGCCGCTGAGGAGCGCAAGCGACGTACATCATTGGTGGGGCCACATTTGGACGATATTCTGTTCGACTTTTCTGGTCGCAGCGCCAGGCGGCTGGCATCGCAAGGACAAGCTCGGGCCATGGTCTTGGCCATGAAAATGGCTGAAGTGGAGGTGATCCAGCGCAAGCGTCAACAACCGCCATTACTGTTGCTCGACGATGTGATTTCGGAATTAGATGCCGAAAAAGCCAACAATTTACTGCAGCACATGGAAGCATTGACCACACAAACATTTATCACCACCACTGAGCTGTCTCCCGACTTGGCCAAATACAACGGCCAAGCTTTCAAACTTCAAAATGGCAATATTGTAGAACAGCAATCTCTCCCCATGGCCCTCGAGGATTAAATGAATACGCTTAAAGGTTTGTTTCAAATTACTTTACCGGTACGCGGTTACGAAATCGATGTCTACGGTCACGTCAACAATGCGGTTTACCTTCAATGGCTAGAGCAAGCCCGATGGGACTGGTCCAGAACCCACAAAATGGGCATCGAACACGAAGATGTTTTATCGGTGGTCCGTCATTTGGAACTGGATTTTCGCCACGAAGTACTTTTTGGTGATGTGGTTGAAATTACCCTTTGGCCACGTCAGCCCAAAAATACGTCCATGATCGTAGGCGCACAAATCAAAATTATCCAAAGTGATAAACCACAGCACGTGGGTCAAGTCGCGCTCAATGCACAAATGGTTTTGGCGACCATTCACAAACAAGGCGGCGGCAAGGCCCCATTGCCCCAAAGATGGCGAGATTTTTTCCCCGATAAAGACCCAGGACCGGCCCCCTTAGATTAATTCTGCGCGCCCGAATAACGCACCACTGCGTGAGCGCGTGACAACACCGCATCAACCTCTTTCAATTCTCGCACCCAAACCACCCCGGGCGGTTCCGTTTGTGGCAAGACCACAGCGCTGCCCTTGGTGAGAATACTGCCCACATCTTTGGTGTTGTCCCCCCACTCTTGTTTCTCAATAATCCAAGGACGCAACGCCTTGCTCTTAAGCAACCATTTGCCATCAGCCTCAGTTAAATCGAACTCAGGATGTGTAAACCCCGCCGACAAATTGAGACTCAAGGCCTCGCCCTGGTCTTTGTGAGTGGTGAAAATCGCAATGTACTTACTGGAGTATTCCGCCAAATACCCTGACAAACTCATGGGCTCACCCACCATCGCTTCGGTTTTCAATTCCACCACCACCGGCTTGCCCAGCAAACGCTCGAGCATGGGCTCCCAGGCATTGCCGGTAAAGCCGATGAGCTGATTGCCCATATTTTGCATGTTGCTTTTTTGGTTCTTGAACACGACGTTTGATTTTTGCATCTGGCCTAAAAAGAGAGACAGTGCCTGTCCAAAAGCGTCTTGGACTGTGCCCACCCAATTGCGCATGCCACGAAGGAACCGGCGCATGGGGCCCGGTCGAAAACGGGCAACCACTTGGTCTTCCCGTTGAATCTTTTCTGCTTGCGTGAGCTCACTGAATGTTCGCAATACGCCCACAAAGTCGCCCAGCTCTTTTTCGTAAATGAGCACGCCGCTTTTCTGGGCCCCCAAGCGGGTAGCGTGGGGGTTATCAAATTGAACTTCGAGCCCTTGAGGGTACACACGAAGGTCCCCCCAAAAAACCTCACCACTGTTGCGAGTCAAGGTAACGTGAAAATCATCTAACAATTTTAGGCAACGGTCTTTTTGGCGACGCCCAATAACCGTACCGATAATCCCGGCGAGGAAAATAAAGGCCAAAGTGGCCCAAAACAAATCAGTAAAAAGGCTTGCACCTGCCTCCATGGGCGTGTCCTATTTTAAGATGGCTTCTTGGCGAAACATCAGGTTTTGGATGCGTTCATCATCCCGAACCGACGAATCGGCCATGGACAGACTCTTTTGCGACTTGAGTGATGCAGCAATTAATTCCTGCTCGCGCCTTTCAAAAGTGTGGATCACGTTAGACAGCGCGGGGTAGCCATCGCCACCTTTGGCAAGAAAAGAAGGTGTGATGAGCAGAAATGTTTTCTGACTCAAATCGGTTTGCTGAAAATCTTTTACTAAGATTTGGGATTCTTTTTTGCCGGTCAGAATAAGGGTTTTTACCCTGTTGCCGCTCTCTTTCTGTGGATCGAAAGCAAACTGAAAACCCGCAATTTGTGGGAAACGTCCCGCCGCAACGCCGAGGGCATAAGCAGCCACGCCGTGCTCTACCCACGCCACCAGCTCTGCTCCGGTAACCAAGGCTGCCTTAATTTCATTGTTGAACCGGAATGCGTTCTGGACATCCAAGAGGGAAATATCCCCCGGGCCTTTCTTTACCAAAGGATTGGCAAGTGGCGGAACCCGTTTACCTAAAGGTCCAGGTTCAATATCTCCAATGGAGGCACGAATCCCACCACCGTTCACCAGGGACACCACGCCTTCGATGTCGCTCAATGCTTTGTCGTTTTGGAGTCGGTGACCAATGGCTTGGTAAACGTCGGCTGCAATGTTGCCTAGGTTTGTCTCTTCAGTGCGTATGGTTTGGCGTTCACCATTGAGATAAAAGTTGGTGGCGCCCACCACTTCTCCATCTAGCTCGATAATGCGGCTTTTTATTTTTGCCAGTTCTGCTTGGATATTTTCAGGAACGGGGGTGCTCGAATATTCAGCGGGCAGGTTAGCATCAGTGGCAACAATGCCGGTTTTATCTGAGACCCCAGTGAGTACGCCGTCCTCGTCAAAGGACACCAGCAGTCTCCCCAAATAGGTATACTCACGGCTGGTGTTGACCACCAACACTGGCGCTCCGTCTTTGCCGTTCACCCGTATTGGGTAATCGCCTTTGCGGGTGTCACCGGACCGCAGACGGTCGGTCGCTTTCGCTAACAAACTGTCAGAGCCCCCGGCAAGGATGATATCGGCCCCTTGCAACTGGGACGCTAACTGTAACTCCAGCCGCAGCTGTTGCAGATGCGCCAAAACCACGATTTTATTGATGCCCTTTTCTTTCAAGCGATCTATCTCTGCCTGCGTATGCTCGAGCGCGGGGAGAATTTTCACGCCGCTGATGGCAGAAATGTCAGCCAGCTCTTCGGTGGTCACCCCAACGACGCCGATGGATTCGCCCCCCGCCTGTAAAATGATGCTGGGAAAGATTTTGTGAGGCGGACGGTCTTGCTCGAGTCCATTGGGCTCCCAAAAACCTGCCAAGATACTTTCCGAAAAATCTAAATTGCAGCTGAGCAGCGGAAAAGTCACACCGGGGTATTCTTTTTTACTTTTGATCAATTTGGAAAGTGCTTTTTCCCCCAAATCAAACTCGTGGTTTCCCAAGACAGAAGCCTGATAACCCACCAGGTTGGCCAGCTGAATATCGCCTTTTCCCCTCGTGGCATTGAAAAAAGGGCCCGGGATATAGAGATCGCCCGAGGATAAAACCAGCGTGTTGGGCTCTTGTGCCTTCAAAGTTTCGAGGGCTTGCATGAAGCGTGGCAAATCTTCGAAAATTCGAATGCCACTTTCTTGGTCTGAGTTGTGCAGAATTTGCAGCTGGTAAACCGGTGCCTTTGCGGAGAAAGCGACTTGTTGGCTTTGATGTGGCAAAGGCAAGGATTCTAAACTTTTTGGACTGATGGCAGGCGCGGACGCCTTTTGGGTGGCACACGCCATGAAGCAAGCCACCGCCAACCAGATCAAAATACGCGTATTTCTATTCATAGCTCCGTAGATTAGTGCAAAACGTGGCGAAAGGCCAAGTGAGAAAAGAGCCATTTTATGTTCCGAGGCCCAATCGGATTCAGCATTGAACCGGTTCACGCCTCCCCTTTCCCCTTTTGTCCCAAATTTTGTGTTTTTTCGGGTGTTTTTAGCGCTCTGAGCCACAAATGGCCTTTTCTTTTCAGATGAATCGGGCATATCTTTCGCCACCAAAGAAGGAAAGCCATTGAATCTAGAAGAGGCATTGAAAGAGCGAATTTTGGTGATTGATGGGGCCATGGGCACCATGATTCAGGGCTATAACCTCCAAGAGGAGGATTACCGGGGTAACCGTTTTTCCGACCATCCCAGTCCCCTCAAAGGGGCCAATGACCTTCTTTCCCTCACCCAACCCAAAATCATTCAAGATATTCACGAAGCTTATTTACAGGCTGGCGCGGACATTATCGAAACCAACACCTTTAACGCCACCACCATTGCCATGGCGGATTACGACTTAGAGGCCATCGTCCCCGAGTTAAATCTTGCCGCGGCCAAGCTGGCCAAACAGGCCGCCGAAAAATTCACCACCCCTGAAAAGCCGCGTTTTGTGGCAGGGATCTTGGGCCCCACCAATAAAACCGCTTCCCTGTCGCCCGATGTAGAAAATCCCGGCTACCGCAATGTGGATTTTGACACCTTGGTGGAAAGCTACACCCAACAGGCCAAAGCACTCATCGATGGCGGCGTTGACTTTCTCATGGTGGAAACGGTTTTTGACACGCTCAATTGCAAATCCGCCCTTTTCGCCCTGCAGGCCTTGTTCGAAAAAGAGCAACTTGAAGTCCCGGTGGCCATTTCTGCCACCATCGTTGACGCCAGTGGTCGCCTCTTATCAGGTCAAACCTTAGAAGCTTTTTATAACGCCGTTTCCCATGTGCCTTTGATATCCATCGGGCTGAACTGTGCTTTGGGTGCAGACGAACTGCGTCCCTACGTCCAAGAGCTCTCCAAAATCTCAGCATTTCATACCACCGCCCACCCCAACGCGGGGCTTCCCAATGAGCTGGGGGGGTACGATGAAACCCCAGAGAACATGGCGGAGACCGTTAAAGACTTTTTGGAAGCCGGTTGGCTCAATGCCGTTGGTGGTTGCTGTGGCACCAGCCCTGCCCACATTGAAGCGATTGCCGCCGTCGCCGCCCAATACAAACCTCGCCCGCTGCACAAACCCCCGCCAGCCACACGACTGTCTGGCTTAGAGCCCCTCCAAATTGATTCCAAATCATTATTTGTGAACGTGGGGGAGCGTACCAACGTTACCGGATCCAAAAAATTCGCACGTCTCATTCGTGAAGGCCTTTTAGAGGAAGCCCTCGATGTCGCCCGCGATCAAGTGCGAAATGGCGCTCAAATCATCGATGTGAACATGGATGATGCCATGCTCGATGCCCAAGCCCTCATGGCAGAATTTTTACGACTCATCGCGTCCGATCCCGAAATCGCTCGGGTCCCAGTGATGATCGACTCCTCCAAATGGGAAGTGATTTGGGAAGGCTTAAAAAATGTGGCAGGCAAAGCGGTGGTCAACTCCATCTCCATGAAAGATGGTGAAGCGGCCTTCATCGAAAAAGCCAAACTCACGCGACAAATGGGCGCTGCCGTGGTGGTGATGGCCTTTGATGAAACCGGCCAAGCCGACACGTACGAGCGCAAAGTTGAAATCTGTACACGCGCCTACAATATTCTCACCGAACAAGTGGGATTCCCCGCAACCGATATCATTTTTGACCCCAATATTTTTGCCGTGGCCACGGGTATTGAAAGCCATAACGAGTACGCCATGGCATTTATTGAGGCCACCAAGAAGCTCAAACAAGACCTTCCCGGTATTCGCGTGAGCGGCGGGGGCTCCAATCTGAGCTTTTCTTTCCGGGGCAACAATCCGGTGCGCGAAGCCATGCACGCGGCATTTTTATACCATGCCATTCGCGCTGGCTTAGACATGGGTATCGTGAATGCGGGGCAATTGGCGGTGTATGAAGACATCCCTCAAGACCTCAAAGAGAAGATTGAAGATGTGTTGTTCAATCGCAAGCCAGAAGCCACCGATGCCCTCATCGAAGCCGCTCAAACCTTCAAAGGAGACGGTAAAAAAGTCGTCAAAGATGAAGCTTGGCGTTCAGAAGACGTGGAAGGGCGTTTGCGGCACGCACTGGTACAGGGCATTTTGGATCACATTGAGGCGGATACCGAAGAAGCCAGACAACAAGTGGACCACCCGCTGTCTGTGATCGAGGGCCCCTTGATGAGCGGCATGCAAATCGTTGGGGATTTATTTGGTGCCGGGAAAATGTTCTTGCCCCAAGTGGTCAAAAGTGCCCGGGTCATGAAAAAAGCCGTGGGCTATTTGGTGCCTTTCATCGAAGAAGCCAACGCCAGCGGCCCTGAAAAAACCATTACCAAGAAAAAGATCTTGATGGCCACAGTCAAAGGCGATGTGCACGACATTGGTAAGAACATTGTGAGTGTGGTGCTGCGGTGCAACAACTATGAAGTCATCGACTTGGGCGTGATGGTACCCGCACAAACCATCCTCAAAGAAGCCAAAGAGCACAATGTCGACATTATCGGCCTCAGCGGTTTGATCACCCCATCTTTGGACGAAATGGTCACCGTGGCCCAAGAAATGCAACGGTTGGATTTCAATGTGCCATTGCTGATCGGTGGTGCCACCACCTCTAAAATCCACACCGCGGTAAAAATCGATCCGAACTACGATGGCGCGGTGGTCTACGTCACCGATGCGTCGCGAAGTGTCAACGTGGTGTCGTCCCTGCTTAAAAATGGTGACCTTAAAACGCAAACCAAGGACACCTACGCCCAGTTGCGGCATAACTACGAACAAAGCCGACAGGAAATCCAACTGCTCTCTTTGGACCAAGCCCAAGCAAACAAAACGGCGATCGATTGGGACCAAGGCCCCTCTCCCAGTCCCTTAAAACCACAACGGCAAATTATCACGCCGCCGATCACCGAACTGATCGAAACCATCGACTGGTCACCTTTTTTCGCCACCTGGGAAATGAAGGGGAAATACCCCAAGATTCTACAAGATCCTGTTAAAGGGCCTGAAGCGCAAAAACTGTTTGATGACGCCCAAACACTGCTCAAAAAATTAACCGACGAAAACATCATTCAAGCCAAGGGTGTGGTTGCCATCTATCCGGCCAATGCCATTGGTGATGATGTGGAGATTTATGCCGATACCGAACGGCACGGACTGCTGGCCACGGCTTATTTTCTCAGACAACAAAGCCCGAAAAGTCAGGGCCAGCCCAATGCCTGTTTGGCAGATTACATCGCGCCAAAATCTTCCGGTCACATCGATTGGATGGGTGCGTTCGCGGTCACTGCTGGCCTGGGCTTGGCAGACTTTGTTCAAGAGCAAAAAGACCAAGGGGACGATTACACGGCCATCATGGCCCAAGCGTTGGCCGACCGTCTGGCCGAAAGTTTTGCAGAATGGCTGCACCTCAGGGTCCGCAAAGAACTCTGGGGCTATGCAGCCACCGAAGATTTCAACAATCAAGAGCTCATTCAAGAGGTCTACCAAGGCATTCGGCCTGCCCCGGGCTATCCGGCCTGCCCCGAACATTCCCAAAAAGACACCCTCTTTCAACTGCTCGGCGCCAATGAGGCCTGCGACATGAAGCTCACCGAACATTACGCCATGTGGCCGGCCGCTTCTGTATGTGGTTGGTTGTTTGCCCACCCACAAGCTCGATATTTCGGGGTTGGTAAAATTGGCAAAGATCAGGTTATCGATTACGCTCACCGCAAAGGGGTGGACTTGCAAGCCATGGAACAGTTATTAAAACCCAACTTAGGGTATACCAGCGGTGTGAACGAAGGATAAAAGCGACTCATGAAGGTAAGCGAACATTTAGACCGAGCCAAAGACACGTTGATTTCTTATGAGGTCATTCCCCCACCTCGCGGTAAATCAGCACAACCGATCATCGAAATCGTTGAGCAACTGCAACCCTACAATCCGCCATTCATTGATGTCACCAGTCATTCTGCAGAAGCATATTATGACGAGCTGGCGGATGGCAGTGTCCAAAGACGCATCCGACGAAAGCGGCCCGGAACCATTTCTTTGTGCGGCATTATCCAAAACAGGTTTAAAATTGACACTGTGGCTCACGTGCTGTGTCGTGGTTTTACCAAAGAAGAAACTGAAGATGCGCTCATCGAGTTAAATTATTTGGGCATTCACAATGTGCTCGCCATTCGGGGTGATGAAACCAACTATAAAAAGCCCATGGCCAACAACCGAACGGCCAATGTGTACGCCGAAGACTTGGTGGAGCAAATCGAAGAGCTCAAACAAGGTCAATACTTAGAGCACGTTACCAACGCAGCCAAGTTAGATTTCTGTGTGGGCGTGGGTGGCTACCCTGAGAAGCACTTCGAAGCCCCCAACCTTAAAACCGATATTCATTATCTCAAACGAAAGATCGACGCTGGGGCGGAATACATCGTCACCCAGATGTTTTTCAACAATGACGCCTACTTCTCTTTTGTGGATGCTTGCCGTGAAGCCGGCATCACGGTCCCCATTGTGCCCGGCCTCAAGCTGCTGAAATCGGTCAAGCAACTCACCACCATCCCTAAAAACTTCTATGTGGATTTGCCCGATGAACTCGTGGACGAAGTGATGGAAAACCCACAGCACGTGAAAGAAATCGGCTTTAACTTCGCGCTTAAACAGTGTGAAGACTTGCTCAACCGTGGCTCCAAATACCTGCACTTTTATATCATGAACGATGCATCTGGGGTCTTGGGCATTGTAGATAAACTCAACAAATAGGGTTTACGGGTTTGCAGCCACGATGGCGGCGATGTCTTCGGCCACCACTTGGGCATGGCCCGACAGCCCGTTTGGAATTCCTGGGTCTTGATAAACAAGAATCCATTCACCGGCCGGTGAAAGCACCACCGTTTGTCGGGATGGAAACAGGGCCATGGCCGAATCCACAATGTTGTAATAGAGCGCCAACTCCCGTTCGAGATCGCTCCACAGGTCGTAAGGAAAATCATTGCCGTTACAAAAATCCGCATTGGTGTCCACTTCATTAAAAGACACCCCGTAGATTTTGGTGTTGAGATTTTCGAAAGCATCGGCTTGATCTCGGAACCCGAGACCTTGGGTCGTTCAACCGCTCGTATTGGCCAGCGGATAAAACCACAGCACCGAAAAGTGGCCCTGTAAGGCCTCGTTGGAAACTGTTTCTCCACGGTGATTCATGACACCGCTGAACTCTGGTAAGCCACGAGGGGTGGAGGGAACTGTTCCTCGAACCTCGTCGGGAATGGTCCAAGCAGACACCGCAGACACGCCCCCGTCTGCACCGGCTTGGGCATGAAGCCCGGTGTCTTTGGGAATGTCAGATTCCGTTGCTTGGCAGGCCATCAATCCCAAAACCGCCAAAGCGCTGCACAGTGTTAACCTTACCATTTTCCCTTAAAATCCATCATGTCTCTCATGGCATCGAGGGCGCCTTCTTCAATTTCTCCAGCCATTTCAGCCTCTTCGGCACATTCCTCGCAGAGCTTCTTCTTGCGGCCATTCACTTTGATGGCCACCACTTCGTCCACATCTTCTTTGCAACCTTGGCATTTCATCTTCAAACTCCCGGTTGGCAAGTGAAATAAATATATTACGCTAAAGATGACTTGTCGAGCAAAGAGGTTGGGTGATGGCGTCAAAACCAGGCAGCTATATAACGGTTTCAGATTATTGCCGGTATCTGATTCAAAGTCCCGACTTGGCCAGTAAACTGGCACCCCCACGGCAATCCAATGGCCAACCTTTGGTGATCGACACGCCAGAGCCAGAGCTGTTGCAGACCCCGGCTCGTGCCCCCCATCTTCAAATGACTGGCAATGCCCCCAAGCTGCCAAAAATGGCACAACTGGTTCACCCCGAAGCCCGCGCCAAATGTTTACACCGGTTCGCCCATCATGAACTCCAAGCCGTTGAGCTCTTTGCCTGGGCCATTTTGCGGTGGCCTCAAATGCCAGCACCACTTAAAAAAGGATTTCTCAATACCATTGCAGAAGAACAAAAGCATTTGGGTATGTACTTGGAACGACTCAAAGCCCACGGCATTGAGTTTGGCCATTATGAACTGTCCGATTACTTCTGGCGTCACGTTCCTACCCTAGACCAAAGCGAAGAAGGGCCCAAAGCCTTTCTCAGCGCCATGGGCCTCACTTTGGAGCAAGCCAACCTCGATTTCACCCTCATGTTTAAACGTGCTTTTGAGCAAGCGGGCGATGAAGAAACCGCACAGGTCCTGCAGGTGGTGCATGACGAAGAGATTGGGCACGTGCGTCTCGCTAAAACCTGGCT
>MDTD01087054.1_pt1 | contig 15072 bp, 13 predicted proteins | sample 811221 | NCBI WGS metagenome assembly MDTD01 (sample SAMN05326646, study PRJNA326480) | marine metagenome | isolation source: seawater | place: Pacific Ocean: South West | collected 2011
AAACTTTTAAATCAATCAAAAAAAATTTTTGATGTAGGCTTTACTCAATTAGCTGATAAACCATTTATTTCTTTTTTTAAAATGTTAGGTGTTATTCCCAATCTAATTATATTGAAAAGCTATTTAACCGTATCTCAACTGGTAAATAAATATTTAAGAAACTCCTATCTCAGAAAAGCATTTTCAATACACCCACTTTTAGTTGGGGGAGATCCTCATACCACAACATCAATATATGCTTTAATTCATTATCTAGAAAGAAAATGGGGAGTCTTTTTTTGTATGGGAGGAACTGGCAAAATTATTTCTGAGTTAAAAAAATTAATGATTGAAAATGGAATCAAAATTAAAACTAATACTGAGGCAAGAGAATTAGTTGTAGAAAATAACAAAATTACAAAAATAATAACAAATAATGAAGAGATTAACGACATAGATTTAGTAGTTTGTAACGCGGATCCTCCAGTGGTTTATTCACAGTTATTAAAAAAACATAAGTTGAAAAGACCAATCATAAAAGAAAAAAATTTATTATACTCTATGGGTCTTTTTGTTCTTTTTTTTGGAACAAAGAAAAAGTACAACAATATTGCACACCATACAATTTGGATGACTGAAAGATTTAAGTCTTTACTTCATGACATTTTTAAGAATAAAATTTTATCTGAAGATTTTTCATTATACATACATCGACCAACTGCTACTGACAAGTCTTTTGCCCCTGAAGGCTGCGATAGTTTTTATGTTTTATGCCCTGTACCAAATCTTCAAGGAAAAGTTAATTGGGAAAATGAATCTGAGAATCTTAAAAATAAAATAATTAAAGAGTTATCAAAAACAATTATGCCTGACTTGGAGAATTATATTTGTGATATCTTTTGGATGAATCCAAATGATTTTAAAAATGACTACAATTCTATGCACGGAGCTGGATTTTCTATAGCACCAATCTTTACCCAATCGGCTTGGTTTAGATATCACAACAAAGATAAAAAAATTAAAAATCTTTATTTTTCTGCTGCAGGATCTCATCCAGGAGCAGGTATACCAGGCGTTCTTTCTTCTGCTAAAGTTGTAGAAAACATTATCAAAGCTGAAACAAGTTAACAATGAAAGATCTGAAACTTAATTCACTAACTGATCTTAAAAGGGAAGGAAAAAGTTTTTATTGGGCAAGTTTTTTTCTACCTAAAAATTCAAAAATAAATGCTGGTATTCTATATTCTATTTGTAGATATTTTGATGATATTGCAGATAAAAATAACGATGATCAAACTTTATATTTAAAAGACTCAATAAACGAAATTAGGAACAATAGTAACAATGATGTAAATGTATTTTTAAAAAAAAATAAAATTCATAATTCGATTTTCATCGATTTATTAGAAGGCCTAATTTTAGATCAAAACAAAATGGTAATACAAAATAAAAAAGAGCTTATAAAATATTGTTATCATGTAGCAGGAACTGTAGGATTAATGATGTCTAAAATTATAGGTGTGGAACATAAAAACGCCCCTCGCTCAGCAATTGATTTAGGTATTGGAATGCAATTAACCAATATAGCAAGAGACGTTTATGAAGATGCCAAAATGAAAAGAATCTATATACCTTTTGACTGGATACCAAAATTAAATTTAGATGACTTAGGCAATAAAAATGAAGGAAAATTTGACCAAGAACAAGATATATCAAATGCAATTCACAAAGTAATCAACCTCTCAGAAGAGTTTTATAACAATGGTTTTTCCGGACTAAAATATATACCTCTTAAGGCTAGATTAGGAATATTTATAGCAGCTAATGTTTATAAAGGAATTGGGATTAAAATAAAAAATAGAAAAAAACAATATTTAAGAGAAAGAGTTTATTTAAATTTCTTTGAAAAAATATTAATAACAATTAAATCAATTTTCATCTTTGTATTTATTTCCTTACTTGATTATCAATACAAAAATATAAGAGATACTCTTCCAAATGAAAATCTATAAAGCAGCAATAATCGGATTAGGACCTAGTGGTTTAGCAGTTAATAAAATAATTTATGGAAATTACCCAAATGAAATTATTGCATTTGAAAATGAAGATATAAATAAACGAGATAACTTTTTTGGGTTTTGGTTAAGTGATTGGATGAAGCCTTTTGAGAATATTATTGAAAAAAAATGGAACAAGTGGGCTATTGGTGACGAAAATACAAACATAATTCATGAAAGTTTTAAAAAACCCTATTGTGTGATTAGTTTTCAAAAGTGGAAAGATTACTGTTTAGACACAATAAATAAAATAAATATTAAAAATAAAAAAGTTTCAACATATCAGCCTATTGAAAACTATTTTAAGATAATTACCGATGATAACAAAGAATACTATGCAGAAAGAGTATATGATTCCAGATCAAAAAAAGAAAAAAAAGATGAGCTAATTCAACATTTTTTAGGAATCAATATTTTAGTTAAAGACAACACATTTGATGATAAAAAATTAACATTGATGCATTTTACAAAAGAAAAAGAATTATTACATTTTATTTATATTCTTCCATTTAGTCATAACCAAGCTTTGGTTGAATCTACAGTTTTCTCAAAAAAAATTTTGAGTGAAGGATGGTATAGAGAGAGAATAGATTCTTATTTAAAAAAAAATAACATAAATAAAATTCAAGAAAAAGGTATTGAAAAAGGTATAATTCCTATGTTTTTTGCTGAAGAAAGAACAACACAAAATCCTAACATTTTTAATGTTGGAATTAGGGGTGGAGCGTGCAAACCATCTACTGGATATGCTTTTTCTTTTCTTATAAAACAAATTTTACTTATTAAAAAATCAAATAATAACTATGTAAATGTCCATAAATACTTAGAAAAAAAAATGGATAAAATCTTTATTAACTATTTAAAGAACCATAATGAAAATGGAAAATCTTTTATTAAATTAGCATCAAATTTAAATGGCTATGAGTTTCAAAGCTTTATGATGGGTGAATCTAGTTTGTTAACTAAATTAAAAATTATTAAAAGTATGCCTAAACTACCTTTTATTAAGGAAATGTTATTATAAAATGATAGCAGATCTAACTGTTTTTAATATTATATCTTTTTTATTAATCTTTTTTATTGGTCTGCCCCACGGTTCTTTTGATGGTGCAATAGCTTCTTTAGTGGGATTTAGAAACAAAATCCAATTTCTACAATTTTTATTATACTATGTAATACTATTTGTATGTGTAATACTGTTTTGGTTATATTTCCCTATTTTTTCTCTTACAATTTTTATAATAATGACCATATTTCATTTTGGATTATGTGATTGGACTAATTTTAAAATTGATAAATACAAGTATTCTGTAACTTTAACATACGGATTTACTATTATATTTGGAATAATTTTTTTTAATGAACGGCAGTCTTTTTTAATATTTGAATATTTAACAAATGAAAACATTTATTATTTTCAAAAATATTTTTTTATTCCATATTTTTTAACTTCACTATTTATAATTTACTTTATTTATTTATCAATATTTGAAAAAAAATTGAGAAAAGGAGTTGTCGAAATTATATTTCTTCTTTTAATTTTTTTTATTTTTGATCCTCTTTTAAGTTTTGCAATATATTTTTGTTTTTTTCATACATTTAAGCACTTGAAACATCTAATAAAAAATATTTATTTAGAGTTACCAAATAAAAATTTTGTTATTTATACCACTATAATATTTACAATTATTTCTTGGTTTGGCGGTGTTATAATAATGGTTTTTTTACTTAAAAATTTTACTTTATTTGAATCAATTTTAAGAGTAATTTTTATAGGTTTAGCCGCACTAACATTACCACACATGATACTTGTTGATGTTATTTATAGACGAAGATTCAAGTAAATCGTTTTCTCAATTATTGACTTATAAACTTAAAATGGTAATTGGTAAATTAATGCGGGCGTAGCTCAGGGGTAGAGCGCAACCTTGCCAAGGTTGAAGTCGAGGGTTCGAATCCCTTCGCCCGCTCCAAATCCTAACTCCACCTTTAAATTTTAAAATCAAATTGCAATGTACTTACACTGTACTTTAGTATTATAAGAAATTATGAAAATTTTATTTATATTTTTTACTTTGCTTTATTCCACACATTTATTTTCAGCAGAAGGTGAAAACTATTTTTGTAAGACTGTAAATGTCGTTAAAGTTTACAAATCAGATATGGAAGATTTTGCATCTTTTGATTTCAATTTTAAAAGAAACGAAAAAAGTATTAGTTTTGGAGAAGGCGGATATTTTAACCAAACAACTTTACCAATATACAATAATGCAGGAGAATTTTTTAATGGAGGAGAAGAGTATGATATGTTTATTTATAATGAAGGATTGTTTCTATATTCATCAATAATAAATACTGATCAACAAATGGATTCCTTAACAATAATTGCTAATTGTAAAATTTTTTAATTTAAAATTTTAAATACTAATATATCGATTAAGCGAGTCGAGAATTCGAATCCCTTCGCCCGCTCCAAATCCCAACCCTACCTTTAAATTTTTAAATTTATTTGCAATATACATAATGCCTTTTTATATAAATAATTATGAAATTTATGACTAAAGAAAATTTGATATTTCTATGAATGATTTGAAAAAATTTTACGAAAACAACACAAATAATAATTTAAATAAATGGAAACATTATTTCGACATTTACGAAGAAAATTTTTCAAAATTTAAGAATAAAAAAATCACAATCTTTGAGATCGGAGTTTTTAGGGGCGGATCCTTAAAGATGTGGAATAATTATTTTGGATCCCAAATTAATATTGTTGGAATAGATATTGATCCTAGTTGTAAACAATATGAAGATAAGAATATTAAAATTTATATAGGTGATCAAACAGACCAAGATTTTTTGCAATCAGTAATAAAAGAAAATGATAATCCAAATATTATTATCGATGATGGTGGTCATACTAGCAATCAACAAATTTCTTCTTTCAATTATTTATATGAAGAATTAAGACCTGGAGGAATATATTTAATAGAAGACACACATACATCTTATTCTAGAAATTTTCATGATAGGGATGATAATTTGACTTTTATGGAGTATGCTAAAATACTATGTGATGAATTAAATGACTGGTATAGGGTCAAAAACTATCAATCTTATAAAAAAAAAATTGAATACGTTGATGTAAGCTATTGGGCTAAATTCATTTACAGAATTTCTTTCTACAATAGTATAGTAACATTTGAAAAAAGAAAAAATGAAATACCATTTTCTCAGATTAGATAAGATATCTATATTAAAATATATAATTTTGAGCTAAATATATTATTCAGTGAATTTTTAATCACTAATATAACAAAAATGTCAGTAGAGGCGATCAAATTTAAAAATGTCTAAAATTCCATGAAAGAAAATCCCATTGTTATATACACTGATCATATAATTAATCGAACTTTGTGTTATAGTTTTGCAAAAGGTTCTGGATCTCTAATGTGCCATGTAGATAATTTTAAAGATTATTCTAAAACAATAGCTACTTATGGGTTTTTAAGAGGCACTGGAGATTTAATAAAAAAAGTAAAAAACTACTATTATTTAGATCATGGATATTTTAAACAATCAAACAGACTTTTTGAAAATAACAAAACAAAAATTGTTAACCTGGATGGTTATTTTAGGATAGTTTATAATGATTTTTGGCACAATGGTTTAGGTGATAAGCCGAGCACTAGGTTTGATAGTTTTAATTTAAATGTAAAAGATATTAATAAAAATGGTAGATATATTATTTTGTCTGAACCAAGTACTGATGATATTAACTATTTCGCTCTCAAAAATTGGATGAAAGAAACTATTAATAAAATAAAAAAATATACTGATAGAGAAATTATAATACATAGTAGAAACGATTCAATTCCTCTTTCTGAATTACTAAATAATGCATGGGCTTTTGTAAGTAATCATTCAACAGCTGGTTTTAAAGCTATGATTGAGGGTGTTCCTGCATATTTTATTAATCCTACTCTTAGTCAAATAGGGCCAATAGAAAAAATTGAAAATCATGAAATTAATTATTTAGCTCTTTATAATTTAGCTTATGGACAATGGAATATTGATGAAATAAAAAGTGGTGAAGCTTGGAATTATATATGTAAGGTAAATTAAAATAGCTTAGCTTTTATTTATTAAATTTATATTAAAACTAATTACTATTCTTTCTTCATCTGATAGATTTGCATTGACCGAATGATCCAAGTAGCTTGGAAATAATACAAGAGCTCCTTCAACAGGAGATACAGAATTTACCATGGCATTCAAAGAATTAACATTTTTACTATTTGGATGATAATAAATTGGTGCTGGTCTAGGATCATAAAAAACTATATCACCTGAATTTTTAGGTGCTCTAACATAATAAGCTGCACTTATTGCACTGTTACCATGATGATGTCTTGCATTTGCAGCGCCACCTTTATTTATTATAGCCCACATACTTGATATTTTAGTTTCCTGTTTTTCAATATCCCAGTTCATATCTAGAATGACTTTTTTAATATATGGCGTAATCATGTTAATAAAATTTCTAGGTTCTTTATCCTTCATATCAAAATCTTTAGAATGCCACCCTTTAATATTACTTTTTATTATTCCCTTACTATCCGACTCTTTTAATTTATAAATATATTTATAAATTTGCTCATTATTTTCCTTATAATTATCAAGTCTGGAAACCCATACAGGTGTTGGGAAGAATAGATTTGGATTATTCATTTTAATTATAATAATTTTAACATAAAATATATTTAATTTAATTTATGTAAACATAAAATGAATAAGAAAAATACTGAAATAAACTCCAAATATTATAAATTTATAGATTTGGGTATTGGAATGATAAAATCAAATGATTATGATAATGCCAAAAAATACTTATTAAAAGCGACTAAACTTAATCCAAAAAATTATGAAGCATACATAAATTTATCAAATTTATACATTTTACAAAAAAAAATAGATTTAAGTTTAGACGTTTTATTTGGATATTTAAACAAAATAGGTTTTAATGAAGAAATTGCAAATTATGTTGCAAAAATATGTGATAATTACAATTTAGATAATATCCTTGAAAAACTATTCGAAATTACGAAACTAAAATCTAAATCTATAAATAAAGAAAAAAAAATCTTATATTTTTATGAAGGTTCTTTTTTTGAAAAGAAGCTTGAATTTGAGAAAGCAATATATTCATATAAAATGTCGATACTTAGTGATAGATTTTACATTAAATCATATTTTAAATTACTAAATCTTCTAGAGTCAATGAACAAAATTGATGAATTAGAAAAGTATATTTTTGAATCACTAAAAATATTTAAAGGACACAAAGACCTATCAATTTTACATTTTTTTCAAAGTTTATTTTTCTTCAGAAAAAAAAAATATGAAGAATCCAAAAAAGTAATTACCACAAAAAAATTATATGATCATATAAATAAATTCAGTCGGTATCATTTACAACTAATAGACTTAGACTCAAAAATTAATGAGAAATTAAAAAATTATAAATATTCATTTGAAAGAATAACTACTAGAAACAATATTATAAAGACCCAAGAAAATATTAAAAACTTCAATACTGATAATATAATTAAGAATTTTGAGTCATATAAAAAGTTTTATAATAATAAAAATATATCAAATTTAACTTCAAGATTGGATTATTCAAATAACAGTAATTTGGTTTTTTTAGTTGGTTTTCCTCGGTCTGGAACAACATTGCTTGATTCTATTTTAAGATCACACTCTAAAATTATGGTTTTGGAAGAAAAACCTTTTCTTCTAGAAATTAGACATAAATTTTTTAATGCTAATAAAAATAATCTCTACTCACTAAAAAATCTTAAACAAAATGAAAAAGATAAAATGGTGGAAGATTATTTTAAAAAAATAGGACATATTAAAAAAAGTACTAAAATAGTTATTGATAAACTACCATTATCTATAACAGAAATAGGCTTCATCAAATGTATTTTTCCAGACTCAAAAATTATTTTATCTATTAGGCACCCATGTGATGTAATAATAAGTTGTTTTTTTAGTTCATTCAAAATCAATGACGCTATGCTTAATTTTTTAGATTGGAATAGTTCTATAAAATTTTATAATGAAGTTTTTAACCTTTTTGAGTTTTATGAACGCGAGATTAGATTAAATTATTATAAAATTAGATATGAAGATATTGTTCAAGATTTTGAAAACCAAATTAAAAATTTGCTTAATTTTTTGAACCTTGATTATGAAAGTCAAGTTAATGATTTTTTCATTACTGCAAAAAATAGAGAGAGAATTTCAACGCCTAGCTATTCTCAAGTTATTAATCCTATATATTCTACTTCTATAGGAAGATGGAAAAATTTTAAAAAAATTAAGAATCCTGAAAAGCAATTATCTAAATGGATTAAAAAATTTAATTACTAGTTTTATCCTTATATTTTTTTATTAATTCAAGAGTCTTTAATATTCTGGAATGGTATCTAGTAAAATTTTTTCTTCCACTAGTAATTCTTGGATATTTATTGATTAAATCTTTCATGTAAGTTGGTAATTTTCTTTTTATCTTCAATGTCTAAACAATCTTTCTTTTATAAAATATAATGATAATCTATTTTTTATAGCGTAATCAATAATTATTTTGTCATTTTTTGAACCACTTGGTTGTGTAATAATTTTACAGCCATTATTTTTTAATAATCTTATACTATCAGTAAATGGAAAAAAACCATCAGAAACGCACACGTAATTTTTTTTATTAAAACCGAACTTCATCTTATTTATAGCAATTTTGAGAGCATCAATTCTGTTTGTTTGACCTTGTCCTATACCAATAGTTTGTTTATTTTTAGATAAAACTATTGCATTAGATTTAAGATGTTTTGCGACTTTAAGACCAAAAATAATATCATCTTCGTATTTTTCAGATTTTTTATTAAAAGACATATTTTGTATAAAATTTTTATTTATTTTATTATTATGCCTTTTTTGGTAAAGCATTCCGAAAATTGTTGACTTATATTCTTCTTCGTTAAAATTTAACTTATTTAACTCGATTAATACAAGATTTTTCTTTTTCTTTAATATTTCACTAGCTTTTTTTTCAAATTTTGAAGCAACAATAATTTCAAAAAAATTTTTACTTAAAATATCTGCTAATTGTTTGTTTATTTTTCTATTTAATAATACTATTCCACCAAATGCACTCTTGTTATCAGCATTAAAAGATTTCTCAAATGCTTTGTAAATATTATTTGCTGATGCAACTCCGCAAGGACTTGCGTGTTTTACAATAACACACGTTGGTTCTTTGAACTCAGCTAAACATTTAAAACCACTATCAATGTCCAGAATATTGTTATAACCTAAATTTTTGCCATTTATCTTAAAGTCAAATAGAGTTTTCTTTGTTGAGTTAATTAAAAAAGCTTTATCTTTTGGATTTTCACCATATCTTAAATTAATTTTATTTTTTATTAATTTTGAATTAACAAACCAATTATAAATATCTGTATCATAACTGTATGTTGATTTAAATATTTCACCAGCCATTAATTTTCTAAAGGATAAATCTGTTACTCCTGAATTTTTTATTAAGTTACTAATTAATCTCTTATAATTTTCAGTTTTATTGATAACTGTAATAAATTTGTAGTTTTTTGCAGCCGCTCTTACAACACTTGGTCCTCCAATGTCTATCATCTCAATTAACTTCTTATCATCGTTTTTCTTTAAAAATTTTTTAAACGGATAAAAATTTACTATAACTATATCAATTCTAGGTATATTTAGTTGATCAAATTCTTTAGTTTGTTTATCACTATCCCTATTAAATAATATTGATCCATATAATTTTGAATCTAAGCTTTTTACCCTTCCATCTAAAATCTCTTTAGTTTTAATTACTTTACTTAAATCCAAACAATTAAACCCAAGCTCTCTAATTTTTTCTGCAGTTTTTCCTGTAGAAATAAATTTGTAATTATATAATTGTAAATTTTTACACAAAAATTCCAAATTTTTTTTATCATAAACTGAAATAAAAACGTGTCTATTTTTTAAATTTTTTCTAATGACCATTTTTTTACCTGTTTATTTTTTGTTATTATACCTTTAATTACAATTTGTTTTGTTGGTAAAGTATTATTGTTGTCAACTATAATACTGTCTTCAACAATTAATTCTGTTTCACTTTTAAATAACCACATATTCTTAAGTTTAGTTTTTAAAATTATATTCTTCTTATTATTAGTAAAAATGTAAGATATCCCATTTACCAAATGAAATCTAATATGAAAGATAATCCTATCTCCAATTTCTTTTCTTAAAGATATAATTGAGTCTTCACCAAAAATACTATTATTATTATTATCAATTAAAATTTTTCTTTTAATTATTTTTGCAAACTTTTTCATATAACCGTTATGTGAGCCCTCGAAAATAAGATTTTTATTTTGATTTTCTGTATTAAATGTAACAGATTGAGGGTACTTTATATGTGGGTTATCTTCTTTAATTTCGCTTATATTTGTATTTTGTAAAATTATTGTAGAGTGTGCTGCACTATATCTTAGATACTCTGGATTTTTTCCAAAACTTTCAGATGCACCACAATTTGTAATGATTTTCTCACCAAAACTACTAAATTCAAATGACAAAGTTCCTGCACTTAGGCTATTGCTAATTAAATCCTTATTTGGTTGCACAACATCAAAAAAGATTGTCTTATTTTTGTCTGAATAAAAAGCTATTCCATTTTTGGTATTTTTAAACTTTCTTGATTTTAAAAATATATCTTTGTTTAAAGAATTATAAATTAATTTTGTATAATTGTTATTTGATCCATTAAATAAAGGAATCGAACCATCAGAATGAAAATATTCATTTAAAACTGAGGTCATTTTTATAATTACGTTTTCAATACTTTTGTTTGTTTCATATTTGAAATATAAAAAAATACTTTTTAATTCTTTAATATTATTAAGAAATTTTGAGTGCTCAAGAATATTATAACTTTTGTGCATTCCTAAACTATCAATCTGATAATTAATTATCATATCAAGATATTTGATTTGTTTTTTTATATCTTTTTGTAAAATAAAACATGATAATGAGTTAGCTAGTATATCGCTAGAAGTTATCCCACTAATATTTTTTTTATTAAATTGATAAATAACTCTATAAATATGTATCATTATTATTCTATCTAACTTTTTTGTTTCACTATTATTTGAAGATGAATTTATAAACTCATAATTATAAATTAAGTTTATTAGTCTTCTTGAAGCCAAATCACTTGACCAAGGATAACCAATCTTATATTTATTTATAAAACTCCATTCAAATATTGTATTTTTAGAAAGATTAATTCCAATTTTTCCTCCTAAGTTCTGAGAAAAATTTAAAAATTCAAAGCTTTGAACATATTTATTTTTCAGTTTGTAAAATTCTTTTTTAAATATAAAATTTTTTATCTGCTTATAGTTTGAAAAATCAATTAATTTAAAGTTTAAATTTTTAAAACTAATATTTTTTTTGTTTTTAACAAATCTTAATGTAATTTTGAAAAAAAATATTTCATAAAAAATTCTCATTAATTTATTTTCTTTAAGTAGGCTGCAAAATAACCATCTATATTAAAATTTTTATATTTATTTGGTACGGTATACATATAATTATTTTTTATAAAATTTTTTTTAGCAGATGCATTTTTTAGAAAAAAATTATTTAATTTAAAATTTTTATTTTTTAATAAAAAATTTTTTATTTGATCTGTTGTTTCTATTTTGAGAAAAGAACATACCATATACAAAATTAGTCCATCTTTTTCTAATATATTAGATGCTTTGTTTAACATATCTTTTTGAAGCTTTGTTATCATTTGTACATTAGGATTATCTTTTTTAAATAATATTTCCGGATTTTTTCTAATTGTTCCTATAGCAGTACACGGTGCATCTAAAACAATAAAATTATATTTGATAGATGAATTAAAATTCATAACATCTTTATTAATTATTTCTGCTTTTAAATTTAATCTGTTTAAATTTTCTTTAAGTATCTTTAATCTAGATTTACTTTTGTCATTTAATTTTATTTCTTTACTTCTTGATAAAATTTGAAAAGCTTTTCCACCAGGAGCCGAACATAGATCAATATTGTTTTTATCTAAAAAATTACTAGGCAAATGGTTAAGCGCAAACGAAGAAGAAAAATCTTGGACCCACCATCTTCCAGTAAAATATGATTTATAATTTTTCAAATTAATATATTCATTTATAAATCCTGAATTTAAAGATGAGGTATAAAGTTTTCCTTCAAAATTAATTAAATCTTCATTTTTCTTAAAAACTAAATGTAAATGTGGTTTTTCTGTTATAGCTTCAGTAAATAATTTCTTTTCTTCCTTATTAAGCTTTTTGCATTGATTTGTTAGCCAATCAGGCAGATCTGAAAAATATATTTTAATTTTTTTTAAATCATTCTTTTTCAAATCAACTTTCTTTAAAAAAGCATTTATAAAACCATGATAAATATTTAACTTTTTAGCAATTTCAACTGACGAATTAATAACGGCATAATTTGTAAAATCCAAAAAAACCAATTGTGTTATTGCACTTATTAGTAAAATTCTTGCGTGTAGTTTTGGTTTTTTCTTTACATATTTATCTATGATTTTATTAGAAATTATGTTGTATCTCATAGAATTTAAACAAATATTGTTTATAAAAGAAATATCCCTTGTATTTTTTTTGTTTATTATTTTTTTTATTATTGGGTCATCTAAATTTTTATTAAATTTGTATATCCTATAAAGTATATTGTGAGCTTCAAGTCTAAGTTCTGTTCCTTTATCTATTTTCATAAAATAACTAATTTTTTTATTATTTTATGTTATAAATACATTATACAAATTATTATTAAATATTTATAATCATGAGGGGCAATCTAGAAACAATAGTTGGTGCAATGTTTGCTGGAAAAACAAGTGAATTACTCAAGCGAATTCTTTGGGCAAAGCATCAAAATAAAAAGATTATTGTTTTAAAACCGAGCATTGATAATCGGTATTCAAACGAAAAGATTATTACACATAATGATTTGAGTCATGAATGCTTTGCAATGAATGATTGGAAGTCTACTTTAAATACTTTTAAATTTAAAAAAAGTAATGTTGATGTCGTATTTTTAGATGAAATTCAATTTATGGATACAGCTGATACATTAGATAATGTAGAAATTATTTTAAATAATGGAATAGATGTTGTTTGTGCTGGATTAGATCAAGATTCAAGAGGCAGACCTTGGGAAACATCATCTATGTTATTAGGATTATCTGACAAAATAATTAAAATATATGGATTTTGTAATGTGTGTGGAATGGAGGCAACTAAAACTTACAGAAAAACTGAAGGAGGCGAAAGAACACAAGTTGGTGCAGCTAATATATATGAACCAAGGTGTTTAAAACATTGGCAAGCTAGATAATTACTTATTCTTTCTATTTTCAACTAGTTGATTAACAACACTTGGATCAGCCAACGTTGAGGTATCTCCTAAATCATTAAATTCATTACAAGCAATTTTTCTAAGTATTCTTCTCATAATTTTTCCTGACCTTGTTTTAGGTAAACCATCAGTAATATGAATAAAATCAGGTGTAGCAATTGGCCCTATTTTTTCTCTTATAGTATTTTTTAATTCATTTATTAATGATTCTCCTGAAGCTTCTCCAACATTTAGTGATACATAACAATATAGCCCACTCCCTTTAATATCATGAGGGTAACCCACAACAGCCGCCTCTGCAACTTTAGGATGTGATACAAATGCACTTTCGATTTCTGCTGTTCCTAAATTATGTCCAGAAACAATTATAACATCATCTACCCTTCCTGTTATCCAATAATAACCATCTTTATCTCTTTTACAGCCATCACCTGTAAAATATTTTCCTTCAAATTGTGAAAAGTATGTATTTATAAATCTTTCATGATCTCCGTACACAGTTCTCATCTGACCTGGCCAAGAGTTTTTCAAACACAACATTCCTTCACACTCCCCTTCTAATTCATTTCCATCCTTATCTACTATGCATGGTTCAATACCAAAGAAAGGTTTTGAGGCTGAGCCAGGTTTAAGTTCTATTGCCCCGGTTTGCGGAGAAATTAAAATTCCACCAGTTTCAGTTTGCCACCAGGTGTCTACTATGGGGCAATTTGAATTTCCTGGTACTTCAAAATACCATTTCCACGCTTCTGGATTAATAGGTTCGCCAACGGTTCCTAATAATTTAAGTGATGCTCTGCTTGTTTTTTTTACAGGAGCATCCCCTTCTCTCATCAAGGATCTGATTGCTGTTGGTGCAGTATAAAAAATATTAACTTTATGTTTATCAATAACCTGCCAAAACCTAGAAAAATCTGGATAGTTTGGAACTCCTTCAAACATAATAGTAGTTGCACCATTTGATAGTGGTCCATAAATAATATAGCTATGACCAGTAATCCATCCAATGTCTGCGGTGCACCAATATATATCGCCTTCATTATAATTAAATATATATTCATGAGTCATGGAAGCATAAACAAGATAACCACCAGATGTGTGCATTACTCCTTTTGGTTTCCCTGTTGACCCCGATGTATAGAGAATAAAAAGAGGATCTTCGGCACTGAGTATTTCAGGTTCGCAGTAATCGTCTACATTTTTTAGGACTTCATCAAAATATATATCTCTTTCATCTTTAAAACTAACTTCATTTCCAGTTCTTTTTACTACCAAACATTTTTTTACATTTGGGCAACTCTCTAGAGCTTTGTCTGTTGTTTTCTTAAGAGGTATCAATTTTCCTCCTCTAATACCTTCATCAGCTGTGACTACATATTCAGAACTACAGTCTTTAATTCTTCCAGCAATTGATTCTGCTGAAAAACCTCCAAAAATTATAGAATGTATTGCCCCTATTCTAGCACAGGCCAACATCATGTATGCCAATTCTGGAATCATAGTTAGATAAATTGTA
>MDTD01181213.1_pt1 | contig 15071 bp, 13 predicted proteins | sample 811221 | NCBI WGS metagenome assembly MDTD01 (sample SAMN05326646, study PRJNA326480) | marine metagenome | isolation source: seawater | place: Pacific Ocean: South West | collected 2011
CCATACGTTCGGGGAGGGTTCTCAGCTTCTCTATTGCTTCGGATAACGCTTTCGGCTCCCTTTGATAGTGAAAATAAAGCCAGTCTTTTTCAGCAAAACCAAGTGCTATACTGGACCTTGAGGAACAGGCGATGGTGGAAGCGGAGGCAAACGCGAGGCCACACCAGGTTCGTCTCGAGATCTTTGACGAGTACTGTTGGAAGCAAGCGTTTTCCACTAGTTTATGCTCCGTATTCATCATGTTCCAACTCAACTAACAACGTAGGTTTACAAACCGGAACAATTGACCATTTCGCAGTTCGCGTGTATCGTAGGTTCTTTACAGGATACCAATTTCGCTCGCTCACGGGTGGGAAGTTATCGGCTCCACTAGTCTACTATCTATGTTACAGGTTTAAACAGGCGTACTGAATTATCGGCCTGCCAAGTTAATCTCCGGGAATCTTTCTGTGCAACACGCTTCGATCGGCCCTATCGCTCTTCATTTCCCAGAGAAAGTTGAGTCTATCGATACCCTTCGTGATGAATTTCCGCGCTGGAATCTCGACCTAATTCAGGAAAAGACGGGGATTTATCAACGCCACATTGCTGCTGATGACGAGTATGCATCGGATTTGGGAGTCGCTGCTGCAGAGAAACTACTAAATCAATATGACATTGATCGTAGTTCAATAGACTTTCTATTGTTCTGTACCCAGACTCCTGATTGCCCGTTGCCAACAACCTCCTGCCTCATGCAACAACGGCTAAACTTGCCCACATCTTGCGGGGCTTTGGACTTCAATCTTGGATGCTCAGGCTACGTCTACGGACTTGCAATGGCAGACGGTCTGATTAAAAGCGGCGCTGCCAAACGTATTCTGTTTATTACGGCCGAGACGTATACCAAATACATTGATCCAAGTGACCGCAGTTTGCGCACCATCTTTGGCGATGGTGCCGCAGCCTCGCTGATCGAAGCTAGCGATGAACCCGGGTTTCAGCATTTCAAATTTGGAACTGACGGTTCCGGAGCCGACATGCTGTTACTGACTAAAAGCGGACGTCGCCAACCGATGCCGCCTCGCAACCGCCATCGCTGGGATAGCGATCTATACATGGATGGCCCAAGTTTGATCAGTTTCACCGTGGATGCCATCCCTGGACTGGTAGATCAAATCGTTGCTAATGCAGGGATCACTAAAGCTGATGTCGACTATTTTCTGATGCATCAGGCCACTCACAAAATGCTATCCGAACTAGCTGCCAGAATTGAGGTCCCACAACGCCAAGTTCCTATCCGCCTTTCGCATGTTGGCAATACGGTTTCATCAACCCTTCCTATCTTAATCCAGCAAATGAGAGAATCGGGCGACTTAAAAGCCGGCATGCAAAATCTGCTCATTGGTTTCGGGGTAGGGCTTTCCTGGGCAGGATGTTACTGGAAAGAAACTTTCCAGAGCTAGTCTGGAACTGTGTACCGGAGCTTCAAACATGGATACACTCCAAGGACAATTCTTAATTGCACCTCCGGCCATGATAGAACCTAATTTCCATCGCACGATCGTATTGGTTCTGCAACATGATGAGAGTGGTGCATTAGGGCTAATTCTCAATCGCCCCACCAACAGCGAAATTGACAGTATCTGGGAAGTTATGACAGGTACTTCGCTTTCCAATGAAGGCGTCCTCTATGTAGGCGGACCTGTGGACGGCCCTATCATGATGCTTCACACATGTCCCGAATATAGTGAACAAGAAATACTCTCCGGCGTGTATGTTTCATCACGAAAAACCAACCTCGCCAAACTCGTTTCGGAAAAAGCGTTACCTTACAAAGTTTTTTCCGGTTATGCCGGCTGGGCCGAAGGACAGCTAGATGCTGAATTGCAACAAGGTGGCTGGTTAGTTACGCCTGCCACACCCAACGACATTTTCAGCATGAATGCGGAAGACCCTTGGAAGTTACTTTGTGAAAGGATGGGACATACCGTACTACAGGTAGCCACCGGACAAAACCAAATCCCCCCCAATCCCGAGATCAATTAATCCCCTTAGTGATCACTGTACGTTGACAGAATCTGAACTCGATAATCACGCTCGAACTATCGCCATTGGTGACATCCATGGCTGCGCCACCGAATTGCAAACATTACTAATGCAAATCCGGCCTCAACCGGAAGATACGATTATTTTTCTCGGTGATTACATAGACCGGGGACCGGATTCCAAAACCGTGGTCGACACAGTGATGGATCTGAGAAAACAATGTCACGTCGTACCGCTGGTCGGCAATCATGAAATCATGATGCTCGACGCGATGCAGCAACCTTTAATGCAATCGCTGTGGCTCCAGTTTGGCGGTCAGCAAACGCTGGACAGTTACGCTACCGATCTGGGTGGTATTCCCGACGACCACTTAGAGTTCCTCAGTAGTTGTGTGCCTTTTTACGAAACTGAGGATCACCTGTTTGTGCATGCCAACTGCCTTCCTACTACCCCTCTGGAACAACAGGATCCTCAAATTCTGCTGTGGACTCATTTAACAGACCTTCCCCCACAACCTCACGTTTCGGGCAAACGCATCATTGTCGGACACACGCCACAAAAGAACGGCAAAATACTCGATTATGGACATCTAGTTTGTCTGGATACATTTTGCTTTGGCAATGGAATCCTGACGGCGATGGATGTTCATTCCAATAAAATCTGGCAAACCGATGGCCGGAATGCTTAATCCCTAAAGGGAAAATGTCATGAACAAATTGATCCTAACACTGATTATCTCGATCACTTCACTGGCATCCCTTAAAGCTCGCCAGCCAAATGTGATTCTGATTTACACCGATGATCAGGGGACCATTGATGTTAATTGTTTTGGCGCGAAAGACCTCACAACCCCCCATATGGACTCCTTGGCCAAACGTGGCGTCAAGTTTACCCAATTTTATTCAGCCGCTCCTGTCTGCTCTCCGTCGCGTGCAGCCGTCATAACCGGACGATATCCACAACGTGCTCAAATACCTGGCAACGTATCATCTCATCAGGGCCATGCCGGAATGCCTGATGCTCAGATCACCCTCGCCGAAATATTTAAATCAGCGGGATATGCAACCGCCCACATCGGGAAATGGCACCTTGGGTATGACGAAGCCACAATGCCCAACAATCAGGGATTTGACTACTCCTTCGGACATATGGGGGGCTGTATCGATAACTACTCTCATTTCTTTTACTGGAACGGGCCTAACCGACATGACCTCTGGAAAAACGGAAATGAAATCTGGCGGGATGGCTCATATTTTCCGCAGCTGATGGTCGACGAAGCCTCATCGTTCATCGAAGCCAACCGCCAAAAACCCTTTTTCATGTACTTCGCCATGAATATTCCCCATTATCCATTACAGGGGACCGAAAAATGGCGACAGCATTACAAACATCTGGAAGCTCCACGCCGAATGTATGCCACCTTGATCTCAACGATGGATGAAATGATCGGGAAGCTAGTTGCCAAGGTGGACAGTTTGGGTCTAAGAGAAGACACCATCATCGTGTTTCAATCAGACCATGGACATTCCCAAGAAGAACGTACATTTGGAGGCGGAGGCAGTGCCGGAATTTATAGAGGAGCAAAATTTAGCTTGTTTGAAGGTGGTATCCGAGTACCTGCAATTATCAGTTGGCCGGGACACCTCCCTGAAGATGAATCCAGAAATCAGTTAGCGACGGCTGTGGACTGGTATCCAACCGTTGCCAGCTTAGCTGGCCTCCCCAGTGTGCAACATCGTATCGATGGCAAAGACATCACGAGATTAATAAACTCAGCAGACGCTCCGACTCCGCATCAGGTTTTTCATTGGCAAACAGGAGGAGGAAACAATCCTCCCTGGGCAGTTCGCAAGGGAGAATGGAAACTCTTAGGTAATCCGCGGGACACTAGTAACAAAGCTCCTCTCACTGCCAACGACAAGCTCTTTCTTGTTAACCTCCGTGACGATCCGACTGAAATGAAGAACTTTGCAAAAGAGCACCCGGACATTGTAACCGCACTGCTCAAATTGCATCAGCAATGGGTCACTGAAGTCAAGCGGCAATAGCTAGGAACCAAACAGACGCTAGCGAATCGGGTTCTCGTACCAGATCAATCCCAGATTATCCAATTCCTCACATGTAATCACATCCAGATCTCCGTCCTGATCTAGGTCAACCAACTGTAACAGGTCAAACTTGAGTCCCTGCACATTGCTAACTGGCAGAACTTGAGGATTCATATCCAGATTGGACATCCGTTTCAGCCAGGTTACACCTGATTTACGAGGACCGCTGTTAGGCTCAGTGCTATGAACAAAGTCCATGATACCGTCCAAATTTATGTCACCAACTCTTATAGATTTGCCTTTAAGTAAATCATACGGGGCAGTAATCGACGAAGGCTTCCAGGAATTAGTGACTGGCTGCCTTTGTAAAAGGAGTATTTCTCTTTGATGTGTGGCAACTGCGATATCGTCAGTCCCATCGGCATTAAAATCAGCGTAGTCCATGAACATCACTTCATAATTGCCGCCCCCCAGCCGATGGAGCTCCCAATTGGCCGGATCGTGCACAAGCTTGGGCCCTGGATTTTGTAACCACTTCACGCCCCGACCAGCACCACGGCGATCAGTGAACAAAATATCGTCGAGTCCATCGCTATTCAAGTCAGCTTGTATCAAAGACATGATCCACCCGGCATCCGCCAAACGATGATATTTCCAGGAGTCCAAATCGCGAGCTTCGGCAGGTGCCTGAAGCCAGCCCACGCTAGCCTCTGCTCCTTTGGACGAGACCACCAAATCCACGCCATGCCGGCCATCTAGGTTCATCGGCATGGCAAACATCCAGGCTTGTTTTCTTTGCGTCACCGGAATAACTTCAGTCTTCCATTGAGAAGCTAGCAGATAGTTTTGCGATTCACTGGGAGCCCAATGAACATGCATCGTCCGGACGGAACCTTCGGAACTACTCACGACATCCACCTGTCCATCTCGATCCAAATCAACGAAGACCGCATCTTCCGGGGTGGCCACTTTGCCGACCGTGACTGAAGGCCAGGGTTCTCTGACCTCTTGTTTCCCAGGGTGCAAACAAACACGAATAACTCCGCCTTCCTCCCACGGGGTTACCAAATCCGGAAATCCATCCCCGTTCACATCCGCGATACGAGCGCCATCGGCCCCCCGGGATGTTGCATCAATCGTATGTCGCTGCCAGGCCGGTGGATTTGACTTTGCTGCTAAACGACTTTGCAAACACAGAATACAAGTTACTAAAAAGCATGTGCGATAAATCATCTTAGTCTTCCAGAGATTTCGGAGGCATTGGAAAGCTTCGTATGCGACTATATCTCGGGTACGATTCAAAGATGTCGCCACCGTCGAGCACGCGTGGATCTTTGGTTTTGGTCAAATACCGGATCATGGCATCCTGTAACTTTTTACCAAGTCTGGTATTCCCTCGACCTTCCAGCAGATTGGTTAAACATTCTGGATCTTTCTTGATGTCATATAACTCCCATGCAGGCCGTTTTTCTACAGACCAGAAGAAGAACCGGGAGAACTCTTCCTCTGCACGTTGATTGATTAAAAAAGTGAGGGAAGGGCAGGCGTCAATATCGTGATATCCGCCATGCATGGGACCAAGTTTGTCAGGAGCATCGAATTTCTGAGGATCTCCCGCCGGCCAACGATCTGGCCTGAAATTCCGAATCAACAAATACTGCTGGGTACGCATCGATCTTTGTGGATACGTCCAATTCATATACCGAGATGACGAATGTCGTTCTCGCGCACTATAGACTGCGTCTCGCTCATGCCACAAAGCTCCTTGACGATCGCCCAACAGTGGTAATAAACTTTGCCCAGTCATTTCCTCCGGGATTTCCACCCCGGCTGCTTCCAGAAATGTTGGAGCGATATCAACAAAACTAACCAAAGTATCCAATTGCTGCCCCGCATCGATCCGATTTCCCCACCTTACTGCCATCGGAACATGGATTCCAAATTCATAACCATTAGCTTTGGCGCGAGGGAAGGCCATCCCATTGTCGCTAGTCACCACAATCAAAGTATTATCAAGTTCCCCTATCTCTTTGAGGTAGTTCAACATCTTCACAAGATGTGAATCGAAGTGTTCAATTTCTGTATAGTAATCCAGCAAATCGGAGCGAATTACTTCGTGATCCGGAAGGAACCCAGGCACATCAATTGAGTCAAGCTTCTTTCCCATTCGTAGCCCAATACCATTCTCAAAAGCACGGTGCGGTTCATGGGCTCCAAACCAAAAGCAAAATGGCTGCCCGTCTTCACGCTTCTCTACAAACCTACGAAAATTCGAACTGTAGTCAGTGGAACTGATCGAATCACCGGGAGGTTTAGTTTTGGCGGAAGCGAATGGTTGGCCTGCTGGATTTTGCATGCGTCCCGTGATATCCCATCGCCCAGGCCCCCATGGTTTACCTGTATATCCAACGTGGTAGCCATGAGCGGCGAGCATCTCAGGATATACCTTTAAGTGTGCCGGAAATGAGCTTGCATGAGTCCCAGCATGCTCATTCTGCCATGGATAGCGTCCTGTCAAAATCGTTGCCCGCGAAGGAGCGCAACCTGGTGACCCAGCAATAGCATTGTGAATCAACACGCCTTCGCGCGCGACCTGATCAAATCCGGGTGTGGCGATTCCACGAGTGCCGTAAATCGACGCATGCGGATAAGACTGATCATCGGAAATTGCAAACAGGATATTGGGGATACCCGCGCAAACAACATCAGGAATTTGCCCAACTGCTCCTACCAATAGCAGAACCCCAAGAATACGATTCATTTCACCACCTCTTATGCGTTCCAGATTCTCATACTAATTCCACAGTATAACAATCAATCGGCTGTGAGGTTTGTAATCGTAGGCAACAACTTTTATGATGAAGTCGCAGCCCCTTTTACGCCTGAACCACATCCGCATCGGGAGTCATACGACATGGCAGTTTACAACCGCAGAGCCTTTATTAAATCCGGCATCAAGTCCAGTCTGATTGCTGGCACAGCAGTCACATCACTACATCCATTCGCCTTTGCTGCACCAAAACGTAAGGGATGGATCGAGCTCTTTGATGGCAAATCCCTTCAGGGATGGCATATCAACCCTGAAAAGATCGGACATGGAACAGGGGGGCAATGGGAAGTCGAAAACGGAGTGATCGCCGGGCAACAAGACCCTCCGGGATCCGGCAACGGTGGAATTCTGATGACAGATCGCAAATTTGAGAGTTTTGTTCTCGAAATTGATATGAAGCCGGACTGGGGTGTCTGTTCTGGACTTTTCCTTCGTGGTAATGACCGCGGGCAATGCTTCCAAATGATGGTTGACTATCATGACGCAGGCAACGTTGGACACATTTATGGGGAAGGGACGACCGGTTTTAATACACGTGCGTTTGACATCAATGGTAAGTATGACGACGAGAAGAAACTGATCGGCATTACCACGGACAAACACAAAAACGCAAGAGAATGCGGCTTAGAATACACTTGTACTCCTGAAGCCTGGGTTAAAGCATGGAAGCTCAATGGGTGGAATACGGCTCGTGTTGAAGTCTCTGGCAAGTACCCACAAATCAACACGTTTATCAACGGACTCAAAGTGGCCAAATTTAACGGTGAAACCTGTGATGCCACCAATTACGACAAAGAGAAAATTCACCATCTACTCGGTTCATCCGGCAGTATCGCGGTACAGGTCCACGGTGGTACCGGCTGGCCAAATGGTGCCAAATGCCGTTGGAAAAACGTTCGCATTAAACCGATGTAATCACTCGTTCTTTACACGAACACTAATTGCCAATTCATAGAAAGGGCGATCATGAAGACGCTTTGGATTTCCACATTTTTACTATTGATGACCGGCCCCCTGGGGCTCGCCGAAACCAATTGGTCTCAGTGGCGCGGTGCAACTGGTAATGGCTTGTCTACGGCAGCAGATGTACCACAAAAATTCTCTGGCAAAGATATCATCTGGAAAACAGAACTCCCGGGAGTTGGCCAATCGTCTCCGGTCTTTTGGGAAGATACGGTGTATCTAACATCTGCTACAGATAATGGAGTTAAGCGTCTTGTGCTAGCGGTCAAACGAAAGACTGGAGAGATCAAGTGGCAAACACTCGTTTGGACCGGAGAAGCAGAGGACACCCACGCGATGAACAATCGGGCATCCAGCACGTGTGCCACCGACGGCACAAGCGTGGTGGCATTCTTTGGCAAAGGAGGCCTTCATAGCCTCGACGCAAAAACCGGCCAGATTATCTGGTCCCGTGATCTGGGCAAGTTTGAGGGACCCTGGGGCACCGGCGCCTCTCCCGTCATTGTTGACGGACTCGTCGTCCAAAACTGTGACGCTGATAACGAAGCCTCTCTGATGGCCTTCAATCTAAAGACAGGAAAGACAGTCTGGCAAACTTCAAGAGAGACGATCCGTGGCTGGAGCACTCCGGTTGTATTCCAGGGCACCAATCGCAAAGAACTGATTCTCAATGGTCACTCCAAAGTCGTTTCTTACGACATTGCGACTGGTGACGTTTATTGGGAGTGCATTGCCAGTGTAGGGCGAGGTACTCCAACACTGGCTCTGACCGAAGAGACGGTCATCTCAGTTCCAGGGCGATCAGGAACAATGGTCGCCATAAGACCAGGTGGCTCCGGTGATGTCTCAGGCAAACAAGAAGCCTGGCGCGTGCCACGCACCGGAGGCCGTGATCTGCCAAGTCCTTTGGCGGTCGGCGACTATCTAATTGTGACGCGTCTGAGGCCCGGAATCATAACATGTTACAACAACAAGACCGGCGAACAACTTTGGCAGCAACGTGTGGAAGGTGCCTTTTCTTCATCACCTATCGCCATCAATGGATTAGTCTATACGGTTACAGAGAACGGAATCACACACGTCTTCACTCCGGGACCTTCCTATGAAGGCATCTCAAAAAACTCCATCGATGCCTCGCTGGAAGAGACGTTTCGTGCAACGCCAGCGGCCTTTGACCGCCATCTGTTACTGCGTTCCAACAAGTTTCTTTACTGCATAGGAACGCCATAGTGAACCACCCTATCCCTGAGCCTGTCGACCCCAGCAATGTCACCCGCCTAGCCACTGACGTGGTTGCCAGCGACCGATTTCCAGTCCTTGCCTCTATCGACAAACAGACACCACGTGTGAGACCAGTATCGCCTGTCAAAACCGAAGGCTTTACTGTTTGGGTCGCGAATCTAAAGAGCTATCACAAAACGCAGGAAATCGCCGCCAATCCCAATGTGGAGTTATGTTATATCAATCAAAACCATGATCAGGTTCGCATCACTGGAATCGCCCATATTGAATCGCACGAGGAAACGATCGAGGCAATTTGGAATTCCAATCCATTGCTGAAACATTATCTTGGCTCACCAGACAACCCTTTGCTGATCATTTACCGAATAGAGCCAACGCAGGTACGTTACATGAAGGAATGGGCACTGGAGTACCACAATGTCCCTCTTTAAGCACTACCTACTTTTCCTGCTCATTTGCCTGCATGCGTTCCCAGTGAACACGTGCTACATCCCACATATAAGTATTAATTCCAGAATGTCCTATCAAGGACTCATCGGCCGCCAATTTAATATATTTTCGAGCCAACTCGTCCTTTTTAAGCACTTCGTAATATAGCCCCAGATAAAGGTGAGCATAGAACAGTCGCCCCTTAAGCGTTTTAGCATCTGGCGTACCACGCTCAGCGTCTTTGAGTACCTCGTCGGGCGTTGCCGTGCCGCGATACATCTCAAAAACTTTCATCATCGGTATTCGGCGGTCATTTTCGATCGGCAACATCACAGAGCGTGCCTTCTTGACTCCCGTGTCAGGCACCATACAAAGAAAACGCCATACTGAATTCTCCACATCCTGATCGTGAAACGTCTGATAAAGTTCGAACTGTTCGGCACCTCTTTTATATTGCTCAGCGTAATACATACTAATACCACGTTCCCACTGACGCGATTCTGCATTCGGAGCTGCGTTGACATATGCATCAAAACTTTTCACCGACGCTTTGAATTGTCCTAGTCGAAACTGTACACGTCCACGCATGTAGTGCAGCGTGGGTATGTCCTTCAACGCCAGAGCTTTGCCCAGTGTCGCGTCCGCTTGGCTGAAATCACGAGCTGCATTCTGAGCTTCAAACCGCTGGACCAATTGTTGAAGCTGGGCCTGCAGTTTCTCCTCTGCTGAACTACTCTGATTTCCCTCTTGCGCCAGCCCTGCAACAGGCAAACTAAGTATTAGCGAAATCACAAACAGAATGATCGGACGTTGGACGTTTTCTATCTTATTCATCGTTCTTAATTAATTCTCTGACCTATTTATTTTCCGGACTGTTGCCAAATTAAAACAGCGGGATGCGGCTCACGGTAATTGCGCCACTTAAACATTGGTGCACATCGGAAAAGTCGATACGTTGTCGCTGATGATAATGGCTTTTATACTGCAACTTACCATCTCGCTCTAAGTATTCGAGCGTTAAGGGACTTGGGTCTGGTTTTGCTTCTACGAGATCCACTTGCCGGGCCGTAAGGAATTCAGAATCCGGGAAATTAACATTCCAAAATTCACCCTTTGCCAGCAGCTTTGTATGAAACTCGCCAAAGAATCTTTCACAGGCACTAGCTGCGGCCTGCCAGTCTATCTCTGCACCTGTTCGATGGTAATGCGAAAAGGCGATTGCCGGCACCCCCAGTATGGCAGCCTCTCGTGCAGCTCCGGCAGTACCTGACATAAAGAGATCCACCCCCAAATTCGCTCCGGCATTGACGCCAGACAAAATCCAGTCCGGCTTCAATTCCAGATGGGTGAGACCCAATCGTACACAATCCACCGGCGTCCCACTACATGCATAGTGATTTCCGCCCACCTGCTTTAACTCCATCGATTCATACATCGTGGCACAGTGACTAAATCCGGAGCGTGGACCGTCAGGTGCCACTACCACGACCTCGCCTAGTTCTTTTGCAAAGGCCTCTAGGGCCTGAAGCCCCGGAGCATAGATACCGTCATCATTGGTAAGCAGAAATTTCATCAGGAGGCCCTCATTTGGTGAAAGAGTTGAACGATTTGTTCACAACACTCTTCGAACACAGGCTTTTCAGCCAACAGCATGGGATGATGAAGCAAGACTGTTGCCTCAGCCGCGTATTCACTTTGATTCAGTGGGACAGGTTTCCCGCAACGTCGCTCACTTCGTTTGGCGAATCCTCGAAATCCCTCAAACAGTGGAAGCTCGTACTGCTGCGCTAACTCCAGTAACTTTGCCCGTTGTTGACCTGACGGCACGCGCCAGGCCACTTTATAAAAGACAGGCTGTTGATCCGAATTAAAAACCAACCCGTCAACGCCATCAATGACTGAAGTAAGTTCGATTAAATGCCTGGCATTAAGCGTACGAAGCGCATTATCGTCATCCAGACTGTCGATTTGCGGGTTCAACACGGCAGCCTGAAGTTGGCTCAACGGAAAAGTGTCATTCCCTCGGTCTTTAAAGACATTAATACGCTGCCAAACCGATTCATCATTAGTCAGCAAGGCTCCCCCCCGACCGGCTGACAACAACTTACTGCCACCAAAACTTAGTACGGCCACATCCCCAAAAGTGCCGACTCGGCGATGATTCACTAACGCACCCGGGACTTGACAAACATCTTCAACAACCTTTACGCCATGCCGAGCCGCTATTGAACAGATTGCCTCAATATCAGCCAGACCGCCATGCAAACTGCTCGCAATGACAGCTTTGGTATCTGGAGACAGAGCAGCTTCAAAACTTTCAGCGGACAAACTCCAACTGGCCCCAACAATATCGGCCAAAACTGGGCGGGCACCAATTGCTTCGATACATCGAAAATTGCCCGGAAAGTCGTACGCTGCTAAAACAACTTCATCGCCAGGCCTAACTCCTAGACCTCGGAGGGCCAGTTCAATCGCTAGTGTTCCGGAACACACCAAGTGCACATGAGTTCGTGAAAAGTAGTCGGTCAATTTACTTTCCAGCAAATCAGTCTGCTCTCCGTGATAACGTCCCCAATCGCCATTTTGATAAACGAAAGACAGTGCCTTAGCGATTGTCTCGTTTCGGGGAGGCCAAAGATTTGAAAATCGATCGGTCATCAATAAATAAACATTCGGAGGTAAAATAGATTCTTCAAAGGTGGGATACGCATTATTCAATGCCAAATGCGGTCCGTCTTGACGGGAAAATATTCACAGTGGTACGCTTCCATGTCATTATTGTAGTTCATAACCCCTCTCCGCGTGATGGCTCTTTCAATGCCCGGTGCAGTACTAATCCAACGCCTTCGAAGGATTCCCGTCAAGCTGATGGCTATCTGTTGGATAGGCTTGTTTCTTACTGGCTGCTCTGAAAATGAATATCTAGTCGTAAAATCCGATGTACTAGCTCCCATAAGACGCACATTTCGCCCGGAAACCTGGGTGGGGCCATCTCCCTCCCATCGATCTCTCAAAACCCTGCAGAGATTCAACTTGGTTGTGCATGACGAAAGTAATTGGATTCGAAACTATAGTTTCAGTGAAACTTTAGACCGACTTCAAGTATCAATCCAAAACGATCCCACACCTGAAAAACTATATGCCCTTACAGAATTAGCATTTCTGGACGCCCACTCACTTCTTGCTAATAAGAAACAGCACGAGGCGATAGAGCGATTCTCGCTTGCGATCATCAATGCATATGGCTATCTATTTACGCCAGAATTTGAACACCTTAGAAATCCTTACGATCCCCAGTTTCAGGAGATCTGCAGGATGTATAACCAATCTCTTGAACAAGTGATGCGAGTGATTGCCAGCGATGGACAATTGCAATCGGGAGCAACCTACGCCCTCCGTTTAGGCAACCAGCAAGTTCATGTTGAAATCCGATTCCCCAAGTCCGGACCGCAACACAATTTCACACAGATGAAGTTCGTCTCTGATTTCCGCATCCAAAAACTACTACGACACCATCGCACCTACGGGCTTGGTGTGCCCATGATCGGCATTCAAGGCGAGCAGGGTACTGTCCCGGCGATTCAACAGTACTACCCTCCCGGAATGACCAAGCCGTTGACTGCGTTTATGAGAGTGATCGACCGAGAGAACCTGCAGAACGGTACACTGACTAAGCATTGCATTCTTGAATTCCACAATACCGTCGACAAATCGAAACTTGTCATTAATCAGACAAGCGTACCACTCCAAACAGACACCTCCATACCTTTGGCGTTTCTGCTCGACCAACCATCGTTACGGCGTTCACGGGATGCCGCTACCACCTCGCTGTTAAATCCCACCGAAGCGGGATCCGGATTATTCATGATGGAACCGTACGACCCAAATAAAATCCCTGTCATAATGGTACATGGATTTTGGTCATCCCCGATGATCTGGATGAACATGGTTAACGACCTTCGTAGTTTTCCGGAAATTCGACAAAACTATCAATTTTGGTTCTATCAATATCCAACAAGCCAGCCATTCTGGATTTCGGCTACAAAATTCCGTACCACACTGCACAATCTGTATCGAAATCTGGATCCTCAACGTCGTCAATCCAAGTTGCATCAGACAGTCCTAATCGGTCACAGCATGGGGGGATTAATCTCACTCATGCAAACATTGGATAGTCAAAATCGGATGTGGAATTTAGTTTCGGACAAAAGCTTCGGGCAATTAAAAGCTCCCCAACAAATACGCCAGAGTCTAGCGAATACAGTCTTCTTTGAGCCGATTGATTCTGTCAACAAGGTTATCACCATTGCGACGCCTTATCAGGGTAGCGTCATGGCCAACGATTACACAACATGGATCGGCGATACGCTGTTTGCCCTTCCTGAACCGACAGACGTGATGGCACATCAATTAATCATGGACAACCCGGGGCTCTTTCACAACACGCGACTGCTTACAACTAAAACCAGCCTGGAATCTCTTGAGCCCGGGAGAGGAATCTTCAGGTTTCTGGAGACAGCTCGGCGAAATCCAAACACTAGCTATCACAACATCTATGGCGATTCTCAATCATCCACAATCATCAATAAGCTAGCCGTTGCCTCCGACGGAGTGGTTCAAACCTCTAGTGCACAAACGAATCTAACCGATACTCAGATTGCCGTCGATGCAAATCACATTTCAATTGTCGACGTGACGCCAACGATACTGGAAGTACGACGCATCCTACAAATTAAGAATACGCCTCGGCCCTCTGCAACAGCCCTGCCCACTACAGGTTACACTCGCTAGCTTATTGGTCTTTGATAAGTTCGAGACAGATTACTTTGTCGGTTCCACGCACATAAAGCAGACCATGAGAAACTACCGGAGCGGCCCAAGCAGGATACTCGAGATCATAGGTGGTCTTAAACGGCAAATCATATTCACCTTCACGATTACCTTTCTCGATATCTCCCGCCACAGGTTCAAACTTCTTGGGATTTGCCTTAAACAGAAACAGGTGACCATACTCTCCCTGACAGACAAAATGTCCGTCGATATAAGTCAGTGAACAACGAGTTGTACGTGGAATACTCCACATTACCTTGCCTGTTTTCCATTCCACACATCGCAGATCTGCATTTTGTGTATGTCTGCCACTGCAGCCATAAACATAGCCATCCACCTGCACCGGTGTATTCCAGTGAGCTTGCATGGCCTTTTCGCGTGAAAACTCTTCATCTTTCCATACAACCTTACTCGATTCATCTTCAATTCGCAGTAAGGTACTGCCGGGTCCATAGGTTTCAGAAATCAGGACTTCGTCACCTACGACCACAGGCGTGGCAGCATTGACACTTTCAAGTGTATGAGCTCGCCAGGGATACTCAAATCTCACATCACCACTAGTCGGATCAAAGCCTGTTAATCCGCCGCGCGCAAAGGCAAAGCACCACCTTTGATCATCTACGGTCGCCAGTTTCAAGCTGGAATAACTCGCCAAGTCATCGATTACCTGATACTTTATCTTCCCTGACTTTTTATCAAAA
>MDTD01171360.1_pt1 | contig 15066 bp, 10 predicted proteins | sample 811221 | NCBI WGS metagenome assembly MDTD01 (sample SAMN05326646, study PRJNA326480) | marine metagenome | isolation source: seawater | place: Pacific Ocean: South West | collected 2011
ACCTTCTGCATCTCTTTCTCCAACGTATTGACGATTGAAGTAAGTTTCAGTTGTAAAGTGTTCTTCGTCCATTTGAGATTCTGGGTTGTGAACGAATAATCCCTCTTTAATGAGGATGTTTTCGTTCACACGATCAGTTCTCCACTTACAGAAATCAGTAGCTTGTCTCCAACTAACTCCAACTACTGGATAGTCTCTGTAAGCAGGGTGGCGTAAGTAGTAGTTTACCATAGGCTCGTTGTAAGCAAGTTTTTCTCTCCAAGCAAGAGTGTCTGGAAGAGCTCGCTCAACAATCTCTGGGAAGCTATTTCCATAGATTCTATCTAACCATTCAAGATATTCCAGCCAAAACATGTTTGTCACCTCTGTTTCATCCATGTAGAATGAGCTTACGGTTACGCGTCTTGGTGAGTTATCCCAATTGTTAGTTAGATCGTCTTCAACTTGACCCATCGTAAATGTCCCACCTTCTACGAAAATGAGCCCTGGTCCAGTTTGTTGTTCGTAAAAGTTAGCCTTTTCGAATCCACCATTTTCAGTTTTGTTATATTTCCATCCAGTTGCGCCCGATCTCTCGCGGTAGCATCCAGAGAGAGCGATAATAAACCCTATAGAAATAATTAGTGTGGTATGTAGTTTCAATTTCATCGTAATAGGTTTGATGATCTAATTCTTGCAGTTATAATTAGAAAGTTGGGCAAGGTATTTTGCGGAACTTTCCCTTTTTTGATTTACAGTCAAACTTCAAAGTCATACTTAACTCGTGAGCACCGCCTGTAGCGGGAGTTAAATCAGAAATAGTGATATCAAAGCTGTATCCAAATCTCATAATGTCGGTTTCTATGCCAAGAACAGCAATGAGGGCATCTTTGTCAATATTTTGTGCTTCTTCTAGCTTAGTGAATTTTCCTCTGTACCATACACCTCCAAAGAGTGGGCCTTTGTTTACGAATAAACCAGTATTAATTTGTGTGAATTCAGCTTGCTTGCGAAAGAGGAAGTTTGGAGAAATAGATGCAAGCACTTCGTTCTTAATATTTTTCTTAATTGGGAACTTTCCGCCACCATGAACTGTAAGTTTCATAGGAAGACGGCTGAGACCAACAACAAGACTCTCGTTTGGCTCATTTAAATGATGAGCAGCTAAACCAAGGTGAAGCTTAGGAGTGAATAATAGTAATCCAGCTCCAAAATCAACTCCCTGAACTTTACCACCTCTCGGTGTGTCCTGAGTTTCATAGATGAACCCACGACGAGGATCAATCATGTCGCCAAAAGTCAAATTACTCCAATCGAGTGCTTTTTGAAAGTAGCTTGCCTCGAGTGCTGCACGAATACTGAGCTTTCTTGTTAAGCTCTGCTGATATGCGTACATCCCAGTGATTCGTGTAGTTTGTAATGTGTTTTGGCCTGCCTGATCGTGCAGAACGGTTAAGCCTAAACCACCCTGGATAGAATTTACGTGTTGATCGTATGCTACTGCTTGAGTAACGTAATTGCCACTCATGGCGGGCCATTGATTTCTGTACGACATAACCATACGAGGGCAACGGTCAGACCCTGCAAAAGCAGGATTTAGAAATAAAGGATTCGCATAATATTGAGTAAACTCAGGGTCCTGAGCTTTTACTTCGTTAGCTACACCAGCTACGAGAACAAAAGCAAGAAACGTAAAGTGAGTTAGGTATTTCAGTTTCATTTTCAACATAGAGGTTCCCATTGAACCCACAAGTATACAAAAATTACAGCACATATTTGGGAATATTCTTAAAGCTGGCATTTTAACAATAATTTCTAATAAATTACGTTTATTGAATATTCGTCCCGAAATTTGAGCAATATTTAATGATCTCTAGCGCAAAAAATAAAAGAATATACAAACTCAATGGTGTTTTCAGGATTCTAATCATTGTTTTTTTTGCTTCTTATAATTTTGATAATCAAATTATTGCACAAAATAGCTCCGAGGTCATTGAAGTATCTTGGACTTTTGAACAAACAAACGAGATCTTAGATCAAATATCTCCAACACTAGTTGTTGAATTCCCTATTCAAAGACCTTGGCCGGGGGTAGAAATTTTAGACCAAAATTTTACTTGGGCTGCTTTCAATTCAAGCCAGTCTAATATAATCTCCGAAGATTTTCAAGTTCAACGTCCTGAGTGGAGGGTCGTAAGAGGTTCAAACACTGGTGAGTACTATGCTCAAGCTAGGTTTCCAGCTTTTAGAAACGAGGGTCCAGAGATGCAAAGATTAGTATCTTGGTCGGGCGTGATTGCTGAATCTCCTGCAACCCAACAAAGGATTAAAAGGAATTGGCCAGAACACTCTGCTTTATCAGAAGGAGTTTGGGTTAAATTCAGGACTACAAAAGAAGGAGTTCATAGGATAGAATATTCAGACCTACTAGAATCCGGAATTTCACCTGAAAACTATGATTTCAATGGGATTCATGTCTACGGCGGTGGGGGTAAACAATTGCCGTTTTTAAATAATACAGAACGCGCTTTAGATCTTCCACTTTTACCAGTCAAAACTTTTGGTGCTGATGATGGAGTATTCAATCAGGGAGATGTGATATATTTTCACGCTTCGGGTGTTGATTCATGGACTTTAAATGAAAATAGTGGATGGTGGAATCACAGTCTTAATCCTTGGTCTGATTACGCATATTACTATGTGCGCCTCGATGGAGAGCCTAACCTTGAAGGCAGTAGAATAACTGATGCGGATCCTATAAATGATTCAGCAGATGAAACATTTAACAAGCATTTAGCTCGCAGATTCCATGAAATTGAAACTACAAATTTGGCAAAGTCGGGCAGAGAGTTTTATAATGAACACTTCACAAGTCAAGGTTCTCAAATTTTCAGTATGTATTTTAATATTCCAAACTTAGTTGGAGATACTGGGTATGTAGAGTCTAGAATTGCAGGTAGAACTATTGGAACTACTAGTGATTATACCATGTTGTGTAATGGTGAAAGCTATACGACTTCCGATTTAGCACTAACTGAAAACAGTCTTCTTGTAGCTCAAAAACGAATTCTTCCATTAATTTTACCTCTCGATGGGGAAGGAGTCAATGTCCAACTTTCTTTCATGCCTGGAAATTCAGAAGCAGAAGGGTGGATTGATTATGTGAGTGTTCAGGCTTTCCAAGAATTGAAATACTATGGGGGCCAATTTCATGTAAACGGGACTCATGAATTGGATGAAATTGATATAGCTGGATACAATCTTAAAAATGCTGAATCTGTTAATGAGGTATGGGATGTGACAGAACATCTTAACCCTAGAATTTGCGATATTGAAGACCAAAGCGGAGATATAAGTTGGGATGCTATTGCAGATACAACTAGAAGGTTTGTTGCTTTCAAATATTCTTCGGCATTTGAAGTAGAATCCATGGGATTAGTTCAAAATTCTGATATTCATTCATTGGAGGATATAGACTTAGTAATACTAACTTCTTTGGCTCTAGATTCCGCTGCAAATAGACTAGCTAATCTTCATGCAAACGAAGGAATGACAGTTGCTGTAGTTAATCAACGTGAGATTTGGAATAGTTTTTCTTCTGGATCTCCAGATCCTACTGCTTTAAAGATGTTAATGATGATGTTGAGAGATAAGGCAGAATCACCTGATGAGGAACCAAAACATCTTTTACTCATGGGTGATGGATCTTATTTTAACAGAAACCTAAACCCAGATGGAATTAACCTATTGACCTTCCAAAGTTCAAACTCAGAAAGTACTGTTAGCAGCTATGTAACGGATGACTACTTTGGTTTATTAGAGGATGGAGCTGGAGAAGCGCCAGGAGATAAATTAACAATTGGAGTTGGAAGAATTCCGGCGCCTAATTTGGAGAGTGCTCTTGCAATGGTTTCTAAGATTGAGACCTACTTAGGTGCTCCTATTGATAGTTCAGATGTGATTAATTGTTTGGGTGAAGAGGAATCATCTAAGTTTGGAGTTTGGCGAAATAAGATTCTGTTCGTGACAGATGACCAAGATGGTAATAATAGCGACGGTTGGCGACATATGTCAGATAGCGAAGTGCATTCAAATCACGTTATCGAGGATTATAATGAATACGATGTGATTAAGATCTATCCTGATGCATATGTTCAAGAATCGACTCCAGGAGGTGAGAGATACGATGAGGCAGAGGCAGAAATCCAAAGAAAGGTAGAAGAGGGTGCTTTAATCGTCGACTATATAGGCCACGGTGGAGCTAGGGGTTGGGCTCATGAGAGAATTTTGAATACGACAACCATTAGGGAATGGACTAACAAAAACAGACTTCCTGTGTTTATGACTGCAACATGTGAACTCTCGAGGTATGACGATCCAGATGAGGAGAGCGCGGGTGAGATGTTAATCTTCAATCCCAACGGTGGCGCAGTAGGAATGCTCACAACTACAAGAACAGTTTTTAGCGGAGGAAATCAAGAACTCAATACAGCCTTTTTCCAAACAGTACTAGATGAGGATGCTGGGACAGGACAAATGCGATGCTTAGGTGATATATGCAAGGACACTAAGAATAGCGATGAGGTGACGAGCACAGTGAACATGAGGAACTTTTCCCTATTGGGAGACCCAGCTATGATGTTGGCATACCCTTCTGAAAAGATCTTTATTACTGAGATTCCGGATACTATAAAGAGCCTTGATCTAGTCACAATTAGAGGCTATATTGGTAATTCAGAAGGCGATACCCTTAGTGATTTTAACGGACGCATATATCCCAAATTATTTGACAAGCGCTCTCAGTTAAGCACTTTAGATAACGATGAAATTGCTGGGGCTTTTTCATATAGTGTTTTTAGAAATATAATTTATAAAGGATTAGCTAGCGTAGAAAACGGAGAGTTCAGTTTCCAATTTGTTGTGCCCAAAGATATCGATTATACATATGGACATGGGAGGATTAGTTGCTATGCATATAGTGATGCTATAGATGCACATGGAGCAAGCGAAGATTTTATAATTGGTGGCACTTCGAATAATTTCCTTCCAGATGAAAAAGGTCCAGATGTTCATCTTTACATGAATGATAGCCTATTTGTTAGAGGTGGCTTAACCTCTGATGATCCTTGGCTATATGCTAGGGTGTTTGATGAAAGTGGTATAAATACAGTTGGAAACGGCATTGGCCACGACTTAAAAGCAGTATTAGATGATGATCACTCTAATCCTTATATCCTGAATTCATACTTCTCTGCAGATTTGGATACGTATAAGAGTGGTACTGTGAGATTTCCATTTAACGATTTGGAAGATGGGGAGCATAATTTGGTTTTGAAGGTTTGGGATGTCCACAACAATAGCGTAACAGATACCACGGAATTCATAGTAGCAAATTCCATTGAAGTAGCATTAGAACAAGTTATAGCATTTCCAAACCCAGCAATTGATAATACAACATTTAGATTTTCTCATAATCAAGAATGTCAGGCTATTGAAGCTAAGGTTAACATCTACGATAGCGATGGGAAATTTATCAGAAGTTATTCGACTAATTTACATGCTCATGGCTCAACAACTGATTTACTTACATGGGATCTGACCAATGATAGCGGATCTAAGGTTGATCAAGGAGTATACCTTTTTAAAATAGAATTAATAGCTATAAATGGCGCATCTGCACAATATGGAAGCAAAGTTGTCGTTGTAGGGCCATAATCGGTGCTACATTTGCATTTCCCAATGAATACTATAAATAACATATTATCTTCTTTAATCGCAATTTTTATAGGCACACTTCCTCAATTAGCAACATCTCAACAGTTAACACAAGAGCAGGCAGCTAATACTGTACAACTAAATACCATTACTACTGCGGTTCCGTTTTTGATGATTGCACCAGATTCAAGGTCTGGAGCTTTAGGTGATGCTGGTGTTGCACTATCTGCAGATGCAAATTGCATGCATTGGAACCCAGCTAAGATGGCTTTCAATGAAAATGATTTAGACGTAAGTCTTAGCTATGCCCCCTGGCTTAGAGCTCTAGTTGACGATATGAATCTAGCATATCTAACAGCAATTGATAAGCTCAATAAAAGACAAGCAATTGGATACGCACTCAGATACTTCAGCTTGGGAAATATCACTTTTACTGACGAAGTAGGAACTACAATAAGGGATTTTCAGCCAGCTGAATTAAGTCTTGATGTAGGATTCTCTCAAAAATTCACAGAGAAATTTAGTGGAGGTGTAACAGGAAAATTTATCCATTCAAATCTAACTGGTGGTATATCCGTATTAGGTGCTGAATCTAAGCCTGGCATCAGTGTTGCAGCTGATGTAGGTGTATTCTACACTAACAAGTTCGCTAATTGGTTCGGTGGTAAGGGTACTTTTAATTGGGGGATGAATATCTCAAATATTGGTTCTAAAATGAGCTATACTGAGACAGCCCAAAGAGATTTTATTCCTACTAATCTTAGATTAGGTACTTGTTACAAATTACGAGTTGATGATTACAATTCTTTGTCTTTCACTTTTGATTTAAACAAGCTTCTTGTTCCAACACAGCCAGTTCTTGACGAATTCAATGCAGGCAATATTGCTAGCGGGTATGACCCCAATGTAGGCGTTGCAACTGGAATGATCCAATCATTCTACGACGCACCAGGTGTAGTTACATTCAATCCCGATAGTAGTTCTTTTACAGTAGAGGATGGCTCAGTATTTAAGGAAGAACTTCGCGAAATAAACATTGGAGGGGGGCTTGAATATGAATTCCAAGATGTCTTTGCATTTAGAACAGGATACTTCTATGAGCATTATTCAAAGGGTAATCGTCAATTTGTTACTTTGGGAGCAGGTATCAAGTACACAGTATTTGCAATCGACCTGAGCTATTTAATTAGTACTACTCAACAGAATCCTCTTGCGAATACACTTCGCTTCACTTTAAGGATGCAGTTTTCAGATATTCAAGAAGCCCTGTCTGAGGATTAATAACATATTTTTGGCCAATGGATTTTAGAATCGGATACGGCTACGACGTACATTGCCTTGCTGATGGAGAAGATCTTTGGCTTGGCGGTATTAAAGTGCCAAGTACTTTTGGTGCAGTGGGTCACAGTGACGCAGATGTCCTACTCCATGTAATATGCGATGCTATGTTTGGTGCAATTGCTCAAGGAGATATCGGTCAGCATTTTCCAGATACCGATCCAGCATACAAAGGAGTAGATAGTAAAGAACTATTAGCTCATACTTGGGATTTAGTGTCAAATAAGGGCTGGGAAATTGGTAATATTGATACAACCATATGTCTCCAGACACCAAAGCTAGCTTCTCATATTGATAGCATGAGAGAGGTTATAGTAGAAATTCTCGGATGCGACATTCAGCAGGTAAGTGTAAAAGCAACGACAACTGAAAAACTTGGATTCGTAGGAACTGGCAAAGGAATAAGCGCCCATGCGGTTGTTCTTCTCAAGAAAACTTAGTTGGTTTTACTTGTGGCTTTTTATAAATTACCTTCTACTTCTGATTCTTACACTAAAAAGAAAACTAGTCCTCATCTTCAAAGAAGAAGATCCTAAGTTGAGCTGTATCCCTTAAGAAATCGAGCTTACGAATCTCAACTCTAGTTACGTTAAGACCAGTTCTTTCCTTGAGATCAGCTAGTAATTCATTTCTTCTTTCAGGAACAATAAGTTCAATTTTTTCGTAAATAATAGTTTTACGACTTTCATGCCTTAGGAGCCAAATTTTCTCTAAGCCATATGTCACTGCAATAATTAGAAGATTTGTAAACATCAATTCAGCATGGCTGATCTTCTTATTTGCTAATGCGTTTATAACTGAAACCCCAATTACGATGAACAAGTATGTCATCTCCTTGATAGGTATAGGGTCTGTTCTATATCTTATAATTCCAAAAATGGCAAATAGACCCAGCGCAAATCCCAGTTCGAGCTTCACGTTTTCTAAAAGGAAACAAAGACAGAATACGGTTACACTTATGAGTAAATAGGTAAATAAGTAGTCCTTATTTTTTGTTGCAGGGTAGTATAAATAGCGAACGATGTATCCGATTACTAAGAAGTTAAAGATTGCCTTTGCCAGAAGCTCGAAAAAATCCTTTTTGTCGATTAACTCGGCACCAAATAATTCTAAATCAGATAGTAGCAATAGTAGTTCGTTCATATTGAATGTTGTTTGTCTAAATGTAAATACTTTCTTTTGAAGTTATTCATTTTCAATTGAGGAAACAGAATAGCAGTCGCCATACAGTATTTACTAATTCTAAATGGATAAATTCTTTCTTCTTTAAGAATTCTAATGAAGTTAGATGATAGATTTCTTTTTACCTGCTTTACCTCAGCGATAATTATGTCGCCAAAATTATTCTTTGTCGAATTAATGTTCTCGAATCTGAAATTTACGTCTATAGTTAGTCGCTCCTTTCTTCTTTTATGGACAAACGTGATCCTGCTGAATTTATTCCAATGTTTAGGTTCTAAAGACATTTTAGTTCCTGTCACCTTATTTACAAAGTCTAAGTTTGATCCTTCTAAGGATTTTGAAATCTCTTTAACTTTTATCCTCTTTTTAACTGTTTTGCCTTTGTTATTTTTGCGCTTTACCTCAAGAAATGTAAGTCCAGAATCAATATATTCTCTAAATCTAACTTTATTTCTGTTCGTTTTCCCATTGTGATGTTGGTGGTAAAATTGAAAATCCTCAGTGTCAAAATACAGTGAGCGATAGGCATTCAATCGGGCCCCATCAATCTCTAAAATTTTATAATGTTTCTGGAGCTTTGGAAGGATTTTTATCAGAGTAGATAAGGGAAATACGAATTTTGTATCTGTTCTATTCATCAACTTTACTGCGTCCATTTCAGTCAGTGAAATGGGGTCAAAACTCAATATGTTTTGTTCTAAAGAATTCAATTGCAAATAGAGCTCGAAGAAGAATAGCTAGATATCAAAAATTTACTAGTAAAATCTTGCTGGTTTGTAAAGTTACGAAGTTGCAGTTTGAATATATCTTTGTCTTCACCATAAACTATCTCTATGGCAAAAAAGAAATCACATAAACTACCTCATTCAGAGGCTGTATATCGCAGATGGTACAAGGAAATGTACTTAATGCGCAAGTTTGAGGAGAAGTGCGGACAATTATATATCCAGCAGAAGTTTGGCGGATTCTGCCATCTATATATTGGTCAAGAAGCTGTCCTAAGCGGAATGATGGAGGCAATCAAGCCCACAGATAGAGTTATTACTGCTTACAGAGACCACGCTCATCCACTTGTGATGGGGTCTGATCCAAAGCAAGTAATGGCAGAGCTTTATGGAAAGCGAACGGGACTTTCTAAAGGAAAGGGAGGATCAATGCACATGTTCGATAAGGAAAAAAATCTCTTTGGCGGACATGGTATTGTAGGAGGCCAAATCGGACTAGGAGCCGGTATCGCCTTCGCTGATAAATACAGAGATGAAGATCACGTAACAGTTTGTTTTATGGGAGACGGAGCTGCTAGACAGGGTATACTCCACGAAACTTTCAATATGGCAATGAATTGGAAGTTGCCGGTAATTTTTATTATCGAGAATAATCAGTATGCAATGGGTACTAGTGTTGAAAGAACAACAAACGTGACAGATATGTCTAAGATCGGGCTTAGTTACGAAATGCCTTCAGAGACTGTTGACGGTATGAGCCCAGAAGAGGTTTGTGCTGCTATCGAAAAAGCAGCTAAGAGATGTCGCAAGGGTGAGGGCCCAACACTATTGAATATTGAGACATACCGTTACAAGGGGCACTCAATGTCTGACCCACAGAAGTATAGGACTAAGGATGAAGTAAGCGAATATCAAGAGAAGGATCCCATTACTCATGTTAAAAATATACTCTTAGATAAAAAGTGGATGACTGCTGATGAAATTAAAGAACTAGAAAAGGTAGTAAAAGCAGAAGTAGAGGATGCTGTTAAATTCGCAGAGGAGAGTCCGCTGCCAGAACCACACGAGCTTTACGAAGACGTATACACACAAGAAGATTATCCGTTCGTTAAGGATTGATTACAATAAAAGATTGAACCATGGCTGAAATTGTCAAAATGCCCAAACTAAGCGACACCATGACTGAAGGTGTTGTTGCTGAATGGCATAAAAAAGTTGGAGACGAGGTTGAAAGCGGAGATCTTCTCGCAGAAATCGAGACTGATAAGGCAACTATGGAATTTGAGTCATTTCAGGATGGCTATCTACTTTATATTGGGGTAGAAAAAGGTGCAACAGCACCAGTTGATAGTGTGCTTTGCATTCTTGGAGAGAAAGGAGAGGACTATAAAGAACTTTTAAAAGAAGCTGAGGCAGAAGATCCAGCAAAAGAGGATAAGAAAACAGAGGTGCCAGCCCTTACGCCTGCTGCTGTGCCAGAAGCAGCTCCAGCACCTGAACCTAAGTCGGCACCGGCGGCTTCAGGGGAACCTAAGGCGGCATCTTCAGTACCACCAGCATTACCAACAGCTTGCAACGACAGAGTTGTTGCTTCACCTCTTGCTAAGAAACTTGCTGAGAAATTAGGACTACAACTCAACAGAATCCCAGGTTCGGGCGAAGGAGGACGCGTAGTTAAGCGTGACGTAGAGAACTTTAAGATGGCCGGAGCTACTGGCATGCCAGCTATGACTAAGGAGAAATTTATTGAGGTTGGTGTAAGCCAAATGAGGAAAGTAATTGCTTCTCGACTAGCAGATAGCAAATTCTCAGCACCACATTTCTATCTCAATTTGAGTATTGATATGACCAATGCAATTAAAGCGCGTAATGCTATCAACGGCCAAGGATTCTTTAGAGTTTCTTTTAACGATATGGTAGTAAAAGCTGCTGCAATGGCATTGAGAAAGCATCCTGCCGTAAATAGTAGTTGGCTAGAGGATAGAATCCGTTACAACGAGCATGTACACATTGGTGTAGCGGTTGCAGTTGATGATGGATTACTAGTACCTGTTGTAAGATTTGCAGACGGTAAATCATTCGCAGGAATTGGAGAAGAAGTAAGAGATTATGCTGCCAAAGCAAAATCAAAGAAACTTCAGCCTGAAGATTGGGAGGGCAATACCTTCACAATTTCGAACTTGGGAATGTTTGGTGTAGAGAGCTTTACTGCAATCATCAATCCACCTGATGCATGCATCTTAGCAGTAGGAGGGATTAACGAAGTGCCTGTTATTAAGGACGGTACTGTTGTTCCTGGTCATGTTATGAAGGTTACTTTAAGCTGTGACCACAGAGTTGTTGACGGCGCAACGGGAGCTGCATTCCTACAAGATTTCAAAAATCTTCTAGAGAATCCTGTTTTGATGTTGGTATAAATTATTAGATGCGGTATTTTGCATAAGCCGTGTCGAATAATCAACCTAACTCTCTAACTACTTCAATTGCATACCTTAAAGGTGTTGGGCCAAAGCGTGCTGAACTTCTTCAGACAGAATTAGGCATATTCACCTTTTACGATCTTATCCAGCACCTACCTTTTAGATACGAGGATAGATCGAAATTCCACTCCATAGAAGATATCACAGCTGATTCTACAGCCATCCAGCTGAAAGGAAAAATCACGTCTAAAAAAATAGTTGGGGTTGGAAGGCAAAGTCGCCTTTTAGCTACATTCTTTGACGGAAACCACAGTTTGGAACTTGTTTGGTTTAAGGGAGGTAAGTGGATGATGAATCAACTTCCACTAGATATCCAAGTTGTCATCTATGGCAAGCCAGTAAATTATAAAGGAAAATGGAATATCCCTCACCCTGAGGTTGAGCGCGCCGATAAATACGAGCAAAGAGAAGGCGGAGGTCTTCATCCAGTTTATTCTTCAACAGAAAAACTCACCTCTCGTGGGCTTCATAGTTCAGGTTTGGGTCGGTTGATTCGTTTGGCTTGGTTTGAGGTTAAGCGAGAGGTCGATGAAACTTTGAGCGATGAGATGCTTGAGAAACTTCAAATACCAGGAAGGACTGAAGCATTTGAAAAGGTCCACGCACCTAAGACTCCGCAGGAGGCTGATAGGGCTTTGAAACGCCTTCGATTTGAAGAGCTTCTATACCTCCAGCTGACACTATTAAAGCAAAAGCAGTCAGTTACTGTTAACCTCGAGGGGGTGCGTTTCGAAAATGTGGGGGAGAAATTCAATTTTTTCTACAAGAAGAATCTTCCTTTTGAACTTACTGGAGCCCAAAAGCGAGTAATGAAGGAAATCCGTGTCGATCTAAATACAGGCTGGCATATGAATAGACTCCTGCAGGGTGATGTGGGGTCGGGTAAGACCATTATTGCCCTTATGACTGCGCTTCTAGCGATAGATAACGGTTATCAGGCGTGCATTATGGCGCCGACAGAGATTCTGGCGCAGCAGCATTTCAATGGGATAATTGATCTTTTAGGTCAAATGCAGGTGCGAGTCAAACTCCTCACTGGCTCTGTTACAAAGGCCGCTCGCCGACCCATTCTCGAAGGTCTTGAATCTGGTGAAGTGGATATAATTATCGGCACTCATGCTCTTATTGAGCCAGCAGTAAAGTTTTCAAACTTAGGGTTAGCAGTAATCGATGAGCAGCATAAGTTTGGGGTAGCTCAGCGTAGCAAGCTTTGGGCTAAAGCATCAATTTCTCCTCACGTATTAGTGATGACTGCGACACCCATACCTAGAACACTCGCAATGACTGCATACGGCGATCTCGACTGCAGCGTCTTGGACGAATTGCCACCAGGTAGGAAGGAAATTAAGACAGTTCACCGCACTGATTCCAACCGATTAGCAGTCCACAATTTCATCGAGAAACAAATCCTCGAAGGCAGGCAGATCTATGTCGTTTACCCATTGATTGAAGAGAGCGCGACTCTTGATCACAAGGACCTTATGGACGGCTACAAAAGTCTTACTCGTCGATTCCCCCTCCCCAAGTTTCGTATAGGCGTTGTTCACGGGCGCATGAAACCTGAGGATAAAGAAATAGAGATGCAACGATTCGCTAAAGGCGTAACTCAAATCCTAGTTGCAACTACAGTCATTGAAGTCGGCGTAAACGTGCCAAATGCGTCACTCATGGTCATCGAAAGCGCCGAAAGGTTTGGACTAAGCCAAATGCACCAACTCCGTGGGCGCGTCGGCAGGGGGGCAGACCAAAGCTACTGCGTTCTAATGACCAAGGACGAATTCAGCAACGAAGCACGTCGCCGTCTCGAGACGATGTGTCGCACCAATGACGGCTTCGAAATTGCAGAAGTAGACATGGAAATACGCGGACCTGGCGACGTCATGGGTACGCAACAGTCCGGAGTCCCCGACCTTCAAATGGCTGATATAATGCGAGATCGAGACCTCATGGCAACAGCCCGATACATGGCGGGCCAAATCCTAGAAGAAGATCCTCAACTCACTCAACTAAAGCACCAGATATTAAAAATAAACTTGGATAGAATTTTAGAAGGACGCCCCAATTGGAGTCGTATTTCATGAACTTAGCACTATGAGGAATCTTATACTACTTGCCATCGCCCTCGCGCTTGCCTATTTTTCAATATTGGCGTACTTCAGCGTGAAGATAGTGGATTCCTTTGACGCCGCTGACCCCACAAATTTTGCTCCCGACATTTTTACGGTTTGGACTATTGACTACTCGGATCCGGCCCTCCCCATTACTACTTTCAAAGCCCAAAACCTTTCACTCACCCACACCTACAACTTAGACGCCCCCATACCTTCAGGACAATCATATAAAGAATGGCGTGGAGGATTACTCGTTGGCGACGAGGTTAGCCTTGATGCTTGGGTTGAGGCACCGGGGGAAATGGCTGCTCATTGGCGCTCAGAAGCTGGAGTAAATTCTCGTCTTTTCAAATCACCAGATGGATATGTACTAGAGAAGGCATCAAATGAAATTATAGTTTGGGAAGATGAATTGCGCATTCCCAAACACATTTTCGATCGTGGAGGGATTGAAATATCTAGCGAAGACTCTGAACTAACCCACAAATATGCAGCTATAGTTCCAGCACCAGGCGGAACCTTTCTTGCAGTCGATCTCGGTGATAGATACGCTTGGGTTTTTGATGAAGCAACAATTGGGGCTGTTGCAGCAAATCACGAAACTTCAAATGAGCCACAAGCTGAAAATCTTCTCGGTGTTATTAGGAATCATAGAACTCGTGTAGATATGGATGTCCTTTACGACGAGGTTCGTTCTGTGGTTGAAGCAGTAGCAGGTGGGAAAGTGGTTTGGGCTAAAGAAGTAAAATCACCACCAATAGGAAAGGCATACGAAGTTGATATTTATGCTAATGGAAAATACCAAACAGCTTTTGCAACGTCAGATGCAGTATATCTCATAGACGTTAAGGGCAACAGGGTTAAGGGATTCCCTTTCAAGAGTAGATCGGCCATTACAGGATTCAGCGTAATGGACTACGATAAGAATAGAAAATACAGATTCTTAGTTGCCACGGCAGATGGGAAGGTCACTAACCTCAAAGGCGAAGGCAAAAGGACGTCAGGATGGAATTTCGCCAAACTCGGTGGCGGGGTTTATGTAGAGCACATCCACCATCTGAGAGTTGGATCAAAGGACTATATCTATGCTGGCTGTAGCAATGGATCTGTGAAACTACTCAAGCGCGCGGGAGGAGTAAGGGCGTCGACGGACATTCACGTTCAACCGGCCGTTGTGCCTGCTTTCAGGCTTTCAAGCAATATTTCGAAATCATCAGTTCTGTTCGTTGACGAAGGGGGTGCACTCAGGGAGCTCACCTTTGGCGAGGGTAGAGAAGTTGGAATGTCTGGCCTAGTTAAGGCAGATAGGGTTGAAGTCCTAGATACGGATTCAGACGGCAAGAAGGAAGTAGTGGTTTACCATAGGGGTAAACGTACGATATGGAATTCTAGAAACGAGCAGATTAGTCCTTGAGGATGCTTCGGCTGATTACGATTCTTTGAACTTCTGAAGTGCCTTCGTAAATCTGAGTGATTTTAGCGTCGCGCATTAATCGCTCAACGTGGTACTCCTTAACGAAACCGTATCCACCGTGG
>MDTD01124414.1_pt1 | contig 15065 bp, 13 predicted proteins | sample 811221 | NCBI WGS metagenome assembly MDTD01 (sample SAMN05326646, study PRJNA326480) | marine metagenome | isolation source: seawater | place: Pacific Ocean: South West | collected 2011
GCCGGAACACGTTTCATACCTTTGCTGAGCAGAATCGTGCTCGGTGCGGCGTTCTTCTTCTCAGGCTGGTACCACTGCTTCTCGATGGCCACGTTCACCCCATCGCAGAAGGAGCAGATCAAGGAGATGCAGGCCACCGGTCCCGATTCGTCATCGACCAAGCTCGTTCGATGGCAGTGGGATGGTGTCGTCGATGCCGCGAAGTCTCAGGCCGAGGACTCGAACAAGGAAGCAGCGAAGAAGGTGGATGACGACAAGCCTGCGGATACGTCGGCCACTTCCGAGGATGGAACTCGGGCCGTCTACAAGATCGCACTCGATCTCCACTACTGGGGGATTCAGAAAGGGGCTGTTCCACTGGCCTGGGGCATCGCCGTCTTCGAGGTGGTTGCGGGCGCGTTGGTTCTGCTTGGTCTGTTCACACGTATCTGGGGATTTCTTCTGGCGGTCCTGATCGGCGGTGCGTTCACGCTCACATCCGTGCAGCAGAACGAGATGTTCCAGATGAATCCATTCCATTGGCGAGCTGATTCGATGCTGTACTACGAGATGTTCTTCCAGGCCGCCGCCTTCGTGCTGGCCTTGGGTCTGTTCATGGTGGGACCGGGCATTCTGTCACTCGACAGCCTTGTGTTCGGACGCAACAAGGAGCAGCCGGCCGCCAAGCCTGCTGCATCAGCCTGATACAGGTGCGTCGATCGTCCGGGAGAATGCGATCAGGGCAGCCGCCAAGACGGATACGTCGTTCACGGGTCGTTCCCTGGATGGCATCCGGCCTTCTGCATGCCATGGTCATAGCGGCCGGTCTCGTCATCACCTGGACGGTCATTCAGGACGAGTCCCGACCGAAGCCCAGACCGATCATCTCCGATTTCCGTTCCACGGCTTTTCTTCCGGTTCAGACGCTTCCGGTTCCGGAGGCGCCCGCGATCGATGAAACGCCCGAGATCGAATCGCCGCCCGAAATCATGATCCCGGTGCTTCCGGAATTGACCGAGCCGACATGGGCAAACATGGACATGTCGTATGGGTCTTCGCAATCCAGTTCGGACACTCAGGCGGAATTCGCCGGAGCCCGGGTCACCAACGCGAGATCACTCGTCTATGTCATCGATGCCAGTGGGAGCATGATGACCTGGTTGCCGATGGTCCTTGATGCCCTCGAGCAGTCGCTCGAGCGGCTATCCCCATCCCAGCGATTCTCCGTTCTCTTCTTCCAGAGGGATCGATCCATACCCGTGCCGCCCGAGCGGCTCGTCAAGGCGAGTCCCGCCAACATAAATCGAGTGATGAAGTGGTCGAGCCGTGGCGCGAACCTGATACCCGGTGGCGGATCCAATCCAATGCCGGCCTTGGAGCAGGCATTCGCCCTCGAGCCTGACGTCATCTTTCTTCTCAGCGAAGGTCTGGATGGGACCAATGGTTCCACTCTCGAAGTCGACCAGTTGTTCCAGAGGCTGGATACGCTCAATCCGATTGCCGATCCGGTGAACAGCACACGATGGACACGCATCCAGTGCATCGAGATTGGCGCCGATCAGGAGAACGACGACGATGGCGATTCAACCATGCAGCGTCTGGGTGAACGCTACGGAGGATCCGATGGATGGATACGACTGGGACGAAAAGAGCTGGCGAAGCAACCAGCAGGAGCCCCGTGATGATTCGAGTGAATGACAAACGTCTTCTTGTGACGGCCTGCGGCCTCGCCTGGCTGGCAACATCGACTTTCGCGAATGCCGAAACGGTCGAACGTACCTTTGCCGAGGCGTTCTTCGTGGCACGTCGCGCAGATGGGAGTCTGGAGATTCTCGGCAGCGCGGTGATCTGGCTGCTGCTGGCAATGTCCGTGTTCGGCATCGGGCTGATCGTCTCGATGGCGGTCGCGAATCGTCGTGAGACGATTCTTCCCGGCGATTCGATCAAGCGGATCAGGAAATCGATCCAGGCGGGCAACTACGAGAAGGCCATCGCCACCGCCGATGCCGATGGCAGCTTCTTCGGACGCGTGCTCATCGCGGGGTTGCGACAGTCGCCGCATGGATACGAGGCGATCATCCGCGGTCTGGAGCAGGTTGCCGACGAGGAGACGACCATTCGTTTTCGACGAATCGAGCTGTTGAATGTTCTGGGGCAGGTCAGTCCGATGATCGGTCTGTTCGGAACGGTCTATGGAATGATTCTGGCCTTCGGTGCCATCGTGGCGAGTGGTGGAGCGGCTGATCCGGTCATGTTGGCCGGCGGCATCGGAACCGCGCTGACCACGACCTTCTGGGGTCTGGTGGTCGCGATACCGGCTCTGGCGGGATACGCACTGCTGAGAAATAAGATCGACGAACTCACCATCGAAGCGACTCTTGAGGCGGAGGAAATGATGGCTCCGTTTCGTCCAGCGGGGGGGGAATCGGCTGGATGAGTTCAATTCACCATCGTGGACCAGCTCGGGTGCAGGCAAGCCTGACCCCGATGATCGACGTGGTGTTTCTGCTCGTGGTCTTCTTCGTCGCGGTTTCCCAGCTGGTCGATCGAGATCGTCTCGAACTCGATCTTCCGGATCCGAAACCGTCCGCTGCCCATCAACCCGAGGAGGGTCTTCGTGCCGTCGTGAACGTGCTGCCCGGCCCCGATGGCACCAGCATCGGATATCAGGTCGATGGAAGATTGTTCGCCGTGGACACATCGGGGCAGAGTGAACTCATCGATCATCTGCGTGCGAGACTGGAATCGACTCCGGGTCTGTTCATCAATGTCCGTGCCGATCAGGCGACGGGATGGGGTTGGGTCGCACCGGTCATGGCCGCTTCGCGCAGTGCGGCGACTCTGGCAGGGGATCCCGCGGCCAGAGTTCGGTTGAGTGTCGAATCGGGAGGTCGATGAGCATGCCGAGACCATCCCGATCAGCATCACGACGCTCATCCGGAACCTCCTCGATCGGCGTCAATCTCGCTTCCATGATCGATGTGGTGTTTCTGCTGCTGATCTACTTCATGGTGGCGACCGATTTCAGGCCCGGTGAGCAGGTGTTTCGTTTGGACCTTCCCCAACGCGGCGAGGGACAGCACGATGTCCTCTTCGATCAGGCCGAAGAGCCGCTGCGAATCCGTCTAGACGTCTCCGCCTCCGAACCGGGATATCAGTTGCGGTTGGAGGGTGGCTGGGGCGACCCCGTCGACATCCCAGAGCTGGCACGGTTCATGGCGGCTCATCGCATAGGGGGCAGCGGGCAGAGGGATCAGGGCTGGTTCACCAGCGATCATCCGATCGTGATTCTGGCCGGCCCAGCCGTTGCCTGGTCCAGAGTGGTCGGCACCTTCAACGCTGTGGTCGGAGCAGGCTACGATGTCGTGTCTCTCGAGGTGAAATGAGAGTTGGAGGAGATCGACCATTGTCCGCATACAAGCATCTCATGAAGCTGTTGGCCTACTTGCTGTTGTTGATTTCATCCAGTGGCGTTGTTGCGCAGCAACTGGATGCTGAGATCTCGGCGCTTCAGAAACAGTACGAACAAGCAAAGCCCCATGAGATGAGTCCGTTGCTCAACAAGCTCATGGTTCGTCGTGACCGTCTGATCAACGAGAACCCCGGGCATCCTGATGAGATCTTCTGGAGACTGGCGCAGCTTGAGGACGCGATGCTCAAGGCTTCGAGGTTCAACGGTCTGGAATACCGTGTTCGATACGGCCTGCCTGATAAGACCGAGGTGGTGCAGCTGGAGAAGATGACCCGCGTTGCCCTCGAGCAGTCCGAGACCATCATCCGGGAGCTGCCTGGACTTCTTTCCGAGTCATCCAAAGACAGTGTCCTTACGGATCGTCTCATGGCGATCCGCAACAATCGTCTTCCATATCTCAGAGGGATGGCGCTTGTGATCGCCGCGGATCAGGGAATCATGCCGTCGGCCTCAAGTGCTCGTCAGGAGGCCATTCGACTTCTGGGCAGCGATGCCATGCAGTTGCGACCGTCCGAACGCGTAAACGCCTCTCGCTATCTGGCGGAAGCCCATGCCGGCGAGCAACAGCTGGACGTGGCCAGCCAGATACTGGATCGGCAGCTTCAGGCTCGGCCTGAAATGGACTTCGACACCCTTGGTCTGTTACTCGCGGGATACGAGATACGTGCATTGAACGATCCCGGGAACGCCGCGGCCAGAGGACAGTTGCGAGCGGCCACGACCGGTACGGCATCCCATCGTCTGCTTCTGATCGAGCAAGCAGCGAGGCATTGGATGGAGGCCTCGCGTCAGGCGTTGGCTGATCAGGACGATCCGGATCGACTGGCTGCCCATGCGGAGCTTGAACGAAGTGCCTTCGAATCGTTTCTGCTCCTGCTGCCCGAGCAGGGCGGCATGGAGGTTCCCGACGACCCGACGATGGTCTATCGGCTCATCGAGCAGCGTCATGGTCGCCTGAAGGTGCGTGATTACAAGGCGGACCATGTGCCCGTCTCCGTGGTTCTGTCGCAGCTGGTGCCGATGTTGGATGATCCGGAAAGAGTTCCGGAAGCGCACGAGATGCTGGTTTCGATAGTGGATCGAAAAGGTCTCATGCCGAGGGTTCAGACAAGGCTTCTGGCATTGACGATGCGGGCGGAGGCCTTGATGGGACGTCACGCCCAGGCCGTTGATCACGCCATCAAATGGTCGACGATCGCCACCGATCGGGAGGAGGCGTTCACCGCAGCGGGGATGGCTGCGGCGATGTCTACAGAGGCCTTGAAACTTTCCCCTGGAAGCACTCAATTGCAATCCGCCAAGCAACGATCCATCACGCATCTGCTGCAGAACTTCCCCGACCATCCCGACATCGATCAATGGCTTTTGGAATCGGGCGTGATGGCCGATCAGGATGGCGACAGGACGAAGGCCCTCGAGTTCTACGAGATGATCGACGGCGAATCGGTAGCCCGCGTTCAATCCATATCCAGAAAGGCTCGTGGACTCTCCGTCGAGCTGGTGCATTCACCGGTTCTTCCCGGCGATCTCGACAAGGCCAGAAAGCAATTGGACGGTTATTACTCAGAGAACAGGGTGCTTGCCCGCAAGTTTCCAAGAGAAGCCTCACTTGCGCGAGTGGATCTCAATCTGTTGGCTGCCCAGATAGAACTCATGAGGTCCAATCCGACCAAGGCGTTGGAGTATCTGGGGCGTATACAGGCCCATGCGATTGATCCAGCCCAGGCTAAACGGGTCTATGGTCTCAAACTTGATTCTGCCATTGAGACAAAGAGAGTTGGGGCGGTGGATGCAATCGTCCTCGAGATCCCCGCTGATCTGAAAGCGGACATGCTTTCGAATCGACTGGTCAAGAGACTGCTCGAGCCCGGACCGCGTCTTCCGCTGGATCCACTGGTTGATCCGGAGAATCGAGAACTGCTTCTCTATCTCACCGAGGCGTTGGCCGACTCCCTGCCAACAAGCCAATATCATCAAGCAGCGATCATGGAGGGATACCGTCGAATAGGCGAGCCTGAGAAGGCGATCGAGTTCTCCAGCCGGGTACTGGCGGAGAATCCAGATCTGGGAACCGCGATCTTCTCACGGGCGGAAAGTCTGTTGATGATTCCCGGCACCGATCGGGCGGAGGCGATCAGGCTCTATACGCGACTTTCCAAGCTAGATCCGGCTGATGAGCCCAATCTCTTCTGGACGTCGCAGCTTCGACTGTTGCAGCTGATGCAGGAAGATGGTCGCAGCATGGATGCCATCGAAGCGAGATTGAATCGGTTGCAAAGGCAATACCCAGATCTTGGTGGCATGCCGTACATCGGTGAATTTGCGATCGTGCGATCTGGGCTCAATGATCCCATTCTGCCCTGACGAGTCCCATCGCCCAGGTCGGATCGGATTCAGGACGCCTTGTTGTGCTGGACAGGTGGATTCGTCGCCAGACTGCGGAACAGATTCCGCTGATCGTCATTCAGTCTGGCCTTGATTCGTTGCAGCGTATCGACCTCGATCTGCCTGACGCGTTCGCGTGTGAGTCCGACAATTGTGCCGATCTCCTTCAGAGTCAGCGGTGCCTGCCCGGATAGTCCGAAGCGGAGCTTGAGGACCCGTGCCTCCCTGGGACCAAGGGTGTTGACCATCTCCATCACCGCCTTGATCTGCTCATTCTGTTCGGTTCTCTCGAACGGCAGTTCATGACGAGAATCCTCGAGGATGTCCGCGTAGTCCAATGGCTGTCCATCTTCACCACGAGGTGTATAGGAACTCGACTTGTAGGCCCGCATCGCTCGAACGATCACAGCGGCCTTCTTCATGGGTACACCCATGGATTCCGCCATCTCCTGCTGGTTGGGTGTTCTTCCAAGCTCGTCCGTGAGCTGGCGGTGCATGTGCTTCCACCGACCGATCAACTCGACCATGTAGGCAGGGATGTGGATTGGCTGGACCGCGTTGATGAGCGTCCGCTTGATCGATTGCTTGATCCACCAGGAGGCATAGGTCGAGAATCGTGCGCCCTGTGCCGGATCGAATCCCTCGACGGCTCGGATGAGGCCGATGTTGCCTTCCTCGATGAGATCCGAGAGGGAAAGTCCCCGTCTGGTGTAATGCTTGCTGATCGAGACGACCAATCTCAGGTTGGCCTTGACCATGCGGTCCTTGGCGTCGAAGTCATTGTCATTGATGACTCGCCAGCCCAACTCCTTCTCTTCCTCAGGAGTCAGGAGAGGCGTTCGATTGATCTGCTTGAGATAGGTCTCGAGGTCACGATCTGAAGTGCGATAGGCCATGCGGAACTGGTTCCCAATTACTGTGTTCAGACCTGGTTCGGTGGTTCCGCAACGAGCGGAGAATCATGTCTGGTCGGTTATCAAGTATGCGTCCGGACTATCCGGAAGCTCTCACTTAGCTGCTCAGTTCTTCATGATTCCGGTCCTGAATTCGGTCTTTGAGGCCTTCAACCCCCGTAAACCAGTCGGACACAGCTTTCATGGCGAACCTTGAAGCCTTTCGAGCGTTTAAATCGGTATAGAAACGGGGTATCTTGACCCTCAGGCAAGCCAATAGCGTGAATTGGAACCGGAACCACCCCATTGGCAGCCCCCCAACCAAGACAGGCCGCACAACCGGCCCCGGGTGAGGTTTTTCGCCTAAATTCGCATCTTCAACCCACGTACCATGCTTTATTGAATGCCAGAGGACGTCTGAACACATATGGCTCAACAAGATCTCAGTGAAATCCTGCAGGCCTGGCCCCATGAGCCGGGTCGTTTTCTCGTGAGAATCGTTGAAGGGCCAGAGGCTCGTCCCGTGCTTCAGGTCCGGATAGATCTGGGCATCCTTCAGATGGAAATGGCCGGCCGCCCTGACGGCATCACCATCAGAGGCTTCGAATCGTGTCTCCATGCCGTGCAGAAGGATCTCGCCACCTATCAGGAAGCCCATGGTTCAAGTCGAGGCTTTGTGATCTCCCCAGAGGATGCCAGATTGCTCCGTGAGGAAGCCGCTCAGTACTTTCATCGATACGTGGCCCTGTTCCATCTGGGCCGATTCGAGGATGTCGTGAGGGATACGAGGCGGAATCTCGAGTGCATCGATTTCTGCCAGTCATTCGGATCGACCGATCAGGACCGATTCGGTCTCGACCCATTCCGACCGCAGGTCATCACCATGAGGACCCGCGCGGAAGCGGAGCTGGCCGTTGGCAATGAACAGGGAAACATGGCGGTCCAGCTGATCAACCACGGTCTGGAGGAGTTGGAGGAGATCCTGCCAGCGGAGCATTTCGAACAGAGCAACGAGGTCATTCTCCTGCGTGGGATGCGTGATCTGCTTGTTCCCAAGCTCCCTTCATCCCAGCGGGCTGAACTCGAGGATCGCCTCCAGCGTGCACTCGACGCCGAGAATTACGAGCTGGCGGCCATTCTTCGCGATGAACTCAGGCAGATGTCCTGAACTCCTCCACTCCCGATATCCTGTACGGGATGTCAGCAACACAACAACTCGATCAGACCCCGTTCCACCAGTACCACGTCGAGCACGGCGCCAAATTGGTTCCCTATGCCGGCTGGGAGATGCCGCTCCTGTACTCCTCAATCATCGAGGAGCACAAGCAGGTGCGAAACAGCGGTGGACTCTTCGATGTTTCCCACATGGGACGGATACGTTTCAGTGGTCGCGATGCCTGTCGTTTCCTGGATCGCATCTGCACGAGGAAGATCCACGGTACGGCGATCGGACAGGCTCGGTACACCATCATCTGCAACGAGCGTGGTGGTTGTCTGGATGATGCGTTGGTGACACGACTGGACGAGCACGAGTACCTCATGGTCTGCAATGCGGCGAATCGCGAGAAGCTGCTGCAGCATTTCGCCAGGGAAAAGGGCGACTTCGTCTTCAAGCAGGTCGATCAGACCACCAAGACGGCCATGATCGCGATTCAGGGGCCTCGTGTCATGGAGATGCTCTCGGCCTTCTCCAGTGAGATTCCCAATCTGAAGCGATACCGAAGCACGACGAAGAATCTTCTGATGGCAAAGTTCATCATCTCACGAACGGGCTATACCGGCGAGGACGGCGTCGAGGTGATCCTTCCATCGATGTTCGCCAACAAGGCCGTCGAGATGATGCTCAAGAACATGGATTCGCCCGACACGATCAAGCCATGTGGACTTGGTTCCAGAGACAGTCTGCGGCTCGAAGCGGGCATGGCCCTGTATGGACACGAGATCGACGAGGACACGGATCCACTCACGGCCAATCTCCACTTCGCCATCACTCTGGACAAGGGAATGGATGATCCCGAGGTCGAGAAATTCATAGGACAGGAGGCGCTTCAGCGCATCCATGCGGCCGGGCTGAAACGAACGACGACCGGACTGATCCTCGAAGGACGGCGGGCGCCCAGGCAGGGCATGCCTGTGAAGTCGGGTGAGCAGACCGTGGGTGTGGTGACCAGCGGATGCCTGAGCCCGACACTGGACAAGCCCATCGCCATCATTCGTGTGGACATCGAGCATGCAGAGGCCGGAAAGCCGCTCCAGATCGACTTCGGCAAGCAGGTTCTGGAAGGCGAAGTGACGAACCTGCCGTTCTATTCTTCTCGTTGATTCATCTTGTCGATGGTCCGTTCCAGTGAACGGACTCTTCGAACAAGTGCGCCCAGGCTCATGGCGGCCAACGCGTTCCGCTTGGCCGTGTCCGCATCCACGGCCGGCGCGCCGCCGACGATGGACCCGTCGGGGACATCACCCGTGATGCCGGTCTTGGCCAGTGCCTGGACCTGGTTTCCGATCCGCAGATGGCCGGCCACGCCGGTCTGACCGCCCAACGCCACGTAGTCGCCCACCTCGACGGAGCCCGCGATGCCGACGAGTGAGACCAGCAGGCAATGCTTGCCGATGGTGGTGCCGTGTCCGATGGATATCAGATCGGCGAACTTCGTTCCTTCGCCGACCACGGTGGCGCCCAGAGTCGCCCGTTCGATGGCGCAGTTGGATCCGATCTCGACGTCGTCCTCGAGAATGGTGATCCCAGTCTGTGGAATCTTGTGATGGGCACCGGCGTGGGTGGCGTATCCGAAACCATCATTGCCGATCGCCGAACAGGCGTGAACCGTCACCCGGTTGCCGAGCTTGCATCCATCGTAGACGGCGACATTGGCATAGAGAATGCAGTCATCCCCGATTTCCACATCGGGGCCGATGTACACGCCCGGATACAGGTGGCATCGATCGCCGATCCGAGCGCCTTTTTCGATCGTCACATTCGGATGAATCCGATTGTCGTTTCCGATCGAGGCTTCCGGGTGGATCACGGCCCTGCTCGATATGCCTCGGCCCTCATCCTCCATGACCTCGGGATGGACACGATGCCCATGCAGAATCACAGTGGCGTTGCGGAAGGCGAAGTAGGGGTCGTCGCAGATCAGCCTGTTCACGCCTTCCGGGCAGGGATCGGACTCCCTGATGAATACCGCGGCTGCCTTGGTGGCCGAAAGATGAGATTGGTACTTGGCATTGGCCAGGAAAGTGACCTCATGAGGACCAGCTTCTCGAATACCAGCACAGGCTGATATCTCGATTACTCCATCGCCATCAAGTACGGCATCAACCTGCTGGGCCAGTTCCGAAAGAAGCATTTCCGGGGGATCTCCTGTTCCAGGGGGCGAATTGAACCCTCCTGAGGCGAGCAGACTACCAGACAACCGGGGCCTCCTCGTAGCGGTCAGCCCCGGGGGCGGATATCCTCCGGTCGATTCATGCGACGCTCGCTTTACAACGCAATTCGTGGGGTGGCGCCACTGCTGGTCCTGCTCCTGGGGGTCGTACAGTTTGGTACCACCGCCGTGATGGCTCAACAGGAACAGCTCCTGGACAGGCCTGTGTCGAAGATCACCTTCTCCGGTCTGGACCGTGTTCCGGAGCAGAAGGTACTCAACAACATCCGATCAAGGGTCGGCTCACCCTACGAACCGTCAACTTCACGTGGCGACATATCGAGGCTCACTCGTCTGGGGGACTTCTCGAGCATCGATGTCGAGGCCACGCTTCTGGATGATGGAACGGTTGCGCTGACGTACTACTTCAAGGAGCAGACGCTCCTTGCTCAGGTTCAGGTCGTGGGCAACCGTGTCATCAGCGACTCCGCATTGCTCGGTCCCACCGGCTTGCGAAGGGGTTCGGCACGTGACGACTTTCTGATCGAGCGAGGACTGCGGACGATGCGCGAAGCGTATCGCAAGAAGGGTTACTACCTCACGACCGTCGGGATCGATCAACAGCAGCTGGATGAGAACGATGTCCTGATATACGAGATCATCGAGGGTCCGCGTGTCCGGGTCCGACACATCGAGTTCGTTGGGAACACGCACTTCCCGACCAAGGTTCTTCAGGCCGAGATCAGCACTCGTACCTGGTTTCCGTTCCTCATCCGCGGCGAGCTCGACAACGAGATGCTGGCCGCGGATGTGAAGTCGCTCGACAACTACTACAAGGATCGTGGTTACCTCGATGTCAGGGTCGATCGGACGATCGAGATCTCGCCGGATCAGAAGGAAGCCAAGGTTCTCTATCTGATCGAGGAAGGCGAGCGATTCCGTGTCGGCGACATCCGCTCGAGCGCCTTCAATGGAAGTGAGCTCGAGGTGTTCGCCGCCGACCAGCTGGCTGCGCTCATCACGCTCAAGAAGGGTGATGTGTATCGCGCCGATCGGGTGCAGAAATCGACTGAAATCATTCGAAACAGCTACGGCGCGATGGGCTATCTGGATACGCAGGTCCAGCTCTTCCCGGTCCGTCGAGAGGCGGGATCCGCGGTCGTGGACGTCCGTATCGAGGTGCGTGAGGGTGAGATCGCGAAGGTCGGCATGGTGAACATCCATGGCAATAGCCTGACCCGGGACCGGATCATCCGTCGTCCGATCTATCTTGAGCCCGGCCGACGATTCGATGGCAACGAGATCGAGGGTGCCAAGGAGCGGATCGAGCAGACAGGTCTGTTCAACGATGTCCGTGTGACTGTTCAGCAGGAATCGGAGGACAACCCGGGCCATCGAGATGTGCTCGTCGAGGTCAAAGAGAAGAACACGGGATCGCTTAACTTTGGTGTCGGTTTCGGTTCCGACTCCGGTGTTCTGGGCAGCATCTCGCTGAATCAGGACAACTTCGACATCTTCGATATCCCGGAGACCTTCACCGAGCTGGTTCGCGGTCGGGCATTCCGCGGTGCGGGACAGAAGTTCAACGTCACCTTCCAGCCAGGTAACGAGATCTTCGCGTACGACGTCTCCTTGTCGAATCCGAACATCTTCGATACGGCCTACACCCTCGGTGGAACGGCCGGGTACTATCGTCGAATCTTCCGCGACTACACGGAGCAGCGTCTCTATGCCGGCGCGCAGTTGAGTCGTCGGCTTGGGGATGTCTGGGTGATCGAGGGCAGGCTAAACGTGGCCAACATCCGCCTCGAGGACATCGTGTTCGGGGCACCGCTCGAGATCTACGAGGATGAAGGGCCTGATGACGCGGTCGACACGGGCTTCTCGCTCGTGAGGACCACGATCGATCGGATGGTTCGTCCGACCTCAGGCAGTCGAATCGATCTGAACTTCGACAACTTCGGACTCTACGCGGGTGATCTGACATTCAATCGGACCCGGGTGGATTACACCGGATACTTCGCGCTGGACAGGGATTTCCTCGGTCGCACATCGACGCTTCGTCTGGATGCCTCCGCGGGCTACATCTTCGGTGGCAACGCGCCAACCTATGAACGGTTCTATCTGGGTGGTCGAACCCTGCGTGGATTCGAATTCAGAACGGTCAGTCCAAAGGGGACCCCGAGCGTGCCGGGGGGACCAAACGACATTCCAATCGGTGGCAACTGGCTTGTGTTTCTCGGCTCGCAGTACCAGTTCCCGCTTGTGAGCACCGTGATCGATGGGGTGGTCTTCTGCGATTCGGGCACCGTGACCGATACGGTCGGGTTCAGCGACTACCGGCTCGCGGTAGGGGTGGGTGTCCGCCTGTATCTGCCCCAGCTGGGGCCGACCCCATTGGCCTTCGACTTTGCCTTCCCGATGATGAAGGCGGAGTATGATGACACTCAGCTTTTCAGCTTCTCTGCTGAATTGCCGTTCTGATTCCATACCTGACAACGGGATAGGGAGAGGCCATCACATGTTCAATCGTGACAGAATCACTTTTTCAGTATGCCTTGGGGCCGTAGCAGCCGTGTTGGGCCTGACCATGAACGTCGGTGCAGCCAGAAACATGGCGCCGCCATCATCCATGGCCATCATCGACATCAACCGTGTTCGAGAAGGATTGACGGAACGGGTGGATGCCCAGGCCGGATTGATGGCGCTTGCCCAGAGGATCGAGACGGAGAACACTGATCGTCTGGCCAAGATCGAGGAACTCCAGACAGAGATGGAGGACACCGTCGATCCAGTCAGGATGGAGACGCTTCGACAGGAACTGGATATGACGCTCGTTCGGGCCGCGGCCTGGCGTGAATACATCAAGCAGCAGGTGGACATCGAGAAGTCCCTGCTGCTGCAGGATCTCTTCAAGAAGATCTCCGATGCGGTCGCAGAACTCGCCGAAGTCGAGGGGATCAGCATCGTGCTCATCAGTGATGCCGGTCAGGCCGTCCGGACCGTCAAGGACGCCCAGATGCCACGGGAAACACAGGTCCGGCAGCAGATCAGCACGCGTCGCGTGCTCTACGCATCGCCCAGCATCGACATTACCGAACAGCTGATCATTCGAATGAACAACGCCTATGCAGCGGATCAGGGAACACGCTGATCGCCGTCCATCGCATCAGTACACGCACCTCCGCAACTGGAAGCAAACATGAAACAGATGAATACACTCGGCAACATCACCATTACCGTTCTGGCCACTGCGCTGGCCATCTCGCTCCTTTTCAATGATCGGACCGATGCCAATCAGGCATCGCCGGCACCGAAGTCCGCTGTCGCCGTGGTCAACCTCGAGAAGACCTTCAACGGCCTCGAAGAATGGGTCTCGGTGGAGGCCCAGTTGCTCGAGATGGGTTCGGAACTCGAAGAAGAGGCCGTTCGACGACGCGAGGAAGTGGAGGAGATGCTTGCGGATACCGAGGACTACCCCGTCGGTTCCGACAAGTACAAGGAAGCAGAACGCAAGTACGAGATGGCGGCACTCGAGTTTCAGGCATACGTCGCGCTTCATCAGGGTCGCCGGATGGAATTCAACGACACCCAGATCAAGGCGATCTACGACAAGATCAAGACGTCCGCCATGGACATGGCGAACGAACAGGGTCTGGATCTGATTCTCGTCGACGACTCTGTTGTCCCGATTCCAGAGGACGCCAAGGACATCCTCGCCCAGATCTCAAGCCGTCGAGTGCTCTTCGCTCGAGAGCAGCTCGATGTGACGGAAGCCTTGATCACCAGAATGAATGCGGCCTTCCGAGCCGGAGGCTCCTGAGCCATGCCGGAACCCTCCGGTGGACCCATTCAGATCGGATCGACTGTTGCCGACATCGCCGCCTTTCTGGGCGAGCCGTTCGATGGTTGTGGCAATCTGGTCATCAACGGTCTCAACTCCCTGAATGATGCGGGTTCGGACGAACTGACCTTCATCCATGCCGACAAGTGGTCGCGGAGCTGGCAGGATGCCGCGGCCGGCGCGGCGTTGGTGACTCGAGGCATCGATGTTTCGGGACACGATCCATCCGCTCGTGCGGTGATTCTCGTCGAAGATGCCGAGATCGCGATGCTGCATGTTCTGGAATCCTTCTCGAAGGCGGCTGAACATCCCATGGAACCGGGGATCCATCCGACGGCGATCATCCACGAGTCGGCGCAGGTCGACTCAGGTGCCCATGTCGGTCCCCATGTGACCATCGGGGCCCGTTCCGTCATCGGAAATGCCGTCATGCTCGATGCCGGTGTACGAATAGGCTCCGATGTGGTCATCGGCGACGGCACCACGCTTCACGCCAATGTGGTCATCGAGCACACGTGCTGCCTCGGTCGGGGTTGCCGTGTTCATCCATCTGTCGTGGTTGGCGCCGATGGATTCGGGTATCGACCGGATCCCGAAGGTGGTGGATTGTTGAAGGTTCCGCATCTGGGAACGGTACACATCGGTGATGACGTGGAGATCGGGGCGGGGAGCTGCATCGACCGAGGCAAGTTCGGTGCCACGACGATCGGGGACAACACCAAGCTCGACAATCTCGTTCAGGTCGCCCACAACGTGAGCATCGGTCGTTCGACGGTGATCGCCGCCCAGGCGGGCATCGCGGGATCGGCCCAGATCGGGGATGGTGTCCAGATTGGTGCCCATGCCGGGATTGTCGAACACCTCAAGGTCGGTGATGGGGCCAGAATCGGTGCCAAGGCGGGCGTCATAAAGAATGTCGCCGCTGGAGAGGTCGTAGCGGGCATTCCTGCTCAACCTGCCAAGGAAACTTTGCGTCAGGTTGCGGCCCTTCGTAAACTGCCTGAATATCTGGCCCGTCAGGGGCGTTCGAAGGGCTGACGTCCCCTTCTTGCGAGACCCGCCTTTGGCCGCCGCTCGACGTCGGAGTGCCAATGATCCAAGAGGCAGAAGATAATCAGCAA
>MDTD01178504.1_pt1 | contig 15065 bp, 12 predicted proteins | sample 811221 | NCBI WGS metagenome assembly MDTD01 (sample SAMN05326646, study PRJNA326480) | marine metagenome | isolation source: seawater | place: Pacific Ocean: South West | collected 2011
CCGCACGATGCCGCTCAGGTCGCCGCGCAGCAGCGTGATGCCCGCGCTTTCCACGGCCACGTCGGCCCCCGTGCCCATGGCAATGCCAACTTCCGCCGCCGCCAGCGCCGGCGCATCGTTCACCCCGTCACCCGCCATGTCGGCAAGTCGAAGTCCTAGGAAAACCCGCACGTGCCATGGGGATGCCTCGGGGCGCCGCAAGCATCCCGGGCCGGATCCACCGCTATGGTGACGTGGACCTGTGAACGATTACCGCTGAAGCCTGATGGTTGACGAATGTTGACGCCAGGTTGACGCAAAACGCCCGTCCGCAGTTTTTCGCCACGATGTAAACCTCGTGCCAATCGCGCGAGGTCATCAGAAAAGAAACTTGGAGATCGTGCACTTCCGGACAGCGTGGTTGCTATATCAGCGTCATCGTAAACGAGCCATGAGGCAATGATGTCCATAGACAACGGAATGATGAGCGAGAACGAAGAACGCGAACTGCTCGCCGACCTGATATTAGATGTGCCATGCGCGACTGCCAGCCTGTCCGATTGCCCGCCTGATCGGTTCCACTACGAGGGCGTAGACGAGCCCGACGCTGATGAAATCCGTGATGCCGCAGCTCGCATTAGGGAGCGGCACACGAACATCGTCAAGAACATCCTTGCGACCGGCAAGGACCTGCTCATGGTCAAGAACAAGCTCAAGCATGGCGCTTTCCGGCAGTGGCTCGAGGCCGAGTTCGGGTGGAGCGAACGCACAGCCCAAAATTACATGCAGGCCGCGCGGGTGTTCGGCGGCATGGCGCATGCAGTAGAAACCTTGGCCCCGGCCTCCATCTACAAGCTGGCCGCCAGAAACACCCCCGAGGCGGTTCGCGAGAGCGTCATTGCCGATATCGACAAGGGAAACACGCCCACGGCAAAGGACATCCAGGGGCGCATCACGGCCGCCGCGGGATCACGTGGCAGCAAAAAAGCCATCGCTGACCACAACACGCATGACCCGGCAATGGCGGAAAACCATTCTGGAACCGTCGCTGTGCCTTGTTGTGATCGTGCAAAGCACCGTGAAGTAGCCGCGAAAGTGGCTCGGAATCTCAATCACCATCTTGGACCCAGGTTCGCGACCCTGGCGAAATTGCTTGATCGTGTCGACCCGGCCGCCCTTGATGTCGTGAAGGAAGAATTTCTCAAGATCGCCGGGCAGTCCTCCAGCATCAGCACCAGCACGACTACGGTCACAACAAGAATCGAACATCAGCCGAACAAAGCGACGGCCACATAAACGCTCATAGCGCCTCACCAGCGCGCTCCGTCGCACTGACAGCGCACAGAGACTGCTCAGCAGACGGAACGCGCCAGTGAGCTTCCCTGAGTCAACCAGCGCATTGCCGCACCCAAAAAGAGGCTTCCCGCCAATGACCCATCATCTAGCGCACCTCCCGGCGACCGATACCATCCCGGCAGTCGCGCTTTCCTATGCCGAGGTCCATGTCGACAATCATCAGCGTCGGCTCCGGGGCCGTGTTGCCTTGCGACCAGACATCGATCTCGATGCCTTCACCACTCGGGCGGTCATTGACTGGCTCGACATCCGCGTGAAGACCATACACGCGACCCAGCCCGGTTGGGTATTCAGACGCATCAAGGAAGCCACTGGCGAAGGTTGCTACGCCAAGCAGCTCGATCATGGCCACACTTTCCGCATCCGTTTCCAGGAACCCGGGCTGGATGTCGTCAGGACAGCGATAGAAGCTATTGGCAACCACATGGGCATCGACGGCGATGTGCTGATTGACGGCATCGAGGTCAGTCTCGATTTCACACCCCGACTGCCCGGAGACGACAACCTGCGGCGCACCCTGCTCGCCGTTCTTGCGCACCACTTCATGCCGAACCGGGATGTCGTGCGTGTGAGACTCCGGGATCGGCCCCGCTTTGTGTGGGGCGAGGGCAAGGAGGCAACCGGCTTCTTCTTCCCGCGGTCCGAGAGCGGGCTGCATGAGAAGTGGCTGTTCATGCTGAATGATGGCGACCGGCCAGCTTGTGCTGGCTCGACAGTCTACTATGGCCGGCAGGACGCTCCGTCGACGTGGCGCATCATGGACAAGGTGCTTGATCGGCAGAACCGGACAGCCGGAACGTTCAAGCAGCTTCGCGACCGGGAAAAGCGGGTCAGGATCGAGGTGACGTTGCAAGGCACGGCACTGGAAGAGATCGGCCTTCTGACCTTCACTGACGTTGAGACGTTCAACTTCGCCAAGCTGACCCGGTATTTTCGGTTCCTGCTGCCAACCTTCCTTGATGTGAACGGCCTGTGCCCCTCTGCGGGCAACAGCGTGATCAGGCACCTGAGACAAGAGCGCATCACGAAGTTTCTGAACACCGGCATGGTCGGCCTAGCGGCCATGGAGACGGACTGGTCGAAATGGCGGGCGGAACGGCGTCCCGAGCTGCGAGACAAGCCGGCCCCGAACGGCAAGCGCCTTCAGCCACCCCGGAGCGGCAACGGGCCGATGCAGACCTTCCTGGCCTACGAGGAACTCAACAAGCGGGTGGAGATGGCGATGAGGAAGCTGACGGAGAGGGAGAGGCGGTGAGGTGGTGAGGCGGTTGGACTGGTGCGTATGGCCGGGACGGTGTCCTGGTGTGTTGTGACTCTCTGCCCTTGTGTGCTCTTCCTGTTCAGCAAGTTATTAGAGCCGAACAAGGCTGGTCGGCCAGGAACCAGGCGCAGTAAGTCAATGCTGACTGCTGAGTCCACTGAGCTTTGGTGGGAAAAAGTTGCGGAAGGCGATGCCGTGAGGACTATGCTAGAGCCCGTGCAACATGGAAAAACGAAACGGTTGCGTTTTTTCAGACTCAACAGAAGGGAACAGTCTGTTCCGCGGCATCACAGACGTCCAAGGACAGATTTCCTCCGGACCGGGATGGTGAAGATTTGATCCGCTTGTCGAGGCGTCTCCTGACGCTCCTGTTCATCGCATCGTTCATCCCCGGCCTCGTAATGGGCGCCAAGGGCCTGTGGGCGCTTTCGGTTCTGGTCGGCGGCTTCTCGCCGCCGTCGATTGCCCAGTTCCGGATGATGACGGCCGACGAGGGCCAATATGCCTTCGCCATTGAGACCGCACTCGAGGCCCAGAATTATCGCGAGGCACAGGAACTGATCGAGTTGGCCACCAGCAACGGCTTCGACGTTCCACCGGACCTTGTTGAACGGGCCCGGGTCTCATTTATTGATCGCTCCCTGGCGGCGGGTCACAGCTTCGGCAGGGGCGCAATCCTGGGAAGCTCTGACAATGCTGAAGAGATCGCGGGCACGATTTTGGCCGATCTGCTTGTGATCGGCGACATTCGCGATCTGGCGATCGAGGGCAAGCACCTCGCCTACGGGGAACCCGTCGATCATGTGATCCTTGGGCTCTCTGCAGTGGGTGTATTGACCAGTGTTCCAGCCATCGCTTCAGTTGGAGCAGCCAGCCCGGCGGACATCGGTTTGTCGCTCACAAAGGCCACCTACAAGGCCAGGAGGCTGAGCGCCATCCTGACCCGGTCGTTGAGAGACATCGCCACCAGGGTCTTTGACTGGGACGCCCTCTCGAAGGCGGCGCGCCGGTTTGACTGGCGCAAGCTGCCGGATCCCGATGACCTGAAATCGGTCCTGTCACGCACTGTCCGGCAGGACGAGGCAACGAAACTGACCGTATTCGCGGCCGACGTGGCTTCGATTGCCAAGGCGGGCAGAGCAAGGGCCGGGGTTGTCGCGCTGGGCCTCGCCGACAATCCCCGTGAAATCCAAAAAATGGCCGCGGTAGCCCGCGTGATGGGCGACAGGACGGCGACCGTCCTGAAGTTCACCGGCAAGTCAATCTTCCGGATCGCCGATATCCTCGTTTCCCTGATCATGACGCTGCTACCGCTTCTCCTCGCGGCAGGCTACATGCTCACCCTGGCTCTCCGGCTGTTCCTGCGCATCGCCTTCCGGCGCTGAAATCGGGGCCAGCCTGCGAAATGAAACCGGGCGAAATCCGGCATTGCGCTTGCATCTTATGCATTTCGAAAAACGATAACGGCTTGCCGCCAAACGCAAAAGTTGTTTCCCTGTGACAACAGAATTTTTTCGCGCAATAGCAGACGATCCAGAGTGACGGAGCAGTCACGTCGGCCCGAAACCGAAGGCTTTATATGAAATATTACGCGCATAGCGGATCATTCGATGACAGAAGCGATTGGCAATCGCTGGCCGAACATCTTTCAGGTGTCTCTGCATTGGCGGCAGAAAACGGCAAGCCCCTTGGCATTGAACGATCCACGGCACTGGCGGGCTCGCTTCATGACTTGGGAAAATACACCGAAGCCTTCCAGAAGCGCCTTCAGGGGGGTGAACGCGTGGATCACTCCACAGCCGGAGCCAGAATCGCCCTCGACCGTTCGACAGGCGACGACCGGGTCATCGCCGAACTGATTGCCTACGCCGTCCTTGGTCACCATGCCGGGCTTCCGGACCGCTTCAATGCCACCGCCGCATGCCTGGAGCGGCGTCTGGACGGTTTTTCTTACGGGCCCGACCCTGTTTGGGAGACGGAGATCGCCTGCGACTTCACAAACCTCCTGCCGCTGAATTTTGTTCCGACAGCGGGGCCGAAAGGCGCGTTTCAGCTGTCTGTGCTTGGTCGCATGCTGTTCTCCTGCCTGGTCGATGCAGATTTCAGAGAAACCGAGCAATTTTATGCCCGGCTGAACGGAGAAGAACGGGATCGCAATTGGCCGGCACTGGAAAGCATCGTAGAGGGATTGCGCGCCAAGTTTGATTCCCACATGGCTGGTTTTCCATGTGACGGCGCCTTGAATGCCCTGCGCGCCGACATTCTGCGCCATGTGCGTGGAAGATCGGTTGATCGTCCAGGTTTTTTCACGCTAACCGTGCCAACTGGCGGCGGCAAGACCTTGGCCTCGTTAGGCTTCGCACTTGACCACGCCGCCGCGCATGGGAAGCGCCGAATCATCTACGCCATCCCGTTCACGTCCATCATCGACCAGACTGCCTCGATCTTTCGCAGCGTCCTCGGTGAGGAGGTGGTCTTGGAGCATCATTCCGCCATAGAGGAGGACATACCTGATGGAAAGGGCGCAGCCGATCGCGGGGACAAGCTCCGTCTTGCCATGGAAGACTGGGCTGCGCCGGTGGTCGTAACAACCAATGTGCAGCTCTTTGAAAGCCTGTATGCTGCCCGTCCGTCTCGCGCTCGCAAGCTGCACAACATAGCAGGTTCAGTTATCGTGCTGGACGAGGCGCAGACTTTGCCGCGCCCCTTGCTCATGCCGGTCCTGCGGATGCTGGAAGAACTTTGCAACAGTTATGGCTGCACAGTCGTGCTGTGCACCGCCACCCAACCGGCACTGGGCAAGCGTGACCGGTTTGACGGTCTTGAGCTCGCTGGTCGCGAACTTGCCCCCAACCCGGCCGAATTGGCGACTAAGCTTCGCAGGGCACACATCCGGTCAGTAGGAGACATGACGAATGACGCTCTCGTTGCCGCGTTGGCCGGTGAGCGGCAAGGGCTCGTCATCGTCAACAGCCGCAGGCACGCGCTCGACCTGTTCCAAGCAGTCCAACGTGCCGGATTGAACGGCCTTTTCCATCTGTCTACCCGACAATGCGCCGCCCATCGCCAGATGCTGCTTGAGCAGATACGGGACCGGCTAAAGAATAAGCAGCCGTGCCGCCTTGTTGCTACGAGCTTAGTGGAAGCTGGCGTCGATATCGATTTCCCAAGGGTCTGGCGCGCCCGCGCGGGGCTGGATCAGATAGTTCAGGCGGCAGGTCGCTGTAACCGCGAGGGCCAGAGGTCGATCGACGACAGCGTAGTTTCAATCTTCAACGCGCCCGACTACAGGCCGCCGAACGAGATCGCAGGCTTGATTGCAGATACCGCCCGCGCCCTGAAGGCCGGAAACGACATGCTATCGCCCGGCTCGATCGAAGCCTATTTCCGCGAAGTCTACTGGCGGGCTGGCGACAATCTGGACAAAAGGATTCCGATCGGCGGCGACAGCAATAGTATGAAGCGCATCCTCGAGTGTTTCAGAATGACGAATGCCGAGATCCGAACCGATTTCGCCTATCGTTCGGTCGCCGAGGGTTTCCGCATGATCGAGAGCGGCATGGAGTCGGTGATCATCCCGTGGGATGAGGCTGCGCAAGAAGCAGTGAACAAGCTATCGGTAGAAAAAATCCCGTCTGGCGCAATTGCACGAAGACTGCAACGCTATGTTGTGCAAGTGCCGCCAAGAGCGAGAGCCTTGCTGACTACCAAGGGCCATGTGGTATTTAGGTGCCCTGAATTGCGCGGGGATCAGTTCGCTGTATTGAGAAATATGGATTTATACAATGCTGAGACCGGATTGTTGTGGGAAGATGCGGAGTATCTGTCTCTGGAGAACAGCCTGATATGACTGGAGGAGTTAAACTTGTCCTATGGAATTCGCCTGAAAGTCTCCGGTGAGCACGCCTGTTTTTCCAGGCCGGAGATGAAAGTCGAGCGCGTCAGCTACGACGTGATGACTCCGTCGGCGGCGCGCGGCATTCTGGAAGCGGTTCATTGGAAGCCTGCCATCCGCTGGGTGATTGACGCAATCCACGTGCTTGAACCGATCCGCTTCCAGTCGATCCGCCGCAATGAGGTAGGCCATAAGGCCCCGGCAAGCAAGATCAAGGCAGCGATGAAACGCGGTTCGCTGGAAGGTCTGCGCCTTCTTGTCGACGAGGATCGCCAGCAACGCGCCGCCACCGTCCTGGTGCGTCCGGCCTATGTGATCGAAGCTCACTTTGAGATGACCCAAAAAGCCGGCGCGGATGACAACGAGGGCAAGCATCTCGACATTTTCAACCGCCGGGCAGCACGCGGTCAGTGCTTTCATCAACCTTGCCTCGGCACACGGGAGTTTCCCGCGCGTTTCGAACTGCTCGAAGAGGCCGCCACGATGCCCACGGCTCGCGAACGCAGCGCCAACCTGGGCTTCGGCACGCCACGCGATCTTGGCTTCATGCTGTGGGATATCGATCATGAAGCGCCGGGGCGCCCATCCATGTTCTTCCGTGCCTCTCTGGTGGAAGGTGTCATGCGAGTGCCCCAACCCGGTTCGCCGGAGGTTCGCCGATGAGTATCCTCGCCGCACTCGTGCGCGCCTATGACCGGCTGCCGGCAAGTGACCGCCCGCCTGTCGGCTATTCGATGGAAAAGATCAGCTTCCTGATCTCGCTCTACCCCGACGGCTCCGTGGCGCATGTCGCTGACCTGCGGGCGGGCGAAGGCAGGAAGAAGCAGCCGCGCATGATGTTGGTTCCTCAAGGTGCGAAGCGCACAGTAGGAATTGCGTCGAATTTTCTCTGGGACAAGACATCCTACGTTCTCGGCATCACTGCCGGCGCAGGCAAGCGCACCGCCGAGGAGCACGCCGCCTTTGTCGAACTGCACGAACAAGCGCTCACGAATACTAGCGACGAGGGCCTGCAGGCACTTCTGCTGTTCCTGCGCGCATGGTCTCCCGAACAATTCACAGCGCCTTTCTGGCCTGAGGAAATGAAGGACCAGAACGTGGTCTTTGCGCTGGAGAGCGAACGCCTGAACGAGACCTGTCTTCATGACCGGCCTGCCGCCTCTGCTTTGGTTGCGCGCCGCCGTGCGACGGGAGAAACCACGCGAGCCACCTGTCTGGTGTCGGGCGAGAGCGAGCCGGTTGCGCGCCTGCATCCCTCCATCAAAGGCGTATGGGGAGCCCAGTCTTCAGGCGCGTCGATCATTTCCTTCAATCTCGACGCATTCGAATCCTACGGTCATAGCCAAGGTGACAATGCACCAGTCTCCGAACGAGCGGCTTTTGCCTACACCACCATGCTGAACCGTTTTCTTGAACGCGGCAGCGGGCACCGCCTCCAGATTGGCGATGCCTCCACCGTGTTCTGGGCGGACAGCAGCAATGCGACCATAGCGAAAACAGCGGAGAGCATTTTCGCCGCCATGGTTGAACCCGATGCCGACATCAATGACGCTGTCAGGCACGTCGGCGCCGTGTTGCAACGCATCCGCCGGGGCGAGCCAATGCAGGACATTGACCCGGGGCTTGCCGAGGGCGTGCGTTTCCATGTCCTGGGACTGTCGCCCAATGCCGCCCGCCTTTCCGTGCGCTATTGGTTCGATGATGATTTCGGTGCGCTGGCTGAGAATTACCAGCGTTTCACGTTGGAAATGCGCATGGAGCCACCGCCCCCAGAACCATGGCCGCCGCTTTGGCGCTATCTGCGCGAGACGGCGGTCCTGGGCAAGTCAGAGAACGTTGCCCCCAATCTCGCCGGCGAGTGGATGCGGGCGATCCTGACGGGTAGCCGATATCCGCTGACGCTGCTTTCTTCGGTCCTGTCGCGTATGCGCGCCGATGGACAGGTCAATGCATTGCGCGCTTCGATGCTCAAGGCGGTGCTAATTCGCAATTATAGGAAGGAGGCTCCCGTGGCTCTCGACCCCGCAGAAACCAACAAGGGATACCTGCTTGGACGGCTCTTTGCGATCTATGAGGAAATCCAGCGCGCCGCTCATGGCGGGCGCGTCAATGCGACGATCAAGGACAAATTCTACGGCTCGGCCTCGGCGACGCCTCGCCGCGTCTATCCCGCGCTCGATCGCGGTGCAGCCAATCATCTGGCCAAACTGGGAAAACTGAATCCCGGCCGCAAGGTGAACCTGACCATTCTTCTTGGTGAAGTGATGGATCGCATGGCGCCTGGGGGTGACCCCTTCCCCGTTTCGCTGGCGGCACCCGACCAGGCGCTCTTCGCCCTGGGATATTTCCACCAACACAGTGATTTTTTCAGGAAGCGCGAAAAGACAGGTTCTGCCCGCAACGAACATGAGGACTAACTGATGACCGCACTGCAAAACCGCTATGAATTCGTTCTTGTCTTCGACGTCAGAAACGGCAATCCCAATGGCGACCCGGATGCGGGCAACCTGCCGCGCCTTGATCCCGAGACCAACCATGGCCTCGTTACCGACGTCAGTCTGAAACGCAAGATCAGGAACTATGTCGAGCTCGCGCGTGGCGGGCAGGACGGGTTCCATATCTATGTCGAAGAAGGTGCTATCCTCAACGAGAAGCATCGTCAGGCGTATAAAGCCGTTCGTGCTGCCGACCCGAAGGGCGCGGAAGGCAACAAGCTCAACCCCCGGGATGATACGGAAGGCCGGGAGTTGCGCAACTTCATGTGCCGGAATTTTTTCGACGTCCGGACCTTCGGGGCTGTCATGTCAACCGGGATCAATTGTGGGCAGGTGAAAGGCCCCGTGCAGATGAGCTTCGCCACGTCGGTTGAACCGATCCTACCGGTCGAGATTTCCATTACGCGCATGGCCGCTACCAACGAGGCCGAAAAGAAAAGCCGTGCCGAGGGTGACGACCGTGGCGATGACCGGACCGACAACCGCACCATGGGACGCAAGCATATCGTGCCTTACGCTCTCTACGTGGCGCACGGTTTCATTTCCGCAAAGTTCGCGGAGCGAACAGGCTTTTCGGAAGATGATTTCGATCTCCTGTTGGAAGCACTCGCCAATATGTTCGAACATGATCGTTCAGCGGCACGCGGAGAAATGGCAACTCGAAAACTGATCGTCTTCAAACACACAAACGCGCTCGGCAACGCACCTGCCCATCAGCTTTTCGAGCGAGTTCGCATCGGCAGGTCTGTCGATGGCGTTTTCCGGGCGATCGATTCGCGTCTCGACAATTTGCCTCCGGCCCGCGCCTACTCCGACTACAGCATCGAGATTGATCGCGAAGACCTCCCGGAGGGCGTGGAGATTATCGAGAAGTTGTGATGCGGGAGGGCAGTGACGCAGAGCCTATCCCGATCTCCGCCGTCCAGCACGCGGTCTACTGCTTGCGTCAGGCAGCGCTCATCCACATTGAATGTGCTTGGGCGGAAAATCGTTTTACTGCCGAGGGACAAGTTCTTCATGTGCAGACGGACAAACCGAAAGCACGGCACCAGCGTGGGGGGCGGCGAGTTACTGCCTTGCGGATTGCGTCTAGGCGCCTTGGTATTGCAGGCGTCGCGGACTTGGTGGAGTTCTTGCAGAGCGATGATGGAGAGTTAGCGTATCCGGTCGAGTTCAAGCGCGGCAAGCCCAAGCTTCATCGGGCTGACGAAGCGCAACTTTGTGCACAGGCCCTTTGCCTGGAGGAAATGACCGGACGAGCCGTCCGGGAGGGCGCCGTGTATTACGCCGAAATCAGGCGACGGCTAACCATACCTATCGACACAGAGCTGCGCCGACTGACTGAAGAGACGATTGCCGCCTTGCGCGATGTCTTCAACAGCGGTTGCACCCCGCCCCCGACCGCACACAAGAACCGCTGCCGCGCCTGTTCGCTTTTGGAACTTTGCCGTCCGGTTTCTGCAGGGCGCGATGTGCGCGCCTGGCGCAGCAAGATGGTGAACGACACCTTGTGTGATGAAGCACCATGAAGAAGCTTCTGAACACCGTCTATGTGACCACAGAGGGAGCTGCTTTGCGCAAGGATGGCGAGAACCTCGTCGCGGAGGTGGGGGGTGCAGAACAGGCACGCCTGCCATTTCATATGCTTGCGTCCGTTGTGGTGTTCGGCCCCGTCCATATTTCTCCTGCGCTCATTGGCGCATGCGCGGGCGCGGGGATTACGATCGTTCTCCTTGCCCGGAACGGCCGGTTCCAGGCGCGTGTTGAAGGCCCTGTCACGGGCAATGTGCTCCTCCGCCGGGCGCAATACCGCGCGTCCGAAAACCCCGCAGACCTGGTCCGCTCCATTCTGCTCGGCAAGGTCGCCAACCAGCGCACTGTTCTGTTGCGCGCTATGCGAGATCATGGATCCGGTTTCGCGCAACAGGACAGCACACGGTTGGAGCAGGTCGTTCGTCAACTCGCAGCTATCCTGCAACGGATCGAAAGGGGTGACGATGATGCTGATGCCCTACGCGGCATGGAAGGCGAAGCGGCAAGCCTATACTTTTCGGTATTCGGTCAGTTGCTGCGCTCCCAAGACAAGCAGGTTGTATGGAGGGGACGGTCACGCCGCCCGCCCCTTGATCCGGTCAATGCCGTTTTGTCCTTTCTCTACACCCTCCTTGCGCATGATTGCCGTAGTGCCGCGGAGGCAGTAGGGCTCGACCCGGCCGTTGGCTTCCTGCATCGCGACCGGCCCGGCCGGCCAAGTCTGGCGCTGGACCTGATGGAGGAACTGCGACCTGTTCTGGCTGATAGGCTATGCTTGTCGCTCTTCAACCGTCAGCAATTACGCGCATCCGGGTTTGAACTCCGCGAGAGCGGGGCGGTCGAGATGAAGGACGACACCCGAAAAACGGTTCTGACCGCCTGGCAGGAGAGAAAGAAGGTGGAGCGCGTTCATACCTTCCTGGGCGAAAAGGCACCGCTTGGCTTGGTCCCCTATCTGCAGGCGCAGATGTTGTCGCGACACCTGCGCGGTGACCTGAACGCTTATCCCCCTTGGTTCTGGAAGTGAAAACTCATGCTGGTCCTCGTCACATATGATGTGAATACGACAACTGAAGGCGGAGCGAGCCGGCTTCGCCGCGTGGCAAAAACCTGCCGCGATTACGGCCAGCGCGTGCAATTTTCCGTCTTTGAAATCGAGGTGGACTCGGCCCAGTGGACAGCCCTGAAAGCTCGGCTTGAAGCGATCATTGACCGGGAGACTGACAGTTTGCGCTATTATTACCTTGGCGCAAACTGGAAACGGCGCATCGAACACGTCGGAGCCAAACCTGCAGCCGATCTCGGTGGGATCGTAATAGTCTGAAACGGTGAGATGAAGGGCGCGAACGTCAAGCGTTCTGAATTTTCCGGTGGGTTCGCGCGCCGGAACGCTCTTTGAAATCGTTGAAGAAAAACAAAGGCCCCTCCAAGGCGAGGCGCACTGAGCGTTTTGGTGCTCTACGTTCGCGCTTTCGAGGTTTATTTCTCTTCTGGGCGAAGATGTTAAGAAAAGGGGGTCGCCCCCTTCGCGGGGGCGTGGGTCGAAACCGGTTCTTGAGGGCAATCAGGCCGCCCTCTGCGGTCGCCCCCTTCGCGGGGGCGTGGGTCGAAACTTCTACAAGGCGGGCAAGAAGGTCGCCGGCCGCTTGTCGCCCCCTTCGCGGGGGCGTGGGTCGAAACCATCTGACTTGCTGACATATGGGCAAACCGCACGTCGCCCCCTTCGCGGGGGCGTGGGTCGAAACTTCATCGGACTGGAAGCGCGAGGCCGCCGACCCGTCGCCCCCTTCGCGGGGGCGTGGGTCGAAACTGCAAAGCTAGGTCTATCGCGTAAACCGTCATTTGTCGCCCCCTTCGCGGGGGCGTGGGTCGAAACCCAGATAAGGTCTTGCTTCATTACGGATCACCGCGTCGCCCCCTTCGCGGGGGCGTGGGTCGAAACTATACAGACGGCCAGACTTGGTGGTGGCATGTGGGTCGCCCCCTTCGCGGGGGCGTGGGTCGAAACCATCCTTGGTTTCCGCTATTCGGTCAATCAGGCGAGTCGCCCCCTTCGCGGGGGCGTGGGTCGAAACTCAGGCGGGGCCGATTTTATCGCATCGCAGGGCGAGATCAGGTCGCCCCCTTCGCGGGGGCGTGGGTCGAAACGGCGTCAGGCGCTTGTAGCCGGTCCCGTCACTCGTCGCCCCCTTCGCGGGGGCGTGGGTCGAAACACCGATGCGGCGACAGCCATCGGAACCCTACAAGGTCGCCCCCTTCGCGGGGGCGTGGGTCGAAACCTCGACCGTGCCGAGCGACCCAGAGACGAGAACGTCGCCCCCTTCGCGGGGGCGTGGGTCGAAACTATCAATGCGGCACATGCGGCCGCGCGGCGCACCGTCGCCCCCTTCGCGGGGGCGTGGGTCGAAACTTTTATCACCGCAAACACCGTTCAGAGAGCAGGTCGCCCCCTTCGCGGGGGCGTGGGTCGAAACAGCGTAGGATGCGATACGCCACCCTCGACCTCGGGTCGCCCCCTTCGCGGGGGCGTGGGTCGAAACCGTCGCATCGGCAGAACCGGAGACGGCAACCGTGTCGCCCCCTTCGCGGGGGCGTGGGTCGAAACGAGCGACAGGCTGGTGATGTTTGCAGACGATCCGCGTCGCCCCCTTCGCGGGGGCGTGGGTCGAAACCGGCGAGACGGTGAACGCCGACACGCTGGCCGCGCGTCGCCCCCTTCGCGGGGGCGTGGGTCGAAACATCACCGCCTGACCTGCAAGGACCACATGACAAGTCGCCCCCTTCGCGGGGGCGTGGGTCGAAACAAGGAAGCATACGCCATCCTCAATGAAGCAGGACGTCGCCCCCTTCGCGGGGGCGTGGGTCGAAACTCGACCACGATGAAGAACGCCCTGGCGGCACAGGTCGCCCCCTTCGCGGGGGCGTGCGTCGAAACTACGAGAGCAACGAGATCTTCGACACGGAACGGCACCTGCTCTATGTCGCGGCAACGCGCGCGCGCGAACGCCTGTGGATTTCCGCCTGCGACCCGGTTTCGGAGTTCCTGGAGGACCTGCTGGACGGGCAACCCTAGAGCCGCTTGCGCCGGTTGATCATGGAGAGGCCGACGCCCATCAGCACCAGCGCGACGCCGGCCAGGAAGAGCGGGCCCATCGGATCGCCGAACATGGCCGCCGAGGCGCCAATGCCGAACACCGGCTGGAGGAACTGCACGCTTGCCGCCACGCGGGCAGGCACGGTGCGCAGGAGCCAGAGCCAGAGAAAGAGGCCCACCGCGGAAACGAGCAGCCCGAGATAGAGCGCCGACGCGATGGCCGCCGGCGTGACGGCGAAGGTGGTGGTCATCACCTCCCATACCGTGAACGGCAGCAAGGCGAGAAAGCCGGCCAACGTGCTCCAGATCACGACCGTCACGGTGCCATGGCGCGCCGCCAGTTCGACGCTCCAGACATAGTAGAAGGCGATGGCCACAGCCGAGACCAGGATGAGAGCAACGCCGGTCAGCGTGGACTGCCCCAGATCGCCCGCCCCGTTGCCCTGGCCGAGCGCCACCAGCGCGACCCCTGCGAAAGCCGCTGCAAGACCGGCTTGCTGCACCCGGCTGACCGGCTGGCCGAGCCGGAGTGCGGCCAGAATGACGATGAACACCGGGATCGTGGCAGAAACGATGGTGCTGACCGAGGCGGAAGCCCCGGCAACACCGAAAGACTGCGCGAGATTGCCGATGCCGATCCCCATCACTCCGAGCGCGGCCACCGGCGGAAGGGCGGAAAGCGCGATCCGGTGCCGCCCGATGGCGAAGAGAAACAGGAAGGGCACCGCGAAGGAGAAGCGCAGCGCGGTGAAGGCGATCGGCGGCATGGCCTCAAGCCCGAGTTTGGTGATCGGGATCGACAGGCCCCAGAGCACCGCGAGCAGCAGCATCCCGCCAATGCTGATTGGCGAGAGACGTTCAACGAGGGATGGGAGACCGGGGGCATTCCCGATGGAAACCGTCATGTCCGACACGCCAATATCCGATTGATCCTTGCTCATTTCCCTGAACGTGAACGGACATGCTGACAAACGATTTGTTCGGCGGTTATGATTGACTGAAATGCAATCATGAGGTCGCCATGGCCGTCCGCCCGCCGCCCCTGCAGACATTGCGCGCCTTCGAGGCCGCGGGCCGCCTGCTGAGCATGGCGCTGGCGGCGCAGGAAATGAACGTGACGCCGGGGGCGATCAGCCGGCAGATCCAGACCCTGGAGGATGACCTGGGCGTTGCCCTGTTCCGGCGCATGACGCGGCGCATCGCGCTGACCGAGGAAGGCGTAGGCCTGCATCAGGTGGTCAGCCGGGCGCTGGCGGAACTGACGCGCGAGGCCGAACGCCTGCGTGCGCGGGATGTCACACCCCGGCTCACGATCAGCACCAGCGTCTCCTTTGCCAGCAAGTGGTTCGCGCCGCGCCTGCACCGGCTGATGGCGCGGTTGCCCGACGCCGACATCCGGCTCGAAGTGAGCGACGTCAATGTCGATCTCTCCGATGGCCGCGTGGACGCCGC
>MDTD01071964.1_pt1 | contig 15064 bp, 19 predicted proteins | sample 811221 | NCBI WGS metagenome assembly MDTD01 (sample SAMN05326646, study PRJNA326480) | marine metagenome | isolation source: seawater | place: Pacific Ocean: South West | collected 2011
GGCGGCTGTGAATTCGTTGATCAGGCCGAGACGCTGGCGATCGAACGCGCCAAGGCGCTTTTTGGTGCGGACTTCGCAAACGTGCAGCCCCACTCAGGCTCGAGCGCCAACATTGCGGTGTTTCAAGCGCTGCTAAAACCAGGTGACACAGTACTGGGTATGAGCCTCGCTGACGGCGGGCATCTGACCCACGGCGCGTCGGTGAATTTCTCGGGCAAGATTTACAACGCAGTGCAATACGGCATCGATCAGGACACGGGACTGATTGACTACGACGCGCTGCATGAGCTGGCGGTCACCCACAAGCCGAAGATGATCATTGGCGGTTTCTCGGCTTACAGCCGGGTCATGGACTGGGCTAAATTCCGCGAGATTGCCGACGAGGTCGGTGCTTACCTGTTGGTCGACATGGCCCACATTGCCGGCTTGGTGGCGGCAGGGGTCTACCCCAGCCCTATTCCTTATGCTGACGTTGTCACGACGACAACGCACAAAACATTGCGCGGTCCCCGCTCTGGTTTGATTTTAGCGCGCGCCAATGAGTCTCTGGAGAAGCAGTTCAACTCCGCGATCTTCCCGGGCGCTCAGGGTGGCCCCCTCATGCACGTGATTGCCGCCAAAGCGGTTGCGTTCAAAGAGGCTATGTCACCGGATTTTCTGGAGTACCAGAAACAGGTGATTTGCAACGCACAGGCCATGGCCGCGACCTTTGTCGCCAACGGGCACAAAATTGTCTCGGGCGGCACTGATAACCATTTGATGTTGCTAGATCTCATTGGCAGGGAATATACGGGTAAAGATGCCGATGCCGCTCTGGGTGATGCTTACATTACTGTCAACAAGAATGCGGTACCCAACGATCCCCGATCTCCGTTTGTGACGTCCGGTTTGCGTCTAGGGACTCCTGCGATCACCACGCGGGGTTTTGGTGTGGCGGAAACCGAGCAGCTCACTGGCTGGGTTTGCGAAGTGTTGGCCTCACTTGAGGCGGGGAATTCGGATGAGGTGATCTCCGCTGTTCGTGAGCAGGTCAAGGCGCTGTGCGCCACCCTGCCTGTTTACGCGCGCTAGGGAGTAGGACGCTGCTGTTGAGCGGCGCCGAGCATCGTGCACTGTCCCTTCTGCCGCACTGACGAAACCAAGGTCATCGACTCACGGTTGGTGGCAGAGGGCGCCCAGGTGCGCCGGCGTCGGGAATGCCTGAGTTGTGCCGAACGCTTTACCACCTACGAAACAGCCGAATTAGTGCTGCCGCGCATAATTAAACAAGACGGTAGTCGAGAGCCATTCGACGAAGAAAAGCTTCGCTCAGGTTTGTTGCGTGCATTGGAAAAACGGCCTGTTTCGGTCGAGAGCATCGAAGCTGAAATCGATCAGATCAAACATCGCTTGCGCGCCACAGGTGAGCGCGAGGTGAAATCACTGCAGGTGGGAGAGCAAGTGATGGAGTCGCTAAAAGCACTAGATCATGTTGCCTACGTGCGTTTCGCTTCCGTATACCGAAGCTTTCAGGATTTGGCTGAGTTCCGGGACGCCATTGAATCCCTAGAGGCTGAACCTAGCGAGCCAGAACCTGATGATGCTGGACCGCGCGGGGAAGGTGCATAGTGATTTCTGAGCAAGATCGTTCCTTCATGGAGTACGCAATCACTGTTGGCCAGTGTGCCAGATACTGGTCGGCACCGAACCCGCCTGTAGGCTGTGTACTCGTAAAGGATGGTTTTGTTATCGGTGAGGGTTTTACACAGCCAGCCGGTGACGCTCATGCCGAGGTGATGGCAATCGAGGCGGCTTGCAATGTCCGTGGCAGCGACGCCGCTCAGGGCGCCACGGCTTACGTCACTCTTGAACCTTGCAGCCACCAAGGCCGAACTGGACCTTGCGTCGCGGCATTGATTGAGGCCGGTTTAGAGCGCGTCGTGGTAGCAGTCAAAGATCCCAACCCCCAAGTTTCCGGTCAAGGTCTGAGTCGTCTCCGCGAGGCGGGCATCGCTGTGGAAGTCGGCGTAGGCGCTGAAGCAGTCGAACAAGATTTAGCGGGGTTTTTGTTGCGGATGCGGCGTGGATACGGCCGCATTACATTGAAGACGGCCGCGTCGCTGGATGGCTGCACTTCGATGGCATCAGGTGAGAGTCAATGGGTCACCAGCGAGCACGCGCGTCAGGATGTACAACGCCTTCGGGCTGAATCGGACTTGATTGTGACCGGCACAGGCACCGTCCTAGCGGATGACTGCCGCCTAACACTGCGCAGCGATGCCTTGCCGTTGTCGGATGACGACAAGACACGCGCACTGTCGTACCCACCGACACGGATGGTGATGGACTCTCATGGACGGACCCCTCGGGACGCAAAGGTCTTGCAGGGCGAGTCCACCGTGCTTATCACGACGCAAGCCTGTGAGCACCCGGCCCCGACGATCGTGCATCGAGTCCGTGCTAACGCTGAGGACCGTATCGATCTGGCGGACTGGATCGCGTTTCTGCGCACCCAAACGTACAACGAGATTCTCGTTGAGGCAGGTCCTACACTGTCGGGTGCGCTACTCCAAGAAGGTTGGGTCGACCGATTGGTGGTGTATCAAGCGCCTAAATTGTTCGGCAATACGGCGCGCCCTCTCGCCACAATGGCACTGGACACGCTGAGCGACGCGGTGGAACTGACGTTTACAGAAGTGACCCGCATTGGTTCAGATCTGCGTATCATTGCAACCCCGCTGAGGCGAGGCCAAGAATGACGATCGGCCGCGTAGCGATAATTCCTCTAGGGAGCCAATGTGTTTACAGGATTAATACAAGCGGTGGGCCGTATCGCCCAGATAGATGAGGGCGAGCAGGATATCCGCCTCAGAATCGAGACAGGAAAACTGCCTCTGGCGGATGTGGCTTTGGGCGACAGTATCGCTACGAGCGGAGTTTGTCTGACGGTGACAGAGTTGCCGGGCGATGGCTACTGGGCAGACGTCTCTCCTGAAACGCTGTCACTGACGTCATTGGGCACCAAATCCAAAGGCGATCCAGTGAATCTCGAAACATCACTCACTCTGAGTACTCCCCTGGGTGGGCATCTGGTAAGTGGACATGTCGATGGCGTTGGCCAGATAGAGGAGATCATCGAGGACGCGCGATTTTGGCGTGTGAAGGTGGCAGCACCCGAGAACCTCGCGCGTTACATTGCGATGAAAGGTAGCATCTGTGTGGACGGCACCAGTCTTACGGTAAATCAAGTGTACGGTGCCTCGTTTGGTCTCACGATTATCCCGCAGACTTGGGAAGAGACCGTATTCAGTGATTACGAGGTCGGTAGTCCAGTCAATCTGGAGGTCGACGTCATCGCGCGCTACCTCGAGCGACTCAGCCAATTTGGCCAGCGCGAGCCAGAGTAAGCTCAGGATGAGTGATTTCGCTGACATCGATAAAGTACTGAGCGAACTGCGGCACGGGCACACGTGTTTGCTGCTCAATGACAATAGTGCTGGCGGTATGACGGGTTTCGTTGTGGCGGCCGCTGAGCATTGTCAGGCCGACCACATCGCTTTTATGGCGCGTCAGGCAAGAGGTCTTGTCTGTCTGGCGTTAACGCCGCAACGCTGTGCGGCGCTCGAACTGCCATTAATGGTCGAAGGAGATGACTCACTGTCGCCTTTCACATTGTCTATTGAAGCCGCGACGGGCATTGACACTGGCATTTCCGCGCCGGATCGTGCCAGGACTGTGCAGGTCGCCGTTGATCCGAGCAGCCAGCCTGCCGATCTGGTTCAACCCGGGCATATCTTCCCCATCGCTGCGGCCGCCGGTGGCGTGCTGACCCGTACCGCTCCTGCTGAGGCAGCGGTCGATTTAGCGACCTTGGCGGGGTTGCTTCCTGCAGCAGTATTCACCGAGGTGCTCGATGATCAGGGCGCGGTAGCGGGCTCAGAGTATCTGACTACTTTTGCTGAACAATATCAGCTGGTGGTGGGGCAGCTTTCGGATTTAGTGACTTATCGACTAGCGAATCAGAAAACCATCAGTGCCGTGCGCAAGGGCACACTGGAAACGCGGCACGGCGCATTAGATGTTGTAGCCTATCAGGATACCACGCAGGGGCGGGTGCATCTGGCCCTGAAAAAAGGCGAGATTAAAGCCGATCAACCTACTCTAGTGAGGGTTCATGTGACTGCGATATTCAGGGATCTTGTTGGTACAACATTGGATGGCCGCACGTCCTGGGCTTTTGACGCCAGCTTGAAGACGATTGCCGAGGCAGAAGCTGGTGTGTTGGTGCTTTTGAGTAAACCCGAGACGCCGGACGATCTGCTTTCTGACATTGACCGCCTATGGCGTTCGGCTGAGCCTGAGACGGCCAGTGGTGCCGATGCCTACAACCAGATTGGGATGGGTGCTCAAATTTTGCGGGACCTCGGCGTAGGTAAAATCCGGCTGATGGCTGCCCCGCTTAAGTACAATGCTTTGGCGGGCTTTGGTCTTGAAGTGACAGACTTTGTGGCGCCGCCGGCGTCGGATAGCCGCTGAAGGAGGTTCACTTATGTCTGGCAAGGGGGTTAATTATTCACCCGCGCAAGTGCCTGGCAACGATGGCGGGTATGTGATTGTGGTCACGCGTTGGAACGCTGAAATTGTGAGCGGGCTTCAGACTGGGGCAGAACGCGCGCTGGCTGCCGCGGGAATAGGTGATGCTCAAGTGCGAACTGTGCAGGTATCCGGCGCGTTCGAGATCCCGCTAGCATGCTTGGCTGCTGCCGAACGGGATGACTGTGACGCAGTGATTGCGCTGGGTGCGGTGATTCGCGGTGACACCCCTCACTTCGAATACGTGGCGGGAGAGTGCACCAGAGGTATCGGAGAAATCGCGCTTAAGACGGGCAAGCCCGTTGGATTTGGCGTGCTGACGGTCGATACCCTGGCGCAGGCTGAGGAGCGTTCAGGGGATAACGAGGAAAACAAAGGCGCCGAAGCAGCCCTGAGCGCTGTTGAAATGGTGAATCTACTGAGGGCGCTGCGAGACTGATGGCTGAGCATAACGCCACAGCCGCACAGCGCCGTAAAGCGAGGCACTTTGGATTGCAGGCGCTTTATCAGTGGACGCTTTCTGGCGCTACCGCGACCGATATTGAGGCTGAGTTCCTTGTCGACAATGACTTTCAGCATACCGACGGTGAATACTTCAGTGCCGTACTGAGAGGCGTCACTAAAGACGTCGAGGCGCTCGAGGAGTTATTTTTCCCTTTTTTAGACAGGTCTTTGGATGCGCTCGACCCGATTGAGCGCAACCTTCTTCGATTGGGGACCTTCGAGCTGAGAGACCGACTTGATGTGCCTTACAGGGTTGTCATAAGCGAGGCGGTTGCGTTAGCAAAAAAGTTTGGCGCGACGGACTCCCACAGGTACGTCAATGCAGTGCTCGATAAGATCGCCAGAGATCTGCGCACGGTAGAGCTTGCGCAAGAAGGCCAATGAACATTGGTGAGTTCTCGCTGATTGAAAAATTCTTCGCCCACGGAGGTGAGAAGGCAGCTATCGAACTGGGTATCGGCGACGATGCTGCAGCCGTTCGAGTGCCTCATGGTCATTTACTGCAGATATCCACCGATACAGCTATTGAGGGTGTGCATTTTCCGCGCGACCTACTGCCTGCTGATGCCGCTTACCGATCTGTGATGGCTGCCGCGAGTGATCTTGCGGCAATGGGTGCGTCGCCTATCGCGATGTTGCTAGCGATCACCTTGCCCGCCTGTGATGAGGCATGGTTGTCTCGCTTTGCTAAGGGCTTGAGGGCAGCAAGCGATGTTACCGGCCTGCTGCTGGTAGGAGGTGATACCACCCGGGGTAGCCTGTCGCTGACTGTGACGGTGCTGGGATCAACGCCGGCTGCGAGTGGCTTACGCCGGGATGGCGCGCGCCCCGGGGATCGTGTGTGCGTAAGCGGAACGTTAGGCGACGCCGCTGCAGGATTGGCGATTATCCAGGGCGGTCTCAAAACAAGCGATCAGGCCACCGCTAAGTTTCTCAAGGAACGTTTTACTGGACCGACGGCGCGGCTGGCTCTGGGGGAATCTCTGCTCGGTGTGGCGACCTCTGCCATAGACCTTTCGGACGGGTTGCTTGCAGATGCGGAACATGTCGCCAAAGCCAGTGCTGTAGCGATTGAAATCAACAGCGATAAGATACCTCTGTCGCCCGCGATGCGAGGCCTGGCCGATTCTGGTCAAATTCTCCAATGGGCATTAGCCGGTGGCGACGATTATGAGCTGCTGGTGACGCTACCGCCGGATGAGCCCGTGCCCTGTGAGTTAACGGAAATCGGTCGTGTCACGGATGGGCTTGGAGTGAGCTGTGATCAAACGCCAGCAAGTCGAGGTTACGATCACTTTGCATGATGATTCCGCCAGCATCGCGCCCGCCCGCGTCAATAGTGTTGCAACACTGATCGCTGCCGGTCTGGGCTCCGGATTATTGCCCGTAGCACCGGGGACTGCAGGGAGTGCGCTTGCTGCGCTGTTTCTGCTGCCAACAATGGCAGCCGACATTGCGGCCCATTGGATAGCCCTGGCTCTGACAACATCAGTAGGCATTTGGGCTGCCGATCGCGCAGGCCGAGATTGGGGGGTGGTCGATCATCCTGCGATCGTGATCGACGAGGTGGTAGGACTGTGGTTGGCGGTGCTGATTCCTCTGACCCTAGCGCCTCACTGCGTCACTGACGCGTCGCTGCTTCTGCTGGCATTTTTGTTGTTCCGCTTGTTTGACATTGCCAAGCCATGGCCCGTCAATCAGTTGGAGCGCTCGCTGCCGGGAGGCTTGGGCGTTATGCTCGACGATGTCGCCGCGGGCGCGATGGCCGGTTTTTGTATCACGGCGGTGCTGATTGGCATCGCGGCCGCTTAACAGCCTCATGCGGACAGCTTGTTAGGTCTGCCGGTGCACCATTTGGCGGGCCAGAGCACGCAATGGATCAGCTCTATCATCAAAAATATCGAGCGCTTTAAGTGCTGCGTTCAGAAGGCGGTCAGCCTCTTCTTTTGCGCCCGCTAAACCCAGTACGCTGACGTAAGTCGATTTCTTGGCCTTAATGTCCTTACCTGCGGTTTTGCCGAGCGACTCACTATCACCGGTAACATCCAAGACATCGTCAGTGACCTGAAACGCCAAGCCTACTGCCGCAGCAAATTGAGCGAGCGCGTTACGCTGCTCTGCTGAGGCATTCGCGCATATTGCGCCAGCCTCGGCGGATGCTGCGATCAGCGCACCGGTCTTAAGTCTGTGAATGTTTTTTAGCGCATTGGGCTCTAGAGCCTTATGCTCAGCGGCGAGGTCCAGCGCCTGACCACCTACCATCCCGTCGAAGCCAACCGCCTTGCTGATCACCCTTATCAGATCGACCCGTTGTGTATCGCTCAGGGACTCGATACTAACTAAGTGCTGGAAGGCCGCAGCTTGTAGGCCATCGCCTGTCAAAATGGCTGTGGCCTCGTCAAAAGCACAGTGCAAGGTGGGCTGCCCGCGACGCAGATCGTCATCGTCCATCGCGGGGAGATCGTCATGCACAAGCGAGTAGGTATGCAGAAGCTCGATGGCTTCGCCTGCTATCACGGCGGCGTCCGCGGATTCCTCGGCAATGAGCTCTGCGCACAGCAGTGTGAGGCGGCTGCGCAACTGTTTGCCTGGATGCTTTGCCAGATAGGCGATGGCATCGGCCAGTCGTGGGGCAGGGCAGCTGATCCAAGCGAAGGGCTTCATTTGCGGTCAGGTATCGTCTGCCGGGTCGCGCCCCTCGAGCAAAGAGTCATCGGGGGATACCTGAGCGATCCGCTGCTCTGCTAATTCCAGCGTCTTCTGAATATTGCCGCTCAGTTGCACGCCTTTTTCGTAGAGCAAAAGAGCTGCCTCTAGCTCGATCTCGGGATTCTCTAGTTGTTCTACTAGCTCGCTGAGCTCATTCATTTGCTGCGTGATGCTGGGGGCGGCGTCACCTTTAGTCATTTTCGGCACGTATCAGAGTTCCTGGCGGTTCGCGGTTAGCTCGCTTGCTGCGTGTGCGACGTAAGCTCAGCTGCACCGAGGTCCGCCGCGGAATTAATTATCGCAGCCGCTGTCAGACCCGCCATCTGTCTGCACTCGCCTTGGCGCGCATGGGCGATGAAGGTGTCGGGAATGCCGATGTGCTGCACGGGGCAACGAACGCCTGCCTCTGCCAAAAATTCGGCAACACCGCTGCCCGCGCCTCCTGCAATGGTATTTTCTTCTAGCGTGATCAGCCCATGATGCCCCTCAACCAGTGAGAGTATCATTGCCTTATCAAGCGGTTTGACCCAGCGCATATCGACGACAGTGGCGTTCAATGATTCTGCGGCAGCCAGTGCTAGATCTAGCAGTACACCAAAGTTAAGGATGGCGATACCGGCTCCCTCGCGGACCGAACGGCCTTTCCCGATTTCCATGGTGGACAGCCCGGAATCTATCGCAACGCCAGTGCCCTCGCCTCTAGGATAACGTACCGCCGAGGGTCCTTCATGCAGCCAAGCGCTCTGTAACATCAGACGGCATTCGCGCTCGTCACTTGGCGCGCCAATGATCATATTGGGTATGCACCGAAGGTAGGACAAGTCGAAACCACCATGGTGAGTAGGGCCGTCCTCGCCGACGAGTCCCGCGCGATCGATCGCCAGGGTGACATCGAGGTTTTGCAGTGCGACATCGTGAATCAGCTGATCGTAGCCGCGCTGCAAAAAAGTGGAGTAGATGGCGAGCACGGGCTTGAGTCCGTCGCAGGCCATGCCGGCGGCCAGTGTTACCGAATGCTGCTCGGCAATAGCCACGTCGAAGAAGCGGTCGGGGAATTGGGCCGCGTATTGGACCATGCCAGAACCCTCGCACATGGCCGGTGTAATCCCAACGACGCGATCGTCTTGCGCCGCCAGATCACACAACCATTGCCCGAAGACGTCCTGATATTTCGGCGCCTTGGGTTCGGCTGGGACGGCCGCCTTGGCGGGCTCTAGCTTGTTGATGGCATGGTAGCCGATCGGATCGCGCTCGGCTGGCGCAAAACCTTTTCCCTTGACTGTGCGGATATGCAGAAATTGTGGCCCTTTTAGCTCGGCCATAACTTTGAGCGTATTGACCAACTGCGGTAGGTCGTGGCCATCGAGTGGTCCGATATAGTGCCAACCCAGCTCCTCGAACATGGTGCCCGGTGCAACCATACCTTTCATGTGTTCTTCGGTTCTCTTTGCGAGATCCCAGGCACCTCTGACATGTTCTAGTATCCTTTTAGAGCCCTCGCGCAGGGCCGTGTAGGTTTTGCTGGCCCATATTTTGGCGAAATAGGTGGCAAGACCGCCGGTATTGTGTCCGATCGACATCTGGTTATCGTTAAGAATCACCAGCATATTCGGTCTCTCGTGGCCGGCGTGTGCAAGTGCCTCGAACGCCATGCCCCCGGTGATGGCCCCATCTCCAATGACTGCAATGACTTTACGATCTATCCCCTGACGCTGTGCGGCTAGGGCCATACCCATGGCAGCTGAAATGCTGGTCGACGAGTGTCCCACACCAAAGGTGTCAAACGGGCTCTCGGAGCGCTTAGGGAACCCCGACAGACCCTCGTTTTGGCGCATACTGTGCATTTGGTCTCTGCGACCGGTCAGTATTTTGTGAGGGTAGGTCTGGTGTCCTACGTCCCAGACGATGCGGTCATGCGGTGTGTTGAAAACGTGGTGAAGAGCGATTGTTAATTCTACAACGCCGAGTCCTGCACCGAAGTGCCCGCCCGTTCCCGCTACGGCGTATAGCAGATCGTGCCGCAGCTCTTCCGCCAGCTCCACCAATTGCTGCGCGTCGATACCGTCCAACAAACTCAGGTCTGCCGCGACAGTGTCTAGCAGTGGCGTGTCTGGCTTTATAGTGGGCAGATCCTCAATCATACCTTTGATCATACCCCAAGAACTGGCCTTGGCGAGGGCTAAATGCAGCGATGATCAAGGCGTATCAAATTGCTTTCTGAGCCGCTCCAGCACTTTCCGCTCATGCTTGCCCGGGCGTTGAGTGGGGCGCGCCATTGCCCCAGCAGCTTTGCGCGCCTCAGCCGCTCTCTCACGGCGAGCGACGCTTTCTGGCGTTTCGTCGTAAAGTGTTCGCGCAACGGATGCGCCACGCCGATGCTCGCTGACAGCTTTGACAGTGACGTCTCGTTCGTCCCAGCCTTGACGGATCCGCAGTAGATCGCCGGGTGCGATCTCCCTCGAGACTTTGACGCGTTGGCCCGCCAGCTGCACTTTTCCACCCTCAATCGCGTTTTTGGCCAGTGTTCGCGTTTTAAAAAATCGCGCCGCCCAAAGCCACTTGTCGATGCGAACCTTCTCCACGTTGTCTGGCCTTTCAGTCAATTGCTGGCAGACCGTTGATAATTTCGTCGAAATGGTGAATCGCAGGGTAACGCGTGGCCTGGCGGGGCGGGACCGTCGAGTCGGGTTGTCTGAGGGTAATCAAGTGCGATATTCCGAAAGCTTCCGCGGCTTCCAGAACATATTCCGAGTCATCTAGGAACAGCGTCCGCTCCGGATCAAAAGGCCTCTCGGCCATGAGCCGGTTCCAAAACGCTGGCATTTCCTTCGGCGTGTTGTAGTGATGGGAACTGATCATGAGGTCAAAGTAGTGGGCTAGAGACAGACGTTCGGCTTTTATTTCTAGGGTGATAGGGTGCGCGTTGGTAATCATGATTACATCCAAGTGACTGGAGTTTAGATGTTGCATGAAACGCTCAGCTTGAGGGCGCCAGCGAATGCCATGGGCGCTGTCCGACTTGATCTGTAGGATATCGATATTCAACGTCTTGCCCCAGAAGTCCAGACAATACCAGTTGAGCCGACCTTGCTGCTCGGCAAAGAGTGGCGCCAGCGTTTCCTTACTGGTCGCGATATCGAGTCCACGTCGCCGACCCCATTCGCTTGGAATAACGGTGCCCCAGAAGTGATTGTCGAATTCCAGATCGAGTAGGGTACCGTCCATATCCAGCAGAATCGTGTCTAGCTGAGACCACTCAACACCTTCCACAGATCGGCAGGAGGATACAGTCAGCGCCATCGAGTGCTACCCTACTAAAATGAGAGTCCCTCACTATAGCGGCAACAGCGCGCTCGATGCGATGTTGCATGACGCAAACCTAACTTTTCCTAGTCTCTTGCAGTCACTGCGACGGCTAGCTGCGGATGCGTCGCAGTGCATCCTTGATTTATACGCTGTCCTAGGGGATTTGTTGGTGAGTCAAAAGTCAGATTCCAGTCCCGTGACGGAGGCCGATCATGCATCGCACCGCTTGATTTGTGAGGCACTTCAGCGGCTCACGCCGGATGTCCCCATCCTGTCAGAGGAATCGACGCTTGAGCAGTTGATCGGGCGTCGTGATTGGCCAAGGTGCTGGATGATTGATCCGTTAGATGGCACTAGGGAATTTATCGACGGCACTGGCGAGTTCACGGTGAACATCGCGCTGATTGTCGATGCGGAATCGGTGCTGGGGCTGATTGCTGTCCCTGAACGAGGGTATGTTGATCTGGGCGTGCCCGGTTGGGGCGCGCGCCGCTTCTCATTATTCGATGATGGTGCTGAGGAGAGGCTGTCAGCACGATCCCTTAGTAGGGATAAAGCTCTGGTGATGTCAGCCAGCGCCCGACATCGCGAGGAGCGTGTGCAGCTAATGCTGGGAAGTCTGTCCGATCTTGCGCGAGGTGCTGAGCGGCTCAATGCTGGGAGTGCACTTAAGTTCTGTGATGTGGCATCGGGAGCGGCAGATGTGTATCCGAGAACCTCGCCTTGCTATGAATGGGACCTTGCTGCAGGCGATGCGCTCGTGCGCGCTGCTGGCGGCCTTGTCACCACTCTGGAAGGCACACCGATCCGCTATAACCAGTGGGAAAGTTTAAAGGCTCCTAACTTTGTTGCTGCTGCAGATCCCCAGATCAATTATGTTGAGCTGATTCCCGATCCTGACCTTTGATCCGGCGCGCAAGCAGAGTGCTGCCATTGCTTGCTGGCCCCAGTTATCTGCTAGGTGGGTTCCTGAGTGCTTGTCAGGTCGGCCCAACCACAGTTAGATTCTTCAAATGGACAAGTGCCGGGTATTGCATGACAGAGCGCGTAGAGCCAGATCAGTCGGCGGCGAATGAAGAACTCTCACCTCAGGACAGACTGGCGTTGATGCAAACGCAGCACCGGGCACTGGACGATAAGATTATCGATCTGCAGTCCCGGCCCTGGCAGAACCAGCTGTTGGTGCAGCGACTTAAGAAAGAAAAGCTTCGCTTGAAAGAGGCTATTGAGCGGCTCAAAGACGAGATGATTCCTGATCTCAACGCCTAGGGTCCAACGGGGTGCTCAAAAAAAGTTGTGCCCTTCCAATTGTAGCAACCGCATTTTGATATCCAACCCGCCGGTAAATCCGGTGAGAGTGCCATCGCTGCCGATAACTCGGTGACAAGGGACGATAATTGGCAGCGGGTTTTTGCCTGCTGCTCCGCCTACGGGCCGCGCAGAGCGGGGACGCCCGATGGCGCGAGCGATATCGGCGTAGGTCATAGTATCGCCGTAACGTATTTTGGTCAGCGCCAACCAAACCGACTTCTGGAAGGCCGTGCCGCACCAGTCGAGTGGAACAGAGAACGTGTCTAATTTGCCATCAAAGTAGGCGCTGAGTTGCTGCTTCGCCTCGGCAACGAGAGGATTGTGAATGGTGCGTTCTGCGCTGACGGATACATTATGCGGAAAACGTACAGCAGTGAGACCCTGATGTGTTGCCTCGAGACGTAGCAATCCGATCGGAGACGCTAGAGTGCCTTTGAATTCAGACATGGGCAATCACTCGGTTCTTGCTAATACAGGGGTTATAGCGGAGCTCATGATTCACTCTGACGGTCCATGACGTACCTCAACGCGACTACCGGTTGATATGAACAGCAAGCCACAGCAGATGATCAGCATCAGCAGCTCGAGCCAATCGGTTAGCGCGATGGCGCGACCCACGTCTAGCAGACCCATTGCGTTTGTGCCGCAAAGCAATGCTGTCAACGCAAGGCTAAGCCGGCGTGTTCCCATGAGCCCGAGTGCTAGCAGGATAAAAATCACGCCGCGGCCGGCCGATGCTATGGCGTCCTTTGTCAGCGCTCGCTCCCAGAGATCACTAACTAGTAGCACACCGGTGGTCAACGCCAACAGCATAGCGAACAGGCGGGCATGCTCCTGGATCTGTGTAATAAATAGCGGTTTTGGCGGCTCCGCCATGAGCACTCCGCTCGTCCCGGCACAACACGCTGCGATGATGACATTTCGACGACATAGTGAGAAGCCGAGTGCCTGACAAAAGAGATGCTCGCTCGCGCGGAGACGAGAAGCGGTATGATGTCTGACATGCAGCTCATACCACTTAACGCCGATGTGATCGATGCCCAATTGGCGACTCGCTCACGCAGTGCATTAGTGATTCAGATATATGAATCAGTGGGCTCAACTAACGACATTGTGCGGGATCTTCACGAGTCAGGATCCTGCCGCGGCGCAGCGATTTTTGCAGAGGAGCAAACGGCTGGTCGCGGAAGGAGAGGGCGTGTCTGGCACAGCCCCACCTGCAGTAACCTGTATTGCTCTCTGGGATGGCATTTCAACTGCTCACTCGACGCATTATCCGGATTGAGTTTGATGGTCGGTGCGATGCTGGCTGAGGCCATAAGCCAAAGTTGCGGCGTCGAGGTGCAGTTGAAGTGGCCCAACGATCTGTATTTTGAAGAGCGGAAGCTCGGCGGTGTATTGATTGAGTCACTTGGAGAATTTGAGGGGTTTCAGGTCGTGGTGATCGGAATAGGCCTCAATGTCACGATGCCAATGCCCGCGGCTGCCGTGATTGATCGGCCCTGGACAGATTTATCCAAGGCCTCTGGAGAGGTAATCGATCGTAATAGACTGGCCGTGACAGTGCTCGACCAGCTGGTTTCGGGTTTGTCGGATCTTAATGCTTCTTACCGTGACTATTGGTTTGACCGTTGGAGTCGCAGGGACTGGTTACGGGGCCGCTCGATTGTTGTGGAGGGTTCGCCGCCTTTGGCGGGGGTCGCCGCTGGTATCGATGATTTGGGTGCTTTAATCCTGCATACCGAAACCGGTCACTGCACTGTCGCAGGTGGCGAGGCATCGATACTCGAAATAGGGGCAGGCCTATGACACCGAGCGTCCCCTGGTTGTTAATCGATCAGGGCAACACTGCGATCAAGTGGCGAATGGCGGATGCGAACGGACTTGGCGGTGAAGGCGGTGTTGTCGAGAGTGTCGAGGACTTAAGCCCCTTTCTGAAGCCGCTCAGCTGGGGCGCAGTTGGGATATCCAGTGTCGGAAGCGACGATACCCGTGTAGCACTCTACAAGACTTTGTCAGCAATGAGCGTTGCGTCCATCTTCACTGCGAAGTCGGAGAGCGCATGCCTCGGTCTTCTCAACAGTTATGCCGAGCCCGAGCGCATGGGGGTCGATCGGTGGCTTGCCATGCTGGCGGCGCGTGATGGTTCCAAGGATGCTTTTTGCGTTATCGATGCCGGGACCGCCGTTACCATCGACATCGTGACCGCGGATGGCCAGCATTTGGGCGGCTATATCCTCCCCGGGCCAGCTATGATGCGCCGCGCCTTGATGACGGATACCGGCCTTATCCGTTTCGATGCGGAATCACAGCCTGACCTCGCGCCCGGGCAATCTACGGCAGACTGTGTCAACGCTGGAGTGTGGCGCGCAACCTGTGCGGGCGTGCGGTCCGTAATTGCAGATTACTCGGCACATCGCGTAATCCTGACTGGTGGCAGTGCGACGGAACTCATAGACTTAGGGGTGGCGGCAGATTATCGCCCCGAACTAGTGCTGGAGGGCCTTTGGGTCTGGTTGTCGAAGGCGCTTGACGATACGAGCGCCTGAGTAGATGATGCGCCCGCTGTTGAGGTCGTTAGTTTGCCTCAGTAGGCGTTTTTTAGCTGGCGTAGCTCAGTAGGTAGAGCAGCTGATTTGTAATCAGCCGGTCGGGGGTTCAA
>MDTD01149508.1_pt1 | contig 15064 bp, 14 predicted proteins | sample 811221 | NCBI WGS metagenome assembly MDTD01 (sample SAMN05326646, study PRJNA326480) | marine metagenome | isolation source: seawater | place: Pacific Ocean: South West | collected 2011
CAATGGAAGACTTTCTTTATGGTATGCTTGATGTGAGTGAGGACACTTTGGATGAGATCAAAGCTGATCAAGAAGAAAGAGCATATTATATTGTACGAGATATAAAGAATTCTGCAGATGAAATTCCTGATACGTACACATTTTATGAGTTGGGAGAAGATTCTGCAGAAAAGAAAGAAACGAAAACATTGAGTCAAATAAATACTCTTGTTATGATGGACGGTCATGGTAGAATGTTGTGGCAGATTTTGAATCAGTGTGCTGAACAAAAAGTGACAAAGTTAAAGATCATAATCTACGAACTAGACGCTGACATGCACCAATGGCACGAGAAATTTTTCCCAGATGATGTAGGAGACATTACGATAGAGTGCATACCAGAAGATATTTTAGACGCTAAATTTGATCCAGATACGCTCGTGTACTATAATTTTTTGAGCGTTGGCAACCAGATTCGTAAACTGTTGTATCGTTTGAGTGTGAACGCTATGGAAGGGATCCGAACGTATTTTAGTTATCAGATACAGTATGGGACGCGTACGGACATGGCGTTGAAAAAAGTATATTATTCTAACAAGAGCCAAATGCGAAAGGAGGCAAAAAACCGCGAAATTGCATTAGCAGATAGATATGATATGGAGGCTCAAATGACGAAAAAACAGATGCAGAAGGCGTTTCTTCATAATTTTGGTCCTAGTCAAATCACTGCGTTTTCGTACTTTGACTATTATATTCGCTTGAAAAAGCATTTTGAGTACGACAAACATGCTTATTTCGGTTGGCTGAATGGTCAAATTGTGCGTTACACGACGCGTTTTGTGTCGCAGAGAGCATATTTTTGCACGTTTAAGCTCCGTTTGGGCGACAGCATCGATGATTACGACGACGGATTGTACGAATACGAGGGGCAGTTGCCACGTTATCGTGGTAAACAGCGTAAAGATGATTGGGACATGGACAACCCTGCGAATCACGACGTGGTGGTTGTGAACCTGCAGCGTTATGAAGCTGCTGTAAAACCGGATATTTTGAATTTTTTGTTTAGTTGCGTGGATGTGTCGCAGTTGAAAGTGGGATCAAGCGACATGTCGCTTGATCAAATTACGGTTTGCATCAATATGTTGTATGTATTTGAAAAGTACATAAGTGAGAAGGGTGAGAAAGATGTGATGAAAGTGTGTGTGATGCGTGCCATCAACTTGTTGAAGCGGTATCACCGCGAGAAATTTAAGAAAGTGTATCATAATCTCGAACGCTTGGATTTTATGGACAGAATGGATTCAATAGAACATTATTTTCGTTCAGAGGAATTGGATAAGATTCGTAATGAGAAGCGTATTGTAGGTCCTCTAACCCCCAAGCCAAAAAACAGGTTACTCAATACTGGATACCTAGTATCTGGAATGTCGCGGCTTCGTTTCTAGAAGTATTTCCCCCCTTATGTTTGCGTAAATGGACGCTTGGAGTCCAGAGGGGTATCGCCATTTCTGTCTTGCACTCAGTATAAGCGTGTTATTGGCGGAGTTTGTGAAGAGCGTGGTGGATTTATTTCCCGGTACTCGTGTGAATTTTGTGGTGTATAACGCGTGGGGTGTGCTTTGTGTGAATCTGGCTGCTTGTGTGGGCAAGAGACTGCAGAGTCGGAAGAACATGTGGTTTTTGAACGGTTTTTTGACGTCTGGGATCATTTTGTTGGTGTACTCTGCGTTGTTCAGCGAGGCGCACTGGGTGTTCTGCGTGGTGTATGGCGTGGAGTTGGTGCTTACGCTTGCGGTGGCGAACCATTTGCGTCGTTACGAGTCGCCTGAGCGTTTCGTGGAGCTTGCTCGCGCGCGCGGACAGGTGGCGGGTAGTATAAACTAGAGTGTTTGTGTGATAAATGGCAGCACCAAGTGACACTTCTGGGAAAATCGATAAAAAATATTGGAAGGCGGCGATGGACATTATAAATACTCTTATATCATATAAGACAGAAGACGAAGTGGAAGTGCAGGAGTATTTAAAAAAGCTAGAAAAAGGAATTCCAATAAACCTTTTAAGTAAACAGGCAATTGTAAAAATGTTATTTTCGCGGAGTTACGATTCGGGAAACATTGTAATACCAAAAATTTTAAATTTCGACAAAAATGGTCTACAAATGGTGGAAATTTCTATTGGAGATCAGACAGAAACAAAATCGTATAAAATAGAAAACGAGAATCTTTTGGACATGCTTTTGAACTGTTTACACACGAAGAACAGGTTCAAATATTTTCTTAATGATAATCATGAAGGCAATAATAATGAAATAAGTGTTAGTGACGCTAAATATACTGAAGTCGATATTGTAGGAAAAGTGGAAGGAACCGACAATGTGAACATTAAGATAAATGGTGAAAATATACTAATCAATGGAGGATGCAATGTCATAATAGACTATCCAAATGTATATATAGTGGGTGGGACTAAGATTGAGCCTATACCTAAAAATGTGCCTGTTGACGCTGATGGAGATAAAATGAAGTGGCGATATTTGACTGGGGACAAAGAGTCTTGTAGGACCACGAGAAGAATTAGTTTGGGAAAAGATATATCGTATGGTTGGTGGTCATCTAAATATAAATATCTGTCGAAGGAAGAAGGCGCGAATCAATTCAAACCAGAATCCGAATTATCTGAGGTGACTATAGGTGGTAAGAAGTATTCAGATATTACATGGAACGTCGAGGTACCTGGCATGCGCCAATGCGACGTTACAGGGTGCGATTGTGGCGAGGGATTTTACAAGTGCGGTGGTGGTTATATATCTGTAGAAGCAATGACATTATTAGACCCAAAAAAGAGAGGACAGCCCCTGGATGTAAAAAGCGCAGTGGAAAAAGTTCCAAGGTACTTCAAAATAGAAATATTTGTACAATTTCCAGACAGAAAACTTCAATATATTGGATTTAAGAAATCTAATGTAGGCAACCGTGGTAAAATACAAAATGACTTAATTTGTTTAGGAAAAAACGCGAATGACATGTGGTGGGGTAGATTGGAGGATAATAAAAACTACATGCTCTTTAGAGGTTTTTTAATAGAAGCCAAAACAAACCAAGAATGCATAATAGATCTGAATACTGAAGGATTCTATTATGCGCTACCAGACAGAGGGATATACATGTTTGTAGTACAACTCAAATATCAACCTGAACCGGAACCTGAACTGGAACCTGTACCGCAATCTGAACCGCAATCTGAACCGCAATCTGAACCGCAACCTGTACCCTTGCCAACGGATGAAATTGTGTCGGTGATGGAAAAGTATATATCTGATTTAGATGCGTTATTGCCTGCGGAAGGGAAAGCTGATGAACAGTTGGAATCAAAGGTCACAAGAGTGCGTCAGGAGTTTGAAGCTATGAAAGCGTCTGACGCGGCGGTGAACGACCGAAACCGCACAGTAGCTCAAATAAACCGTTTCTTGGTGCAGGAATTCGATTTTCTTTGTTTGCAGGAGTGTGATCAAGAGACCTTTAAGATAATCGCGCGTCTTGTAACTGAAAAAAATTTTTCTATAATGACGAACATAAAAGAAAAGGAAAAAAATGGGAAAAAGAAGTACGAGGGCGACTGTGCGATAATATACAACCCAATTAAGTTTAAGCTAGTAACATTTACTGATGAGGAATCTGACATGCAGGATTTAGAAGAGTTTGCAGTCGTTAGGAAGTTTAAAAAAACAGGATTAGGAGAAGGAGTAAAAATATTCTACGTAGTGTGTGCACACTTGAAGTCTGGTGTAAAGGATAAGGATAAGAAAAAACGTCAAGATCAGGTTAAAAAAATGCTGAATGCATTGAACAAAATTAACCTGCCCATCATTCTTAGTGTGGACGCAAACTGCGAGTTTGCGGAGCTAAATAGAGCTTTTAGAGGCAAGCTTATTGATCCGAATAAAGGCGTTCTCCCTAGCGAAAAAACACCTGAGAGCACTTTACTACCACAATTGAAAGGTGATGAAAAGGTGTATAGTGATCATTTGGCGGTTTTTCGTAGTACAAAATATAAAATGCAGAACATTTACGAACCTGGTACGAGCTACAAATGGTGTTCTTATTCAACGTACAAACAGCGCGGAATGACGACAGAGCAGCCTGGAAAAATCTATGAACTTATAGATAAGCAGACGATCGATTTTATTTTCTTTTTTGTTGGTGGAAATTGTGCGGAAACAATTCCTGTTTTGGACCTGGATATCATTGGCAAAAACGTGTTGAAAGCCAGGGGAGGGGATGGATTTTTAAAGGAAAGACGCGATGGTAAGTTTGAATGGAAAACACCTGCATCAATATACACGAATGACATTTCTAACAAAAAGGAATACCGTGAGCAGGATATTCCTAAACTGGTGAAACGTTTCATGGAAGCGAAACAAATAGACAGTACTGACGGTATACCTGGTGAATTAAAGCGTTTCGTGCAGGTATATTACTGGCTCGATAAACTCAAGGGAACACCCAAACTGTCAGAACTTGCTAAAAAAACAGATATAGAACCCTGGAAAGAGGCTTTTGAGAAGGTGGAGGGAAACATAGGGGGAACCGATGTTCAAAAGGTGAACATGTTTGTGCAGGCAGTTCGGTGGTTAAAAGATGTAAAGTTTACAGCAAATGTAATACTAAAAAAAGAAAAATAAGTATTTATCTCATGTTTTGTTTCACGAATGGCATATTATGATGCTATTGCTTTTCTAAATACCCTACCCAACGATGACACAAGGAAAGATGTAATTTTTGCGAAATGTACCGAACTTATTGAAAAACATTTTTCAACAGATGGTTGGTATACTGATAAAATCAGAGCCGATGATATGTTTGTTCTGATTTCGGAATACTTAAAGGCAGATGATAAAAAATCGTGGAGAGTTCCACCATGGCGAGATTTGGCTAATGAAAGAGGTATTACTTTGCGTTTTTACGGGGAAACTTTTTTTAAGTATCCTTCTAATGAAATTACATACTGGTTTAGAAAAGGTAATGATCTATGGCAAAGAATTGACGATTGGGTAAAAGAAAATAAGAACGAAAACACAATAGATGAGATAGAAGTCGCAATATGTAAAGATGGTCGTGTACAAATAGATGATAAATATGCTATAATTCGTCACAAATATAGTCATTTGATGGATGCGGACAATGCACTCGTTGCATTTTACCGAAAAGGTCTCATGGAAGGCATATCTGCAGGCGAAATAGGCGAAAATATAGCTGAAATGTTAGGTGGCACACATAGACAAACAGAAAATCTTGGAAACGCTTTAAATAATGGTCACCCCCGTGCGCCTCCCCCTGCACCAGAAAGTAAGTCGCCAGGTACACTGCTTGGGGGTAACCCAGAGGGTAACCCAGATAGTTTACAAGCTAAATTAAGGTTTTAAATCATTTAAATTTGTCGTAGGGTATATTGGGTATGTTTTTAGTGAGAAATTCTCTTGCCCAGAAGAGTCCAATCATGAGCGTCATGACGATATCGTCGTTTTTTCCCTTTTTGGTTTTCCCCGTGTAGATAATTTTGGGCAGATCGAAGGGTTTTGCCGCCGGAATGGTGAGTTTTTTGAATTCGATCATTTGTTTTTTGAATTCTGCTTTAGTTTTTTGCATTCTGGTTTGCGCGTCGATTTTGGGGTTGGCGCAGATGCATTTCGGGGAGAATTTGAGTCCTGCGATACCTTCTACGAGTGTTTTTGCGTAGAGTTCTTTGCGTTTGTGCGTGGTGTTGACCCCCGCTTTTCTTTTTTCGTGCACGACGTAGACGAGTCGTTCGTCTTTGACCATGTGTTTCATGTGTTCTGCTTCTTGTCCTAGGTTGGATTCGAAGAGTGCGATGCACCATGCGTTGCCCATGATGCTTCTGACGCCTCTTATGTGTTGTATGAGCAGCGCGCGTATTTCTTCGGTGCCTTCTGCTGGCGATGCGTCCATGCCGACAATGTAGGTTCTGTCTTCTTGCAGCACGAGCGAGACGACCGCCATGTAGGAGGTGCCTCCTCCGCATGGATCTACTGCGGTGAAGAAAAAGTTGGGTTCACCGTCAAAGTGTTTCATTTGCATGACCATTTCGATTTGTTGCATGTCGAATACAGAGTTTGCGTCTTGCGTGATGGCGCCCATGGATTCTCTTGCCATGAGATCTTTTTGATCGCCATATAAAGCGCGTACCATTTCTAGTTTGCCTGCGCTTTTCCACGGCGGAATGAGATCTAGGTTGTGCGTGCACGAGGAGCCTTTCCCCGCGGCTTGGCATTTCTCGCATATGAGCGAGACTTTGATGGTGCGGAAGAAGGGTTCTCCTCTTGCGTCTTTGAGTTCGAACATTTCGCTGTAAAAGTTTTGTTTGTCCTGGGGCGTGCTGATTGCGATGAGCGCCGTGGTGTCCATTTCAAGAAGGGGCACGACGATTTCGTAGAACACCTGTAAATCAATGAACGCAGCTTCTTCAAGGTACAAGACGTCACCCCCGACCCCGCGAAGTGTTTTCGGAGAGGATGGGAAACTGAAGATGCGCCTTCTGTCGAATCCTATTTGCAGCGTGAGTTCCTCTTGGTTGCATTTGACGATGTAGGACGCCATGTGTGTCTTTTTGATGATGTCTCGAATGAGTTCGAGTAGTTTTTGCGAGGCTCTGCGCCCTGTGGAGAAGACGGATTGCGTGGAATGTGGTACGCACATAGCGTAGGCTGCGATGAAGAGTGCGACTGCGGTGGTTTTTCCGAATCGGCGTGGCGTGAGACAGAGTACGCTTTGTCTTAGATCTGTCCAGTTATTGATGCGCATGATGGCTTCGAGATCAACGTCGGGATCGTCTTTGTAGAGATGTAGTGCGACTGCTTGTATGAATTTGTCGTGGAATTGCCTCTGAAGTTTGGATCTTTCGTATCCTAGTTCGTTGAGTGTTTTGCGTATCGCTGCCATGCGCTCGTCTCCTTTGCAGACTTTGGAGACGACTTTCTTTTCTCCGTGAAGTCTGGGCATGCTCATTTCGATCTGTTCGAGGGTTCTGTCCTGGTAGTACTCGTACGCCGACGTGAGGTACTTGCGGTAGGAGAGGGGTATCATTGGAGTGTGCATGGGTGCGTAAATAGTGATTGGATGGTCCGACTACTTATGTGTCTGCGATTCCTGCAAGGGATGCGTTATTTTCTGCTGCATGTGAGTACGTTTGTGCCTTTATTAGCCAAGGTGTTGATTGCTCCTTGGGGTTTGAAGGTGGCTTGGTTGATTTATTTGTTTTTCACGTACGTGTTGTTGGAGCACAAGGAGTTTAACGGACACCCCGTGCGTGCGTTTGCGAACTTGCAGCGCCAGGCGGAGTGTTGTATGATCTTGGGGTTGGTGTTGTCTCGTTGGAGTCCTATGTTGTCTGCGTTACCTTTTTTGTTGTTGACGCGTGCTCGTTATGTGCGTGTGAACGAGTTGCAGTATGCGTTTGTGTTTTTCTTGTTGTATCGTTTCGACATGGTGCAGATTGTGATGGTGACGCTGAGCATCATGTGTGCGATTCTGGACGTGGAAAAGGTGGTGGAGACGCCAGACGGTTGGCATCGTGGATGTCATCGTCGTTTGTTGTTCCGCGGCGTGCAGGTGTTGACGTTAATGTTGGCGTACGAGTCGTTGTACGTGCGTGTGATCATTGTGTTGGCGTTTGTGTTCCTCAAAGCAGTGGTTTGGTTGTATACTCCTGAGGACGCGCCCGACGCCGTGGTGGTGAAGGACGGGGATCCCGTGAACTTTTTGCAGGGCAAAAGTCACCGACTGTAAGGTTATAAATAGGAGGGATATTTGGGGAAAGTATGGCGGCGGCAAGTGGATCGGAGGGAAGTGGATCGGAATCTGATTCTGATAGTGATTTTGAGTATGTATTAACTGATGTCAATGATTACGATGGCGAGGTTTCACCAGGAGTGGTAGAAAGATTAAAAAAATTCCGAGATACGCTGTATTTGTTGACAGCAGATGAAGGCACGTTTGCTAATGTAAATGGCATGAAACCCACGGGTAACGCCGGTATCGGAGAATTCCAACAAATTGTAGATTACATGCAAGCTCAGGAAAAAGAAATACTAGAAAATGGCATGTCCGCATATGAAAACAAGTATCCTGAATTTAAAATTATTGATAATGACGCGAATATGATTGATAAACTTATAGAAATTGTTGGAACTAACTTAGCTATTCCTCAAATAATCTATATGTTTAGAATTTCAAGATCCATTAATATTGACGAGGTATTTGCGTATGCAGATGCACTTGTAAAGAAATATAGTCCAACTGAAAGCAAATTTACGATCCATGAAGATCTAGCAGCACCAGCAGCACCAGCAGCACCAGCAGCACCAGCAGCAGGAGCAGCAGGAGCAGCAGCAGCACCACTACCACCAGTAGCACCAGTAGCACCAGCAGCAGGAGCAGGAGCAGCAGGAAAAAGAGAACGTTCTTATAAAAGTATTAGAACACTGGAGCGGGAGGCATATATGGCTAAATTTCGTATAGGTTGGAAAAAACTTGAAAGGGCGATTCAACAAAATCATGTAACTGTTCGTGATAAACCTGCACGCAAAAAACGTGCTAAACGTGTACACAAAAGACGAAAATTAAATCTACACAGCGATTTGTTATTCCGCCTGCGTTTCTAGGGGGTATAAAGCGTCTGGAATTTTGTTAAATGTACACTGCGATGGAGGATCACCCCGGAGATCCCATCCGAGTGAAGAAAGTAGAGCCTGCGCCTGTGGTGGCGCCTGTGGTGGAGTCCAATGATGACGCATATTACCTGTTGTTTTCTGGTGTGATTGCGTTTGTGTTTTGTATGGTCATACTTCAAATGACCTTGGATCCTTTGGTGACGGAGCTGCGCATTCACAACGAGTTGTTGAACATGTCTTTGTATCAAACCGCAGAGTTGGTAACGATCTTGGAGAAGGTCAATCATTTTTACATTTAGAAGCGGAGATTATTTTTTTCACCTTTAGTTTTACTACGTCCGTCATTTCCGAATATAATAGCAATATTTCTTTGATCTTCTGCATCTAAATAACCAGTAATTTTACCTCTTTGCATGTTTTCTAATATTTTTTTAATTATTTGTAGCCATTTGATGTATGTATTTATATCAAATTCAGGAAGATTTTCTTTTAGTTGATCCTCAAGTTTGCCGATTCTCGCCAACTCTATCTCTATGTTTTTCCCTAGTTCCTTTTTATTTGTATCTGTATAAGGTGAATGTAGTAAATCATTTATTTGCTTGACGTTTGCTTCTGCTTGTTTTAAAATAGCAATAATTAGTTTGACTTTGTTTATGTCGTGCTTTTCTAGGATTTTTTGTTTCAGTACAGTGTAAAATGTTTGAATGTTTGGTTTTTCCGCCACCGCCGCCATTGATGTGTGAAGACTGTGTATTTATAGTCTTGGTAGAATAAGCAATGGGAGGTGGTGTGTATACGTTGTATGGTCGTCGCAAGGATAATGATAGCTATGTGGAGGTGCGTACGTTTCCTCGTCGTCAGGTGGACATGTGGAAGCATCATGTGGTGTGTTATGCGATGGACAAGAAGCATATGGATTTGAAGAGTTTGTATTTATACGACGGTTATTTTCGGGTGTGCAAGGCGTTGATTCGTGGTGGTTATTTGGAGTTGACGTTTAATTCGTCGGAAACCGCAGAGGAGTGGGATTCGTGCGAGGAGCGAGTCTGCGACGTGCCGTGGTTGTTCCGAGATTTCGGTAAGCGTTGGAAGCCGGTACACGTTGAATACTCGTATATGCGGGTGTATCAGAAGCACTGAGTGTGTTGCACGGCGTGTTGCACACTTTGCAGGAGCAGGACACGTTGCGTCGTTTGGAGTCGGGGTAGTCTTGGATGGCGGGAAGGTCCATTTGTGTGGCAGAGTATCTGTATATATAGTCTGCGTGGTGCTTTTCAATGAAACTGGAAAACGGCGACCTTATTTTTTTCGGCAAGGAGACGTTTGACGGCACTTGCAACGGCTGCAAGCGCCAGCTTTGTCACTGTTTCATATGTTGTGGCACCTGTTCGGAGTACACGCACGTGGGTATTATCAAGGTAGAGGATAACAACATCTTTGTGTACGAGTCTGCAAGGCATCATCACAATAAGGTGGACAAGGAGGGCGTGCAGAAGGTACCCTTGAATTATTATAAGGATCGTGATTGGTACGTGCGGAAAAGAAAACCTAATGCATTGGTACCGAAATTCGATAATGAAAAGTACAGTAAGGGTTACAACTGGTGTATGTGGGACTGGTGTCGTGCGCTCATCAGGTGTCGGAGTTGCTGCAGGTACAGCAAGAAGACGTTTTGTTCGGAGTACGTTGCAGCGCAGTTAAAAATGAACGATCCGGATTTGATGACTCCGAAGGATTTGGCAAAGAATCCTGACATACCTTATGAAGACATAAAGGGACCCATTTCGAAGGTTTTCACTATAGTATCTAATCCTATGGGTACAGTCAAATTCAAATTTTGATGATGGTGTATGGAGCTGTAATTTATAAGCTAGACACTATGAATCTGTTCCTCTTATCTCGTAGCAAGCGGAAGGGTGCACGCATGCACTGCAATCGCCATGTGGTCAAGATGATATTGGAGACGACGCAGTTGTTGTGGACGGCGGTGCATGTGGGTGGTGTGGATGTGGAGAAGCTGCCTATCAAGGCGTATCGCAAGACGCATATGTGGCATCCGACTGCGATTTGGGTGCGTGAGACGCCAAAGAACTGGGAGTTTGCCGTGTTGTTTGGTTTGGAATTGTGCGCCGAGTATACGCGACGTTATGGCAAGGTGCACAAGTGTGAGGCGCATCTTCGTTTTTTGCGCAAGTTTGGTTATGTGGAGCCTTTGGAGCGTCGCGTTATAAAGAATAAGTGCGGCGCGATGAAAAATGGTTGCACGCCGTTCCCTTTGGCGATGCCTGAGGATTGTGTGGTGTACAAGGGGGGCGAACCTCATGCCGTGCGCAGTTACCGCAAGTATTATGCTCGTAAGAATACAGAATGGACAGAGAAGGGTCGCCCTATGGTGTGGCAAATAAAAAATTAAAGAATATTTTGTAAATCTTTTTGTAGAATAGTGTGTCCAATGTTGAAACCTAGAACTTGCCTGCAAGTCATCAAAGCAGTTGTCATGGCGGATACGATTCCTGGCATGAGTATGTCTTGTCCTGTGAGGAATAGGTTGGGTAATTCTGTTTCTGGGCGCAGAGTGCGCACATTTGTGTATTCTGCGAATCTTTTTTTGGAGCATTCCAACCCGTAGGATGCAAACCTGCCTAGATATTTTTTGACAGAGTGTTTTGTTGCGCAGTCTGTGTATTCGATATGTTCGGCTGCAAGTGGAAAGTGTTTTTTGAATAGTTTGATCATACTTTCGTGCGGCATTTCGGCGACGAGATGCACGGCTGTTTTTCCTCGTGTTTCTTCGGCTGAAACAAACAGGTAGTCGTTTCCCTCTTTGATCCATGTGATGGTGGGTAGTTTGGCTTCTGTTTTTGTGCGCGCGACTCCAATGAACACGAAGCGATGTGTAACGCCTTGTCCAATGCTTTGACAAACTTTTTGCAGTGTGGGAAGTCGTGCTAGCGTGCAGGTTTGCATGGCTCCAATGGCGCTTATGACTTGTTTGCACTGCACGAAAGATCCGTTACAGACAACCCCATTTGAGCATATGCGCTCCACAGTGTGTTTCACGACGACTTGACCGTTTTGTTTTCGAATAGTGCGACAGCAATCGCGCACAAATTTGTTGGAGAGAGAGGAGGTGCCATGCATGTAGTGCCTTGCAACAGCGGCGCCTACCATAGCGATTGGAGCACACCCGACATCACCTTCTTGCATTTTCCACCATTTTGCGTAACCGTGTTGTTGCATCCAGTGTCCGTAGGGTGCAAAACTCTGTGGAAACAGTGTGTTTAGAATCCACCATGCTATGGCAGCGATCCATGCTGGTGTTAGTTTGACGATTGCGATCCACCACATGTGATCTGCCATACGAACAACGTGTTTTGCAGGTGCTCCCATGACTTTTTCCCATTCGTTTGCGTGCATTTGCACATGTTCACCGTCCCAAATGTATTGTTCTACAATGTCGTCATGTTTTATGTAGGAACTTCCGCAGGCGTGTATGATTCTTTGGCAGAGTGGATCAATGTGTCCTATGTAGTGGTTGCCGCTTCTGAAGGTGTATCCTTTTTCTTGAAAGGTATGAAGACATCCTCCTGGGCGATCGTGTTGCTCGAGCACGAGTACTTTTTTACCGAACTTACCCAGAATGCAGGCTGAGGCTAATCCGCTTGCTCCTGAACCAATGACGATAATGTCGAACGTCCCATGTATCTTTTGCGAAGCCATTTTGATAGGTGTATCTGTGTTAGATACACCATAATGTGACGTATAAAAGTAAAACTATGTCATTCAAATGTATCCTAGCCTTAAAACAGGGGATCTTATATTTTTCGACGAACATCCTAGTGGGTGTTTGCGCTTGTTGACTAGCTTTATCAAGTGTTGTACGTGTTCCAAGTATTCTCACTGCGCGATGGTGTACGTAGCTCGTGGTAACGAAAAGGAAATTGCAGACGAGAACGGTTATGAGTTGCGCCAGGGGTTTCCGTACGTGATGGAGTCTACTGTGCATAGTTGTCGTTGCGGCGTGCAGATGACAACGCTTAAGTACTATCAGTCAAGGGCGACGCTGTACGTGCGGCGCGTGGATACGAGCACTGATGTTGGAGATAGAATTCAGCGCAATGCTCTGGAAAAGTACCTGCGTTACAATAGTTATTGTTATGACCCGTTGCCTTGCGATTGGTTTTCGGTTTGGACCAAGTGTGGTTGTTGCATGTGGCGTCATTCTGGGCGGCTGCATAACCCTGGGTTGTTTTGTTCGGCGTTTGTGGGGCGCATGGTGGATCTGGACAACTGGGAGATGAACAGCGCAAAGGATGTGGCAGATGCTTATATTCCTGGATATGGTTCTGTAGAGGTATTGGATATTCGTGCTTGAGTCAGATATTTATGATTATAAAGGGATGTCTCTTGTATGAGAAATGGCTAAAGATCCAAAAGATCTTGGAATAGTGGATATGCTTGAAGAGGTGAAGGGTATGCAAAAGATTGTAGAAGATTTTATTGCTAGTGTTAGTGTAATTACAGGTGGGGGAGCTGCGGATGCTGTGTATGCTGCGGAACAAACTGCAAATATGAAAACGCCATTATTACGTACAAGGCAATTCGACACAGATGATAGTGGAACTGCTGAAAAAGATGCTGAAGAACAAAAATTTTTTACAGCTAGTAGAAATAAAATCAAAGAACAGAGTTCAGCTCAACAAAAACGGAACTCGCCAGTAAATAAAAAATTAAAATTTGGAAACAGTGATAATGACAACCTTTCTGAGGAGGAAGAGGAAAAGGAGGAAGAGGCAGCACCTGCGGCGGAAGAGGAGGTAGGGGGTAATATGACAAGTCGAATAAAAAGTAATGAACCATTACTTCTACCAATAGAGCCAAAATATGCACCTGCGGCGGAAGAGGCAGCTGCGGAGGAAGAGGCAGCACCTGCGGATGCAGAGGCGGCGGCGGAAGAGCCTGCTGCGGCGGCAGCAAATACGCTGGTAAACACGGCAATGGAACAAGCTATTTCAAATGTTGTTCCAAAGGCACCTGCAGAGGCAGCTGCGGAGGAAGAGGCAGCGGCGGAAGAGGCACTTGCGGAGGTTGTGGAGGAAATTGAACATTTTGCTTTGCCTCCTGGTGTAAAGGAAAATGCTTCCTTAGACAATTCTATGTGGCAAAATCTTATCATACCACCTGTGGAGGAAATTGAACCCTTGCCTGCTGGTGTAAACGAAGATGATTTCTTAGACAATTCTATGTGGCAAACGCTTATCGGGAAAGTGGGGGAGAATGGTGCGTCATCTCTGGGAAAAAGACCTCCAACAGTGCGTGGACGTTCAAAGTTCAAACTAACCCCTGGCAGTGAGAGTAGAGGAGATTTTGGTAAGAATGACAAAATGGTAAAAATGCAGGTTGATGGACCAAGACTCGTTAGAGGAAACAGTGAATTCAATTTAACTCCTACAAGGCGAGCCACTAAAGGATCACCAAAAACAAGAGAAAGTGAACCTCTGGATTTTTTGGGAATAGAAAAGAGACAAGCAGGGGGAGGGCAAAGTGATAAAATAGTAGATAGTCCATCCCAACCCCCAGGAAAAAATCCAAATAGTACAACTCCTGGTTATATAAAATTAAAATTTTAGCGTTTTCTTTTCTTGGATAGTATTTTATTTAGGTTGAACCACATGGTTCCTGATGATGTTTTGATGCTAAAATATTTTTCTCCTGCTTTGTGCATGCGTTTGATGTGGTTGATGGCTTTTCTTAGATCTTTCATGGAGTCGATGTTATTCCTTCCTATTTTGAGCACTTGATCGTACTCTTCCGGCACTTCGAAGGATGCGACGTGGCTTGCGGGGTTGATTTTGGTGATGCATATGATTTCTTTGATGCTTTTGGTGTTGCGCGCGGCTTCTAGCAGGAGTACGCTCTTGTCTGGGGGTACGTCTGCGTTGAGCATCATGGATGTGGATAGGTTTTGAAAGATGAAGGGACCGAGTTCTGCGACTTGTACTGGGTTCCATTCTTTCCAGTTTTCTGAGACTTTGTATTCGATGGGTTTGGGTATGATTTGCAGTTTGCGTTTGTTGGATTTGGTGGAGACTTCGATGGTATAGTCTTCGAGTCCAAGGATGAATTCGGTGTTGTCCATTTTGATTTTGGATTCTCTCGTGTCGTCAACGATGAGTCCGAACATGTCTAGTGCGTGTCCTCCGATGCTGTGTATGACGTCTCCTGGTTTGATAATGCCGTGCGCGACGCTTTTGGGGTGTACATCTTTGACGAGCGCGCCAACGCCTCGGATGTTGTGTACTTTTTGGTAGGCTTCAGTCATGGCGTGCGCTTCGATGCCCCATGCCGGGAATCGTCCGAACGGATCGTGGTAGTATTTTTTAAAGTAGTTGATGATGG
>MDTD01116572.1_pt1 | contig 15063 bp, 15 predicted proteins | sample 811221 | NCBI WGS metagenome assembly MDTD01 (sample SAMN05326646, study PRJNA326480) | marine metagenome | isolation source: seawater | place: Pacific Ocean: South West | collected 2011
TAGGCTCTGACTTGGGAGATATAATATTGGGTTGGGCTATTAGTCTTGTAATAATCTTTGTAGTCTTTAGAGTACTTAGAGTTCTCAAAATAATTTAGACCTAATAAATCATCAAAAATTATAATAGATTTTTTTGTTTTCTATATTTAAAAATTTTAATAAAGATATTTATTCCGTCACTGATTTTAATTTTCTTTCCTTGGGAATAACTTCTAGCGGTATAGTTTATTGGCAGTTCTCTAATTTCTCTATTAGTTTTTAATACTTTTGACAATATTTCAACTTCAATACCAAACCCTTTTTCTTCGTTAATATATTTTTTTAAAAAAGATGTTGGCACCAACATATAACAACTTGCTATATCTGAAATCTTGTATGAATTTAAAACTGAAAACAATTTAGATAACATTTGATTAATTACAACAAGACCCTTATATTTTTTATATCTTTTTATATTTCCAATAGTTCTTGATCCTAAAATCAAATCATTGGGATATTTTAAAGATTCGTTATATAGTCTAGAGATATCTTGTGGGTCATATTCAAGATCTGCATCATGAACTATTACATGAGATGTATCTACAAATTTTTTAGCTGAAATAATACAACCACCCTTACCAGTATTTTTAATATGTTGATGTAGTTCTATATCTGGATAAGAACTTTGTATTTTTTTAGCTATTTGATAACTATTATCTGTTGAGCAATCATCAAATAAAATAATCTTTTCATAACAATTAAGTTTTAGTAATCTATCTACAGATTTCTTTAAATATTCCTCTTCATTAAAAAAAGGTACAATAATAGTTAACGAGATATCAACCTCCTTAACTACAATGATATAAAAATTATAAGATACACTCAAATATTGTTATTTTTTCGCTTATTTACCTTATAAGATTTAAATTCTTGTCTAAAGTTAAAATATTTATATGCTTGATAAATTTAAAAAATTAAAAAAGAATTACTGATGAAATTATCAACTAAAGAAAAATATCTTAGAAATCAAGATAAGAAACTTCAAAAAATTATCGACAACAATGGCCACATTATCTTTAAACCTAATAAAGAAAACCAATTTGACAGTTTAGTTGGTATAGTAATTTCCCAATTTATCTCAACAAAAGCTGCAAATGCTATTTTTCTTAATATTAGAAAAAATTTTCAAACAAATTTTTTGAATCAAAAACATTTTCAAAAATTATCAATAAAGGATATTAAGAATTTAGGTTTAAGTACAAATAAAGCTAAAACAATTAAAGAGCTATCCCAGCTTTACTTAACCAATGACTTTCAAGATTTAGCAAATTTATCTAAAGAAGATTTAAACAATAAACTACTTTCGGTGTTTGGAATTGGTCCATGGTCCGTAAATATGTTTGAAATATTTTGTTTAGGTAAATTAGATATTTTTTCATCAAAAGATGCTGGTTTAAGGTCAGCTATGAATATTTCTGGGATGATAAAGTCAAACAGTGATTGGGAATTATACGATAACTATGCTGAAAGATGGTCTCCTTATAGATCAATTGCATCAATACATCTTTGGAAAACAGTTGACTAATAATCGATATCAAAATTTTTATTAATTAAAAGTCTCAATCTTCCAAAGTATAACTCTTCGTAATTATCATATATAGCTCCCCTAATTGGACTAAAAGTATAAGCAATAATATATTTGGTATTTTTTAAACTTCTAAACTGCAATCCTTCCTGTGAGTTAATTAATTTATATTTTTTTTGAAATATGTAATCAAAAGATCTTCCAATTGTGTAGGGATTTGATGAATAGTATTTTGACATGTTTGTTCCAAAATCATTTACCCAGTCGTAAGTCCCACCACCTAACTCATAATAAACTGGGATATTATTATTATCTGATAAATTCTTCCAATCTTCTGCCACAAATTCAATAATTTGTTGCTTATGTATCATTGGAACATCAGACTCTGCCAATTTGTTTGACTGATTATCAAAGTTATCAAACAAAATATTGTAAGAAAAGTAGATATTGAATATTGTAAATAAAATTATTAATGATGAATTAAATAAAGTCAAAAATCTCGAAAATCTAAAATTTCTGTAACTATATCCTATATAAAACCACACAAAGATAAAAATAAAATAAGTTTCAACATAATTATCCATTCTTTGAAACTTTAAAAACTCCCTCCCACCGATAGCCGGACTCGTTGCAGTAAATAGAATTAAATAAAAAATTAATAGGAAAACTTTACTCACATGACTCATGTTTAGATTTTTTTTCAAAAACATCAATAATATTAAAATTAGGCATATATGAAATAAAACATACCTTTGAAGAAACCAATGTAACCTCAAATAAATTAGAAAAAGATCAAATGTTGATTCAGACACATTATTTACATTCATTGTTGGAAAATAATAAGACCTCTCATCAACCCAGAATCCAAATATAGATCTGACCGTATTCTTATATCTCTCAATAAATATCAAATATATATTTGTCCAGCTATTACTAACTTCAGAAATCGAGTTTAGACTCACTTTTTTAAAGAAAGGAATCCATGTAAATCTCAGAAGTAGAAAACAAGAAATAAACGAAGCAATGTTTATTTGGTTATTACTGAAATATTTCTTAATTTGCTTGATGTATAAGATTGAAAAAAACAAGAAAAATAAACTATAAACAACAGAATTTGTTAAACCCCCAAGATAGATACTTGAAGGGATCAGTATTACTACAGGAAATAATGGAAAAAGATAATATTTTTTCTCGATGACAAACCCAAATAGGACATAAATAAATAATGAATTTGTAATAATTAAAAAAGACTGTCCCCATGGTTCCAAACTACTTTGGCTAATATAACTTGAAAATCCAATTAGAAAAATTAAGAGTATATTTTTATAACCTTTCTGCTCATCTTTTAAAGCACAATAAATAAAAATAATATTTAATAATGCAAATACCGTTGATACCTGAATCAATGAATTAAAAATTGTTAAAGGTTTAGAAATTAAAACTAGTAGATTAGGATTTGGTATACCAACTGAACTAACGAGACCTAATGGTGTATTGAGAATTGAAAAATTGTTAGCTATCCATATTACAGTTGCTTCATCTTCTCTCCATGAGGCTCCAATAGCACTCCATAAATATTTATAAATTATCAAACATAAGATGCCGAATAATAAGAAAAATTTCCTCTTCTTTTTTGTTTGAAAATTTTTCATACTATTAATTTAACATTTAATTATTTTTGTCGATCAAGCTTGTAGTTATCAAGTTAAAAAAGAAATATCGAATTATAAACTCTCAAGAAGGATTATTGAATAGGTCATTATAAAAAGGTTGAATATTTACAAAAATTTTAAGAGTTTTTGGTTTGGTAACTATGTTGTTACAGTTAATTTAGACTACTAGATTAAAATATTGAAGTTTTTAAAGTATGAAAATGAATGAAATACACTTTACTGTAATTATTCCATTTTATAATGAAGAAAATACTCTTAGGCAGGCTGTAGATAATTTATTAGCTGAAGATTTTGCAGATGAAATCTTACTTGTTGATGATGGGTCATTCGACAAGTCAGTCCAGATCGCCATTGATCTTGAGCAGAATAATAAAGTAATAAAATTAATAAAATCTGATAAAAATATGGGCAAAGGTCATGCAATAAGAATTGGGATGAGAGAATCTAATGGAAGCTATATAGGTGTTTTAGATGCAGATTTAGAATATTCACCAAGTGATTTGAAAAATTTATTTATGAATATTGAAATGGAAAAGCTTGAAATTGTCTGCGGTTCTAGGTTTATTGGTGATAATACCCGACATAATAAATATTTAAGAACTTATTTTGGAAACAAGTTTCTCAGTAACCTATTTTCATTTATTCATAGAAAAAAAGTTACAGATATTGCAACTTGTTTAAAAGTTTTTAAGAAAGAGATGCTTGAGAATGTAAAACTTGAATCCAACGGTTTCTCAATAGAAGTTGAACTTCTCGCAAAAACACTTCCAAAAACTCAAAAATATAGGGAGTATCCAATCGAGTATAGAGCTAGAAGCTATAAAGATGGAAAGAAAATAAAACTCATAGATGGATTTAGATATATAATTTCTATAATAAAATTTAAAGACAAATAGTAAATTCATTTTTAGTAAATTATCAATTTAGATATTTAATTTAAAATGTTTAAAATTAATAATTAAAAATATTTTATATGTTAAGTAGGAAATATGTTTCAAAACAAAACGAATTTATTTATTGTTTTTACATCCCTTTGTGGTGAAAAGAATTATGAATACTGATATCTTAAAAGATCTCATAGAAACAAAATCTATAGATGAAAAAAATATTGCTGTATATTCTGAATATACAAGAGACAATAAGAATTTAAATGTAAAAATTGACAAATTGACAGGGGTAATATTTATCGACAATTTTTTTGTTGGAGATTCCGAGTATATAAATGGAGAATATAAAGATAACTCTAAAGACATTGAATTGGATGGTTATGAAAGCTATGAAGATAAAGTTGACTCTAAAAGACGCCTCAATCAGTTCAAAAATGAATTAATAAATAAAAGCATTTGTGACTTTGGATGTGGTAAAGGAAGTTTTTTAAAACTAGCAAACAAGTATACATTTAAAACTTTTGGTGTTGAAATTCAAAAAAGTTATTTAGATGAATTCAGTCATAATCAAGAAATTATCGTTGAAAATAACATAAAAAATTTTAAAACAAAATTTGATACAATATTTCTTTTTCATACTTTAGAACATTTGCCGAACCAAATTAAATATTTAAAACTATTAAAAAGTTACCTAAATCCAGGAGGAAAGATAATTATCGAAGTTCCACATGCACGTGATTATTTATTGACTAAGTTAAACATAAAAGATTTTAAGGATTTTACTTTATGGTCTCAACATTTAATTCTCCATACTAAAGAGTCGTTAAACAATTTCTTATCCTTTTCAGGTTATAAAAATATTCATGTTGAAGGTTTTCAAAGATACAGTATTGCAAATCATTTAGGTTGGTTAAAAAATAAAAAACCAGGTGGCCATAAGTCTGATTTAGCAGAAATTGAAAATTCTGATTTAATAAAATACTACAACAAAAGTCTGGAAAATTTAGACGCCACAGATACAATTATTGCCTACGCAAATATATAGTATTTCAAGTTGTCACTTTATTAAATATAATTTATCAAATATAAGATGATTAAAATGAAGTAATGAAAATTAATTGTAATTGTAAAAATATAGAAAATAAATATTTCTTTTACAAACTTTAATGTTGAATTTAATAAAAGTTTTTAAAGCTCGAAATATCCTTGAAATAATAACACCTGTACTTTTCCAAATTTTCAAGTTTAAATTTAGATATCATGAAAAAAGACCTAATTACAAAAATAAGCTCAACTATTTTGAAAACTATTCTATTGTAGAAATCATTTATGCTAACTTTTGACATATAAATTAAATTAGATAATGAGCAAAACAATATTAGAAAATTTAATTCCAAACAAAACAACTATAATTGTTGGGCCATCTCCACATCTCATTGGAAAAAATATGGGAAACTTTATAGACTCATTTGATTTAGTAGTACGTATTAATGAATTGGGAATTAGAAAAGAATATTTTACAGACTATGGATCAAGAACAGATGTAGCATTTTTATCATTAACGGAGGAATCCTTGAGGGTTTATAAAAAAATGTTAGAGAAAGTAAATATTAATGATTTAAAGATTGTTGTGCATCCAAGAGATGAATACAATATAAATCCTTATAATAAGGAAAGTTTTAAAACTAGAAATACAGAAGAAATTTATAATGATATAGGTATCTCTGTAGATTTTCTCCATATTTCTAACCCAAGTTTTTCTGAAAGATGTAATTTATTTGGCACTTATCCAACAACTGGAGCATTAGCTATTCAAGAGATTTTAAATTATGATTTCAAAAGTCTGTATATATGTGGATTTTCATTTTACACAACAAAAAATAAATGGAATGAAGGAAAAAAAGAATTTATGAAAGTTTACTCTCGCAATATTGTTGAACACAATATCAGAAAACCTGGTCACGACATAAATAACGAAGTTCTAAGTTTAAAAAAAATAATTTCAGAAAATATTGATAAAAGTATTTCTGGAGACCATCTTTTTAAAAAAATTATATTAAGTAAATCAAATATATATTTTAAAACAAAACAATTTTTTAATTATTATATAAATATTGACTACTTTAAGAATATTTTAAAACTTACCTTAAGAAAGTTAAAACTGTAATGAAGAACGTTTTTATTATTCCTGCCAGAGGAGGAAGTAAAGGTATAAAAGATAAAAATATTCAACCTGTTGGAAGATTGCCTTTATTTGTTTGGTCTGTAGTACATGCTAAATATCTTTTGGGCCCTAAAGATATTATATGCGTTTCAAGTGACAACAAAGATTATCTAAAAATTGCAGAAAAATGGGGTGTAGACGTTAGGAAAAGAAATAGTAATATAGCGACAGATAATGCATCAACGGAGTCTGTTATGGAAGATGTAATAAATCAATATAGTTTAGGAGAAACCGATAATGTTATACTTCTCCAACCAACAAGCCCGCTGAGAAGTAAAGAAACTTTAAATAAATTTATTGAATTAATTAATAAAAATGTCGAATCTGTTCTGACGGTAAAAGAAACTACTAATTTTGAATGGATAAATTTAGATCAAGATATATTTAAGCCAATGTATTCATCCAGACAAATTAGGCAAGATATGACGCCAAGATATGAAGAAAATGGGTCTTTATACTTTACCAAATTGAAGATATTTAATAAATACAAAAATAGAGTTAGTGATAAATCAAATATTTTAGTTCAGAACAAAATAGAGTCTATCGATGTCGATACAATCAGTGAATTAAAATTAGTTCAAAGTATAAGTAAAAATTTTAACGCACAATGGGAAGAAGAAATATCTAATCATTAATTTATTCAATAATTAAATTATATGATTCTATATTTAATTAAAACTAAACTTAATTGAAAATGAAAATAAAAATAATTGCTGAAATTGGAATTAACCATAAAGGAAGCGAAGAAATTGCGAAAAGATTAATTGATTCTGCTTCAAGTGCTAATTGTTGGGGTATCAAGTTTCAATATAGAAATCTTGAAAAATTTTATAGCACTACTGATGAAATCGGTGATGAAATTATTTACGATGAATTAAATAGATCTAATCTTTCTCTTCGTAGTCTTAAAAAATTAAGAGAATATGCACAAAACAAAAAATTAAAAGTTGGAATAAGCTTTTTCACGAATAATGATTATTTAGAAATCCAAAAATACGATAAAGAATATGATTTTTATAAAATTCCTTCTGCTGAATTTTCAAATTTCGATTTAATAAAAAATGTTTCTAATTCAGGTAAAGAAATTCTTATTTCAACCGGAGGTCATAATTTAAAAGATATTAAAAAAAATCTAAATTCTTATAGCTTTCTTAAGAACCCTGTAATTCTTTTATGCACATCTAATTATCCAACAGAGATAGGCAATCAAAACCTTGATGTCTTGACTGAATTATCAAAAATTAATGACATAAGAGTAGGTTACTCAAGTCATGATAAAGAATACGAAGTTGTGTATTTAGCAGCAGCTTTTGGAGCAGAATACATCGAGAGACATATAACAGAAGATAAGAACGGTGATGGTATTGACGATTCTTCAAGCTCAACTTTTGAAGAATTCAATTCTATTTCACATATATTAAATAACTTAGACAAAATAAAAGGAAATAGAGTAAAAAATATAAATCAAGGTGAAATAATAAATTTACAAAATTTAGGAACCTCTATATATGCAAAAAGAGATTTAATTAATGGTGAGTTAATTTCAAATAAAGATTTTGAAATTAAAGCTCCAAGAAAAGGTCTTACTTTTTCTGAATTTAAAAATTTAAAAAATAAAAAAATAACCTCGGATATAAAGAAAGCTAGTCCTATAAGCCTGTATCATTTTAAAAAAAATAAAAAAATTAGCGATAACGAAATTAATTTTGTAAATAATAAAAATATATCAATACCAATTAGATTTCATGATATGAACAAAATTTTTAATGAGATACCTGTTAATAACTTCGAATTTCATTTATCTTTTAAAGACATTAAAAATTACAAAGCTAAATCAGTATTTTTAAATAATAATATGGACGCCATATATTCATTCCATTTACCTGACTATTTAGATAAAAACACAGTATTTAACCCATTTTCTATTGATAAGAATATTAAAAAAAAGTCGAATCTTTTAGTAGAGAAGACTGCTAAATTTATTTCTGAATTTAAACAAGAAGATAGCCTGCTAGTTTCAAGCATAAGTCAAAATTCATTTGATAGTAAAGACAATTTTTATTATGAACTGAAAGAATATATTTTTAGATTACATAAAGTCCATAGCATTGTTCTTTTACCACAATGGCTACCAAAACAAGCCTGGTATTTTGGTGGAGCTTTTAATACAGAAGTGTTTTCTACAAAAGAAGATATTAATTATATAAAAAAATACAACATTCAGATATGTTTAGATATTGCGCACTTAATCATGTCAGCAAATTTTTATGGAGATGATTGGTACCTTTGGTTTAAAGAATTAAAAAACAATATTAAACACATTCATCTTTCAGATGCTTATGGTACAAATGGCGAGGGTGTTGAATTTGGACAGGGTGATTTAAAAAATATAGATGAAATTTTAAATTTTGACAAAATAAAAGTTTTAGAGGTTTGGCAGGGACACTTGAATAATTTTACAGGATTTAAAGATGCTATAAGCTACTTAGAAAAGGGTTACAATTAAAGATAAGATCCTCATAACAGGAATTAATGGTCAAGATGGCGCTTTCCTGGCAAATCTAGCAATTAAAAATGGATTTGAAGTTATTGGCGTTCAAAGACCATTACCGAAACATAGAGATAAACAATACAACTATAGATTGCATGAATTAAATATCTATAAAGACATAAGTTTTGAGGTGTTAGATCTAACATCAAAAGTAAATACAGACTATTTATTCAAAAAATATAGGCCTAATTATTTCTCTCATCTTGCATCACAAAGCAGTGTAGTAAAAGGTACAACACATGAGGCTTTAACAAAAGAAAATGAATTAATTTCAGAAAATCTTGTTAATTCCTTAATTTTATATTCAAAAGAGACAAAAATGTTTTTTCCTTCCTCAGCAACAATTTATGAAGGTTACAAAAATAAAAAGGTTAATGAAAAAACCTCTCCAAAGCCACTCACAATTTACTCTAAGACAAAACACAATACACACAAAAAATTAAAGAGATTAATTAATGAAAAAGACCTTAATGGCGACATAGGGATAATGTTTAGTCATGAATCAGAATTTAGGAGGCCTAATTTTTTTTCGAAAACAATTGTCGAATTTTTATCTGCATATATACAAAAAAAAAGAAGTATTTTGAGTGTTGGAAACATTTTAATTCAAAGAGACATAGGTTACGCCGAAGAATATGTAGATGCAATTTATAAAATCATGAAAAGCTCAAAAAATGACGAGTTCATTATTTCATCAAATAAACTCGTAACTCTAAAAGATTTTATAACAATTTGTCTTAATTTGTTAGACATCAATTATGAAATTACAGATGAGAAAAAAGATTTATCATTTATTGACAAAGCAACAGGAAAGGCGTTTATTGTATCAGATCGATCAATGTTTAGAGAGGTAGACCTGCATGGAATTAGGGGTGATAATTCAAAAATTGCAACTGAAATAGGATGGACTCCAACATTCAGTCTTGAGCAAATCTGTTCAAAAATGATATCCTATGAGCTGAAAAGGTCAAATTAATTCCTTTTTTACAAATAAAAAATTTGGAAAATTTTCTATATTTATTGATTTATATTTGTTTAAAAATAATATCAGAAAAATATATGTTGTTTTTAAATATGCTAAAAATGAATTTTTATATAGTTCATCAAACTCTACAAGAATTTGATAAGGGAAAATATTTGATTTAATCAAATTAGGAATTACTTTTATTTCAGCACCTTCTATGTCAAGTTTAAGAATATTTATATCTTGATTAATAAAATTTTTTATATCACCCATTGTTAAGGTAGTTACTTCTTTGTAATTTGTATTCTTTTTAAAATCATTTTGCCAATTTGAAATACTGTGGCTTACGTGATCTGGATTAGGGGGCTCAAAAAATTTTACAATTTGATTACTTTTATTAAAAAGAGCCTTTTTTATTAAAGTGAAATCATTTTCGTTAACGTTTTTTAAATTATAAGCTTCAATTGGCTGGCTACCACCGTCCAAAAAATCTCTAGTTTTACTTTTACCCAAAAATCTTCTTACTTCAGTGATATGTGCAATAGCTCGAGGAGTTGGATCTATCAAAACTACTTTAATTTTATATTTATTTATCATTTCAATATCAAATGAAATATCTTCTCCAACACCTGCTGATATCATTAAACTATTATTTAAATTTTCATTATGAATAAGGTGCCATCCACCATATTCCGTACCAAGGTATAGCGTTTTTTTTGTAATGGAAACCTTATCAATTATGTACTTAAATAATTTAATGTATAAATGCGTTAAATTCATTTCTAGTTAAAAAATACGGGTTGATTTTTCATGTCGTCAATATTCAGTAAAAACTTTGTTGTATCTTTAATACCATGTCCGTGTTTTCTAACAGCTAAAAATGGGTACAAATTTTGTTTTGGTATGTCATCTTGGAAATGAGTTTCGTTTTCTATTGTTACGCTACCAAATTTTTTACTTAATAAACTAAAAATACTTTGATCATGTCTGTTTTCCTTAAATCCTTCTATTTGTTTGTTTGAATTATATTTATCAGTAATCAGATATGGATCACTATTAAGTAATTTTTTATATTCTTCAAAATAATCTTTCGTGTGTTGATTATTTTTAAACATAATGTGTGTAGCTTCTAATTGAGTATTACCAAATATTGTTGACTCTTCTTCGATACCAAAATATTGAAACAACTCTTTAGTTGTCCAGTCTTTTTCTTTGTGTATAGATTCGCACTCAATTCTAAAATTTCCATAATCAGAGATATTGAGTAAATCCACATAATCATAAAACCTTTTTTTTGCATAATAATTAAAAGAAGAACCTGAATCGCTGTAAACAACAATATCATCAGGTTTTATCTCACTTAAAAGATTACTAATTATTTCATGCTTCCATATCCAGTACCCAGCACCTCGCTTCATATTTAATATGTCTTTATATTTATTTTTAAATTCATTTGATAAAGAGGACTTATTTAGGCCTATTGTTTTTTCAAAGATGCCTGAATATTTAGCTAAATTAATTATATGAGATTTAGCAATCCTAAAATTTTTAGTCCCATAAGTTATAAAATAAATTTTCTGAGATTTTGTTGAAGCCTTTTTATTGAAATGTAGAATCTTATCTAAAAAAAATAAATCTGAAATTTTTGATTTTTCGCCGCCTTCATACCAGTAGCTATCGTTTCTCATTCTGTGATAATGCATTAAGTTTTTATTAAAAATAATTTTTCCCTTATTTTTTAAATAAAAATACGATAGTGCAATTGCATCACCTGCGGAGATATCAACTTTTAATTTAAAACCCTCTTTACAAAAGTTTAGATAATCTTCTCGAAGAAATATTGGATTTCCTATATTTAAAATAGATTTAAGAGTCCTATCTTTAAAACTACTATCTTTTTTATTGAGCTCCTCTTTATTTAACTCGTTGATAACATTTTTAATATCAAGTTCTTTGTTCAGTTTTGTAAACAAAACATCATTATTTCTAAAAAATAGTAAGCTTTCTATATTTTTAAATTTTCTAAACAATTTTATTTTTGATGGAAGAAATAGATTACCATTTTGTATCAATTCTAAATTTTTTTGTCTATTTAAGAATTTTACTGTTCTTGAAGAGATGATATTATCGCTATCTACTTGATAAACGATATTATTTTTCGATAATTCAACACCCTTATATTTATTTTTGAAACCACCTAAATTATGCTTATTTTGATTTAATTTGATACTTAAGCTTGAAAATTTTTTTCTTTTGATAACATCCTTAATCCTCTTAAACTCTACTTCATCAGAGCTATCATCCGATATTACAATTTCATCTAAATATCTTAAATCCAGTGTACTTGTGAGAAGCTCATCAAGATATTTTGAAGAATTGTATGTAGGTATAACGATTGAAAATTTTTTTTCTTCCACTAGATAAATTTTAATAATTTTTTCTTAATAATTACCACTGAAAATTTTATTAATATTTTTATACTTGATTATGGTCACCCATGCTTAAAACAATTTACCATTACTTTTTAAACAATATATATGTATTTAGAAATTTAAAAAAGTTTTTGTTTTTTAAAAAAATTAGTCTTAATGATCTGAAATTACTAAATAGAAATGAGATTTATTTTTACTTTTATAATTATTTTTATTTTCGGTCAAAAAGGTATATCAAGAAACATAGGTTTTATTTCAGACTATACAAAAGAGGTTATGGGGAAGATGCATTTCATGCAATGTGGGAATTTATAATAAAAACTTTCAGACCAAGAAATATTCTCGAAATAGGAGTATATAGGGGCCAAACACTAACTTTATTTTCACTAATTTCAAAAAAAGAAAATATTCACTCTGAAGTTTTTGGTATATCTCCGATGGATGATTCGGACGACTCAGTTTCGAATTATATGAATATAGATTATGAAACAGATATAGAATATCACCATAAGCATTTTTTACTTGATAAGCCAAAAATACTCAAATATTTATCAACCGATAATGAAGCAATTAATTTTATTAAATCAAGAAAATGGGATCTAATATATATTGATGGAAGTCATGATTATTCAATAGTTAAAAAAGATATATCAAACTCAATCCAGAATTTATCAAAAGGTGGAATAATTGTTTTGGATGATTCATCATTGTTTCAAGATTTTAATACCGATGAATTTACTTTTCCAGTATTTAAGGGCCACGAAGGTCCATCTAAAGCATTTGAAGAAATTTTAAAAGAAAATAAATTAAACTTCTTGTTTGGCGTAGGTCATAATAATATTTTTATAAATACTTAATTCCAATAAAGCATTTCATCAATCTCTTTTTTTCTAATCAAAAACTTAATTTTTTCTAATCTTCTGGAATTATATGAATCGATATATTTAGAAAAGTTTTCAATTAGATCCAAAATTCCATTATCAAGATCGTATACAAATTCATAATTTGGTAAGAAATTTTTAAGTAAATCGAAATTTACATTATACGATCTATCATCGGCATTGCTTTTACCAATACTTATATTTGATATATTGGTAAATTCTGCAATTTTTTTAGCTATTTCAATAATTGAAAAATTTAATTCATTTGCACCTATATTCAATAGTAATTTTTCGTATTTATCATTTTTAATTAAATGTTCAATTATATTGCAAATATCTTCTACATGAACAAACGGGCGTTTAGGTTTTCCATCTGAAAGTAATTCAATTTTTGAGTTTTTTATTGCCGAGTAAACCAAGTCATTAATTACTAAATCTAAACGAATATTTGGTGAAAAACCAAAAGCTGTCGCATTTCTTAATATCGCAATTTTAAACGAAAAGTCATTTTCTAAAATATAACTTTCATTCCTAACTTTCGCTTTTGCATAAGTAGTTATAGGATTAAGTTCGGATTTCTCGGTTACAGTTTTTTCGTTGTATCCATAAACACTACATGAAGACATATATATAAATTTTTTAATATTTGTTTTTTTCATTAATGAAAGTAAGTTAATTGTTGCTTGGTGATTGATTTCATACGTTAATTCTGAATTTAGTTCCCCAAGTGGATCATTTGAGAGTTCAGCCATATGAATTACGCAATCGATATCTTCTAAATCATTAGTTGTTAAATTTCTAATATCTTTTTGTATTAAATTACCTAAATTTGATGAAACCTTTTTGTTTAAATCAAAAAAATTTGTATCAAAACCATAAATTTGATAATAATTTGAAAATTTTTCTACAAATTTACTACCTAAATAACCGTTACAACCAGTCAATAATATATTTTTAATCATTAAAATTTAACCAGGGTTTTTCATTGTTTTCCCAAAGATTATTAAACATTAAATATTCTCTGTATGTATCCATTGGTTTAAAAAATCCTAAATGCTCATAGGCATAGAGTTCATCATCACTAGCTAAGTTTTCAATTGGCTTTGATTCCAGTGTAGATAATTCATCAATGTAGGATATAAACTTTTTATTGAAAACCATAAATCCCATATTTATATGACCCTGTAAAGTTGGTTTTTCAGTAAAACTAGTTACTTTAAATGTGTCATTGAATTCGACTAAACCAAATCTTGATTCTGGATTAGTTACCGTAATGGTGCCAATTTTTTGATGTTTAAGATGAAAATCTATCAATTTATTTATGTTCACATTTGCTAGTCCATCTCCGTAAGTGACAATAAAATTCTCATTTAAATGTTCCTCAATTTTTTTTATTCTTCCACCAGTGGGTGTTTCGTCACCCGTATTTATTGTCGTTACATTTGAGTTTTTAGAAAAATAATTTTCAATTATATCGCTAAGATAGCCTGTACATATTAAGTATTCAAAGTTATTAAATGTATCGAATATTTCCATCAAATGTACTAAGACTGGTTTACCACCGATTTCAACCATGGGTTTGGGGATTGAAGAGGTCATTTCACCCATCCGAGTTCCTTTACCGCCTGCTAAAATAACAACTTGATTTATTGAACTCATGATTCTAGTTTATAAAATTATCATATAAAATATGGAAAAAATAGGAATTATAATTACCGGATCCAATGGATTTATTGGAAGTAGATTAGCAGAAAAAATTGATAAGCAATCCTTGATATTTATTAATAGGAAAAATAAAAACAATTTTAAGTTTGTAGATCATAACAATGAAATACTTAATAATTTAGAGCATTTTGATTCAGTCATAATTTTTCATTTAGCTACATA
>MDTD01105752.1_pt1 | contig 15062 bp, 17 predicted proteins | sample 811221 | NCBI WGS metagenome assembly MDTD01 (sample SAMN05326646, study PRJNA326480) | marine metagenome | isolation source: seawater | place: Pacific Ocean: South West | collected 2011
CCCTATCTGCCGTGGACGTTGGAGATTTGAGGAAAGCTGCTCCTAGTACGAGAGGACCGGAGTGGACGAACCTCTGGTGTTCCGGTTGTCACGCCAGTGGCACTGCCGGGTAGCTATGTTCGGACGGGATAACCGCTGAAAGCATCTAAGCGGGAAGCCCCTTCCAAGATGAGATCTCCCTGGACCCTCGAGGTCCCTGAAGAGCCGTTCAAGACCAGGACGTGGATAGGCCGGGTGTGTAAGCGCTGTGAGGCGTTGAGCTAACCGGTACTAATGGCTCGTGAGGCTTGACTATATAACGCCCAAGACAATGGCGGGTAACCTTGAAAACCTATCACTTCTGTCTCGTCCCCCAGTGATCAACCTGTTTTGCCTGACGACCATAGCGGTCTGGAACCACCTGATCCCATCCCGAACTCAGAAGTGAAACAGACCAGCGCCGATGGTAGTGTGGCATGGCCCATGCGAGAGTAGGTCATCGTCAGGCTCCTAATCAACAAGCCCCGACAGCGTATGCTGCCGGGGCTTTTTTCGTTGGTTTCGGTGATATACTGGTCCGACACGTAACCACAACCCTGATGAGGCGCTCCGATGTCCGCAACCGACCACCTCGTGATTTTCGACACCACCCTGCGCGACGGTGAGCAGAGTCCCGGTGCAACGATGAACAAGGCCGAGAAGCTCCGTATCGCCAAAGTGCTGGAGAAGCTTCGAGTGGATGTCATTGAAGCGGGGTTTGCGATCGCCAGCCAGGGCGATTTCGAGGCGGTGAAGAGCATCGCCGAGAACATCAGGGAATCCACCGTATGCAGCCTTGCCCGGGCGCTCGACAAGGATATCGACCGCGCCGCCGAGGCCATTCGCCCAGCGGAACGGGGGCGTATTCACACCTTCATTGCCACCTCGCCCATTCACATGAAATACAAGCTGCAGATGGAGCCGGAGGCGGTGATTGAGCAAGCGGTCCGGGCGGTCAAGCGTGCTCGTGGACACGTGGATGATGTTGAGTTTTCCTGCGAGGATGCGGGGCGCTCCGAACTCGACTTCCTGTGCCGAATCATCGAGGCGGCAATCGCCGCCGGTGCTCGGACCATTAACATTCCCGACACCGTGGGCTATGCCATTCCGGAGCAGTTCGGTGACACCATCCGACAAATCATGACCCGGGTGCCCAACGCTGACCAAGCGATTTTCTCGGTACACTGCCATAACGATCTGGGCCTTGCCGTAGCCAACTCCTTGGCGGCGGTGGTTCAGGGTGCTCGGCAGGTGGAGTGCACGATCAACGGTCTGGGCGAGCGCGCGGGCAACGCTTCCCTGGAGGAAATCGTGATGGCCGTTCGTACCCGTCAGGACCTGTTCCATCTCGATACCCGCATCGATACCCGCCACATTGTTCCTGCGTCCCGGCTGGTTTCCACCATCACTGGTTTTCCGGTTCAGCCTAACAAGGCCATCGTCGGGGCCAACGCCTTTGCCCACGAGTCCGGCATCCATCAGGATGGCGTGCTCAAGCATCGCGAGACCTATGAAATCATGCGCGCCGAAGATGTCGGTTGGCATACCAACAGCCTGGTGTTGGGTAAGCACTCCGGCCGCAACGCCTTTCGCACCCGGCTGCTGGAACTGGGTATTCAGTTTGAAACCGAAACCGAACTCAATGAAGCCTTCGCGCGTTTCAAGGCGCTGGCCGATCTCAAGCATGAAATCTTTGACGAGGACCTCCAGGCAATTGCCAGTGACACCCGACAGAAAGAAGAAGCAGGCCGCTACGGTTTGGTGTGCATGCGGGTATGCTCTGAAACCGGCGTGGTACCGAGATCCAACATCACCATGACCGTCGACGGCAAGGAGCATACGGTGGAGGCTGAAGGCAGCGGTCCGGTGGATGCCACCTTCAAGGCCATTGAGTCCCTGGTGGATTCCGGCTGCACGCTGCAGCTCTATTCGGTCAATGCCATCACCAGCGGGACCGATGCTCAGGGCGAAGTTACGGTGCGTCTGGAGCGGGGAGGGCGAATCGTCAATGGTGTCGGTGCGGACACGGACATCATCATTGCCTCCGCCAAGGCGTATATCGAAGCCCTCAACCTCATAAGCCGGGAGGGCATTCGGCAGCATCCGCAAATCGCGGATGTCTGAGGCGGTGGCACGGCTATGGTACTGACCGAAGCAGAGCGCCAGTTCTATTTGGGGGTCGCGGGTATCCGGATGTGGTATGCACGCGAGCCCCTGGCCGGCGCGGCTCCGAGTCCGGAATTCCAGTTTCCGGCGGAGACCGAGGTCCGGCCCTGGTTGGAGTCGGCGCCTTCCGACTTGCCAGAGCCTGCACCCGCTCAAACCCGGGGTGCGGCTGCCGTTCGTGTTGCCGACCTGCAGTCGCTGGTGACGGAAGGGAAGCGCGCAGCGAACCGAGTCATGAAACCGTCCCCGGCAGCCTTGGACTCGGGGAAAACCGGGCGTGTGTCGGAGCCGGCGCGCCCCGAGCCGGAACGTGCGCCGGTGCCGGATGCCAGCACTGAAGCCGGCACGCTGGCACCCACCCAGCCCCTGCAGCTTCAGCTCTGGCTCGGAGAGCGCTTTGCATTGCTGGCCAAGCTGTCGGATGAGACCAGTCTCCGGCTGCAGGAAACCCTGGCCGTCAACATTCTGGCAAGCCTGGGGGAAGAGGCGCCCGAGGGGCATGGACCGGTGCATTGGCCGGTGTTCAATAACCCGCTGGTACCCGGTTGCCAGGTCGAGGACCTGGTTGCAATTGTGGGCAGCCTGCTCGAGCCGGTATCCGGACGCCGGTTGCTGTTATTGGGACTCCCGGAATGGTCCGATGGTGGCCAGGGGGGGCACTGGCTGGCCCGGGCCGGAAACTGGAGCCCCTCGCTGGTCTTCCCCCATTCCCTGGCCGAGCTTGCCGGGCAGCCGGCCCTGAAACGCGCCCTGTGGCAACGTTTGAAACCCTTGGTCGCGTGCTGATGTCGGGGGGGGGTTGCTATCGGGATGTGGCCGCGACCGGCTTGGCCATTCGTCCACTGAGCTTGGCCGACTTGCCCCGGGTGCTCGAAATCGAGCGTCTGGCGTATTCCCATCCCTGGTCGGAAGGTGTATTTCAGGACTGTTTCAAGGACAGTTACCGGTGTTGGGCTCTGTCGGAGGAGCTGGGCCTGGTGGGATATGCCATCGTCAACTATTTGGTGGACGAAGCACATCTGCTGAATCTGTGTGTTGCTCCCGACAAGCGCCGGCTCGGCGGAGGCCGTTGCTTGCTTCGTCATGTGCTGGCCCGGGCCCGGGCCGAAGGCATGGTGCAGGTTCTGCTGGAGGTCCGGGAGAGCAATGACGCGGCGTACCGCCTGTATCGACAGGAGGGGTTCCGGGAAATCGGGCGGCGCAAGGGCTATTATCCGGCGGCATCCGGCCGCGAGGATGCGCGGGTAATGGCCCTGTCCCTGGATTCCTGTTCACTGCCCGGTGCCTGCCCCCTATAATACCGGGTTTCGCAAATCCGCAGACCTAGAGTTCCATTCTGATTATGTCCAATCTTTCCCAGGAAGTGGCCAAACGCCGGACGTTTGCCATCATCTCACACCCGGATGCGGGTAAGACCACGATTACCGAAAAAGTGCTGCTGTTTGGCCAGGCCATTCAGAAGGCCGGCACGGTCAAGGGCAAGAAGTCCGGCCAGCATGCCAAGTCGGACTGGATGGAAATGGAAAAGGAACGGGGGATTTCCGTTACCACTTCGGTGATGCAGTTTCCTTATGGCGGTGCGCTGGTCAATCTGCTGGATACGCCGGGCCACGAGGACTTTTCCGAAGACACCTACCGGACCCTGACGGCGGTGGACTCCTGCCTGATGGTGATTGACAGTGCCAAGGGGGTCGAGGAGCGGACCATCAAGCTGATGGACGTCACTCGTCTGCGGGACACGCCGATCCTGACGTTCATGAACAAGCTGGATCGCGATACCCGGGATCCGATCGAGCTGATGGACGAAGTCGAGGAGGTGCTGAAGATTGCCTGTGCCCCGATCACCTGGCCGATCGGCATGGGTAAGAATTTCAAGGGGGTCTATCACCTGCTGCGGGACGAGGTCATCCTTTATCAGTCCGGCCAGGGCCACACCATTCAGGAAAAGCGGGTGGTGGCCGGGCTCGACAACCCACAGCTGGACGAGGTGCTGGGCAGCTATGCGGCGGATCTGCGCGATGAGATAGAGCTGGTCAAGGGGGCCTCTCATGAGTTTGACCGGGATGCGTTCCTGGCTGGCCGGCTGACTCCGGTGTTTTTCGGGACCGCGCTTGGTAACTTCGGGGTCGACCACATGCTGGACGGCCTGGTCGAGTGGGCGCCGGCGCCTCAGGCGCGGGAGACCGATGTCCGCCGGGTCGAGCCGACGGAAGCCGGGTTTTCCGGGTTCGTGTTCAAGATTCAGGCGAATATGGATCCCCAGCACCGCGACCGCATTGCCTTCCTGAGGATCGTTTCCGGGAAATACCAGCAGGGAATGAAGGCCCGCCACGTCCGCCTGGGTAAGGAGGTCCGTTTCGCCGATGCGCTGACATTTATGGCGGGAGACCGGGAGCACGCCGAGGAAGCCTACGCCGGTGACATCATCGGGCTGCACAATCATGGCACCATTCAGTTAGGGGATACGTTTACCGCTGGCGAGGACATGAAGTTCACCGGTATTCCCAACTTCGCGCCGGAGCTGTTCCGCCGGATTCGCCTGAAGGATCCGCTGAAGGCGAAACAGCTGCAGAAAGGCCTGATCCAGCTGTCTGAAGAGGGGGCAGTCCAGGTGTTCCGCCCGCTCAAGAACAACGACCTGATTGTTGGGGCTGTGGGGGTGTTGCAGTTTGATGTGGTGGTGAGCCGCCTGAAAAGCGAATACAAAGTCGATGCGGTTTACGAGCCGATCCATGTGGCGACTGCCCGCTGGGTAACCTGTGATGACGCCCGCAAGCTTGACGAATTCGCCCGCAAGAACAACGACTACTTGGCTCTGGACGGGGCTGACCGGTTGGCCTACATCGCGCCGACCATGGTCAACCTGAGTCTGGCCCAGGAGCGTTACCCTGAGGTACGCTTTCACAAGACGCGGGAGCACTGACGGGAGGGGCCAGCCATGCAGCTGGTGGATGCCCACTGCCATTTCGACGTTCCCCATTTCGAGGGGACCCGGGCGCGGGAGCTGGCAAAGGCCCGGACACAGGGTGTCGTTGCCATTGTGTTGGCCGGCGTCCGTCGAGCGGATTGGGACCGGGTGCAGTCGGTGGCGGAGTCGCTTCCGGGCGCTTGGTATTGCCTGGGTATCCACCCCTGGTTCGTACAGGAGCATGAGCCGGGTGACCTGGCCATTCTGGAACAGCGGCTGTGTCGCCGCCCGGCGCGTTGTGTCGGACTGGGGGAGTGTGGTCTGGACCGGCTTCGGGGCGATCTGGCCGAACAGGAGCCCTGGTTCGAACAGCAGGTGGTGCTGGCCACCCGTCTTCGCCTTCCCCTGGTCATCCACTCGGTGAAGGCCCATGATCAGGTGGCTGCGGTTCTGCGCCGGCGGCACTGGTCCGGTCAGGCTCTGGTGCATGGCTTCGCCGGCAGCTACCAGCAGGCGTGCCGGCTGGTGGGCCTGGGGTGTCGCATCGGTGTGGGGGGCGTGATCACCCACCCGCGGGCCCACAAAACCCGGGACGCCATCGCCCGCCTGCCCGTCGACGCACTGGTTCTGGAGACGGATGCCCCCGACATGGCGCCGGCCGGTGTCGAACGGGGGCAAAATTCGCCCGCCCAGCTGCCGAAGATTCTGGCGGCCCTGGCCGAGCTGCGAGGGGAATCTGCCGAAGCCCTAGCACCACGGCTGCTGGACAATGCCTGTGAACTCTATGGCTGGCAACGACAGGACCTGGGGCTTCCGGACGATATAGGGGAATGACGAAGCCCCCGCTGGCGGGGTTGGCTTTCGTCGGCTCTTCGAGTATACTTCGCGCCCTGGCTTTTCAAGGCGATGTCACTATCTCAGCCCCGAATGGTGCCACTGCCGACAAAAAATGGTGCGAACCGCCTCCGGACGCCAAGCGTTGGCCGGTGGTGGTTTTTAACGTTTATTTTTAGCGTTCAAGGCGGAATCAATGAAGACTCTGAGTGCGAAACCAGAAACTGTAAAACGTGACTGGTACGTTGTAGACGCAGCCGGCAAGACGCTGGGCCGTCTGTCAACAGAAATCGCCCGTCGTCTGCGGGGCAAGCATAAGCCTGAGTACACCCCTCACGTGGACACCGGTGACTACATTGTCGTAATCAACGCCAGTCAGGTGAAGGTGACCGGCAAGAAAGCATCTGCAAAGATGTACTACAGCCATACCGGCTTCCCGGGCGGAATCAAGTCCATCAGCTTCGAAAAGCTGGTTGACAAGGCTCCCGAGCAAATCATCCAGAAGGCCGTTAAGGGCATGCTCCCGAAAGGCCCGCTCGGCCGTGCCATGTTCAAGAAGCTGAAAGTATACGCAGGCGCTGAGCATCCTCACGCAGCCCAGCAGCCCAAAGAACTCGACATTTAACGGAAGGCGGATATGTCTGTAGCACAAAATTACGGTACTGGTCGCCGCAAAACCTCCACGGCTCGGGTTTTCATCAAGCCGGGAAGCGGTAACATCACTATCAATGGTCGTTCCATCGATGACTTCTTCGGTCGCGAAACCCTGCGGATGATCGTGCGTCAGCCGCTGGTGGTCGCCGAGTCCACGGATCGCTTTGACATCAGCATCACCGTCAAGGGTGGTGGCATCAGTGGCCAGGCCGGCGCCATCCGTCACGGTCTGACCCGTGCCCTGATGGACTACGATGAGACCCTGCGTCCGGCGCTGCGCAAGGCCGGTTACGTGACCCGCGACGCTCGTAAGGTTGAGCGTAAAAAAGTGGGTCTGCGCAAGGCGCGGAAGCGTCCGCAGTACTCCAAGCGTTGATCCTGGTTTCAGGATGGAAAAACCCGGCCCATGGCCGGGTTTTTTTATGCCCGGCGCCGGGTGGGGCAAATTTGATCTGGAGCAGGCCCGCGCCTTGCCGGGCGGCTTTCCGACTTGTAAGCCCTTAGCAATTTAATTACCATTTGGGCGCTTATATTTTTGGGTTGTGAAGTCCTTTTAAGATGCACATTGCCGGCTTTTGGCCGGGCTGTGACATCGCCTGATGGGAGAAAACCATAATGAGTAATGGCGACGTGAGCCAAGGCCGGCGCCGGTTCCTGATCGGCGCAACGTCCGTGGTGGGTGGAGTCGGCGTCGTCGGTGCAGCTGTGCCGTTTGTGGCATCCTGGAATCCCAGTGCCAAGGCAGAAGCAGCAGGTGCGCCGGTAACCGTCAACATCAGCAAGATCGAACCAGGCCAGCAGATTACCGTTGAATGGCGCGGCAAGCCGGTCTGGATCATCCGCCGTACCCCGGAGATGCTGGAAAATATCAAGAAGCTGAATGACCGGGTGAAGGATCCAGAGTCGGAAGCTCCCCAGCAGCCTTCCTACATCACAGGGGAACTCCGCTCCCTGAAGCCTGAGTTTGGCGTCTACGTCGGATTGTGCACCCATCTGGGTTGCGTGCCCACCTACCGCCCGGAAGTGGCGCCGGCGGATCTCGGCGAGAACTGGCTGGGAGGTCTGTTCTGTCCGTGCCACGGGTCCCGCTATGACCTGGCGGGCCGGGTCTATGAAGCGCAGCCTGCGCCTCTGAATCTTGAGGTGCCGCCGTATCGTTTCGATGACGACTCGACCCTCACGATTGGTCTTGATCCGGAGGCTGCGTAATGCAAAAACTGATTCAGTGGGTAGACGAGCGTCTGCCGATCGTTGACGCCTGGAACAAACACCTGGCCAAGTATTACGCGCCGAAGAACTTCAACGTGTGGTACTTCTTTGGCTCTCTGGCCATGCTGGTGCTGGTGAACCAGCTGGTAACCGGCATTTGGCTCACCATGAGTTACAACCCGTCCTCAGAAGGTGCCTTCGCCTCCGTTGAATACATCATGCGTGACGTGGAGTGGGGTTGGCTGCTGCGCTACCTGCATTCCACCGGCGCATCCGCTTTCTTCATCGTGGTGTACCTGCACATGTTCCGTGGTCTGATGTATGGCTCCTATCAGAAGCCGCGGGAACTGATCTGGATCTTCGGTATGCTGATCTACCTGGTCCTGATGGCGGAAGCCTTCATGGGCTACCTGCTGCCGTGGGGGCAGATGTCCTACTGGGGGGCCCAGGTTATCGTCAACCTGTTCGGTGCCATCCCAGTGATTGGTGACGACTTGTCGCTGTGGATTCGTGGCGACTACCTGATCTCCGGCATTACCTTGAACCGCTTCTTTGCGCTGCATGTGGTGGCCCTGCCGATCGTGCTGCTTGGTTTGGTGGTCCTGCACATTCTGGCCCTGCACGAGGTGGGTTCCAACAACCCAGACGGTATCGAGATCAAGAAGAACAAGGACGAGAATGGCATCCCTAAAGATGGCATCCCGTTCCACCCCTACTACACCGTGCATGATCTGCTGGGTGTGGCTGTGTTCTTCTTCGTGTTCTTCCTGGTCGTGTTCTTCTTCCCGGAAATGGGCGGCCTGTTCCTTGAGAAGCCCAACTTCGAACCGGCCAACGCGCTGAAAACGCCCGCGCATATTGCTCCGGTCTGGTACTTCACGCCCTTCTACGCCATGCTGCGCGCAGTGACTGTCGACCTCTTCGGCCTGCCAGCCAAGTTCTGGGGCGTGGTGGTGATGGGCGGCGCCATTGCCATCCTGTTCGTGCTGCCATGGCTTGATCGCAGCCCGGTGCGCTCCATTCGCTACAAGGGCTGGCTGAGCCGGATTGCCTTGGTACTGTTCGCGATCAGTTTCGTCATCCTGGGCTATCTTGGCCTGGTTCCGGCGACCGAGGGGCGCACCATGGTCGCCCAGATCCTGACCGTAGTGTACTTCCTCTACTTCATTCTGATGCCGTTCTATACGCGCATTGAGAAAACCAAGCCAGTACCAGAGAGGGTGACAGGATAATGAGAAAGCTGATTTTTGGTCTTTTCATCGCAGTCCTGCCAGCACTCGGGCTGGCAGCCGGTGGCACTGTTCCTCTGGACCATATCGAGACAGACCACTCCGATAAGGCTTCACTGCAGCGTGGTGCGGCTCTTTTCACCAACTACTGCATGGGTTGCCACTCTCTGGAGTATGCCCGCTACAAGAGGGTGGCAGAGGATCTGGAGATTCCGGAAGACCTGTACAAGGAAAATCTGATTTTCACCGGTGCCAAGATCGGTGAGCTGATGAAGAATGCCATGAACAAGGAAATGGCTGCAGGCTGGTTCGGTGCGCCGCCACCTGATCTGACGCTGGAGTCGCGCCTGCGTGGTGAATCCTGGATCTACTCCTATCTGCGCGGATTCTACCAGGACGATACCCGCCCGCTGGGGGTTAACAATGTCGTGTTCCCTAATGTGGGTATGCCCCACGTGCTGGTTGACCTGCAGGGTCTGTGTGCAGTTGAGCCGAACATCGGTGTCAAGGCGACCGTGGAGCCGCTCAGCGGCAATGTGAAAAACGGTGAGCTGTGCCCGCAGTACGCGCTTGAGGGCTCCATGACCGAGGCGGAGTTCGATCAGGCCATGTATGACCTGACCAACTTCCTCTCCTACATGGGGGATCCGGTGAAGGAAGAGCGGGAGCGTCTGGGGATCTTCGTACTGATCTTCGTGGCGATCTTCTTTATCTTCGCCTACCTGCTCAATCGTGAGTACTGGAAAGACGTACATTAAGAAATAGGATATAATCCCGTTTCTTATGAAAGCTCCAGCGGGCCTCGAGGCCCGCTGGATTTTTGCGTTTGTTCAGGGTTATTTCGGTTTGTTTACTCGTGAGGTAGTTCTATGGGCGTTGTGACCAAGCGGTCATCAATGACGTTTTTCTCCGATCCGGCCAGCCACTACAGCCATCGAGTTCGCATCGTTCTCGCCGAGAAAGGCGTGACCGTTGATATCGTCGACGTGGACCCCGACAATCCGCCCGAGGAACTGGCGGACCTCAACCCCTATAATGCCTTGCCGACACTGGTGGACCGGGATCTGGTGCTCTATGAGCCCAACATCATGATGGAATACCTGGATGAGCGTTTCCCGCATCCGCCGCTGCTGCCGGTGTATCCGGTTGCCCGGGCCAACAGTCGTCTGATGATTCACCGGATTCAGCGTGACTGGTGTGGTCTGGTGGACCAGATCCTGGCCCAGCCCAACGCAAAAGCCTCCGAGTCCGCCCGCAAGGAACTGAAGGAGAGCCTGCTGGCGACCGCGCCGGTGTTTGCCGAAATGCCGTATTTCCTGTCGGAAGAGTTCACGATTGTTGATTGCTGCATCGCTCCCATTCTCTGGCGGTTGCCTGCGCTGGGCATCGAGCTGACTGAAAAGCAGGCGAAGCCTATCCTTAAATACATGGACAACATCTTCGGCCGGGAAAGCTTCAAGGCAAGCCTCTCGGATCTGGAAGAGGATATCCGCAGCTGAACTTCCGGAATCCCGTCACCGGGGGAGGAGACAGGCAGTGGCAGAGAGTAAAATCGCCATGACATCCAGCCGGCCCTATCTGGTTCGCGCCTTCAACGAATGGATCCTGGATAACGACTGCACGCCGTATATCGTTGTTGATGCCGGCGTTCAGGGCGTTCAGGTGCCGGCCGAGCATGTAGCGAACGGTCAGATCGTGCTCAACATCAGCCCGGGCGCGGTTCGCGGGCTGGTTATCGGCAACAGCGCGCTGGAATTCAGTGCCCGCTTCGGCGGTGTGCCGATGCAGGTATTCATCCCGCTCCAGGCCGTTATGGCCATCTACGCGAAGGAGAACGGGGAAGGCATGGTCTTCGGCAGCGAGCCTGGAACGCCGGATCCCGGTGGTCCGGGGTCCAGGGAGCGGGACGTAGGGCGCAATGCCGGCGTGCCCGAGGAACGCCCATCCGGGCGGCCCACCCTGAAAGTGGTCAAGTAGAAAAAATGCCAGGGATATCCCTGGCATTTTTTTATCCTCCGAACAGCTTGGCGTCCACCAGTCGGCACAGCATGTTAACGATCAGCAACAGCAATGGGGCCGCATCCGATGGGGGGAGGTTGCTGAGGGCGATTTCATGATCTTCCGGGTGCAGCAGGGAGGTGATGTCTGATTTCTCCCGGGCACTGAGCACCACCACCTGCATTTCCCGATCGTGAGCGGCCTGAATGGCCTGGATCAAGTTGGCCTTGTGGCCATCGTCTACGATCACGAACAGCAGGTCGCCCGGTTTCCCCAGTGCCCGGACCTGGCGTGAGAAGGTATCGTTAAACCGGTTGTCCCGGCAGATGGCGGAATAGGTGGTGGCGTCGGCTCCCAGATTGATGGCCGGGAGGGCCGGCCGGTCATGCTCCAGGCGGTTGAGCAGAGTGGTGCAGAAGTACTGAGCCAGGATGTTGGCGCTGCCATTGGCGCAGGTGATGATCTTGCCGTCCTGGAGCAGGGCCTGGACGAATGCGTCGGCTACCGGTTCGATCGGGCTCACCACCGTGGACGCTGCCTGGGCGGTCTGTTCCATGTGCGTGGCAAACCACTGACTGATTTGCTGTTCGGTCTCTGTCATCTTGCCTGTTACTCTGCCTGGATAGCGTTCTTGATCCACTGTACCCGGTACTTTTTGGCGGTGCCGGGCATTATACCTACGACATCGATACGGCAGGGCTGGCTCCACAGGCCGTGGCGATGAAGGTAGTAGGAAACGGCGCGAACAAGCGTCCGTGTCTTGCTGCGGGTTATGGAATCCAATGGGCTGCTCAGGCTTCCGGCGCCGCGGAAGCGAACTTCGAAAAATACCAGCGTGTCACCGTCCCTGCCAATCAGGTCAATTTCGCCACCCCGGTTGTAGACGTTGCGGGCAATGATGCTCACGCCCCGGCTTTGCAAGTAGCGGGCGGCTACGCCTTCGTAGTGGTTTCCGAGCTCCCGTTTGCCTTCCATGGCGTTTGGGCTGTCTAGTCCGTTGCCGCCGGTTCCTCCGGCGTCGGGGTGAGCAGCTTCGGTCGCCCATTTTCAAATCGGGCCCAGAGCTGCTCCCGGTGCACGCGGCCGTCCGGAGTCATGGTGAGGCGCCCGGTCTGACCGTCGATGGCGGCGCCGTCGACTTGTCGCAGCAGGGGGAGGCGTTTGCTCAGCTGCCAGGCATCGGCACCCATGGCGAACAGGCGCCCCAACTGGCCGTGGGTGCCGCTGAGATGGGCTTGGGCTTGCCGCCGCAAGGCATCCTGCTCCGCCAACACCCAGGGGATGTCGGTGAAGGTGACGCCGTTCAGGTCTCGGTCCCGGGCCGGGTTGGGGGTGCCCTCGTAAACAATGGACGGAGCGTAGACCGGCAAGTCGCCGCCGAAATAGAAGGCGAACAGCGGCTTGAACTGGCGGGCCACCGTCGGTTCGGCCACCATGACGATGGCGTCGGCATCCTGGCGGCGCCTGGGCTCGAATTCAACATTCACTCCGATCGTGCGCTCCACCTGGATCGCACGCTCCCGTGAGGCGGTGATGCCCAACACGTCGGCGGTCACCGTGCGCAGATTGTCTTCCCGGAAGAATCGCTCGACATCGAGAGCCGCGCCACCGTCCTCGCGCAGGCGGGAGAGAAGGGCCTTCTCCACCCGGTCTCCCCAGTCGCCCCGGGGGATGAGCACCAGAACCTGATTCAGGTGTTCCTGGGACAGGCGGTCGGCAATCTGGCGGGCTTCGTCCTCGGCGGAGAGTCCGTACTGATACAACCCCTCTGGTGCCACGGTGCCTTCTGGCAGGTAATTCAGGCCGAGCACCGGAACCGGTAGCGTATTCATGCCGGCGACGGCCGACAAGGCCTCCTTTTCAAGGGGGCCGACAATCAGATCGAAGTCCTGGCTGGCCAGTTCGCTGTAGAGACTGGCGAACGAACGGGTGGCCGTATTGAACACCCGGATGTCTGTTTTGCTCCGGTCCGCGGAGGCGTCCAGATAGTACGCCGCGAGGAAGCCGTCGCGAATGGCCTTGCCTGCACTGGCGAAGGCGCCATCCAGGGGGAGGGCCAGGGCGATTTTTTCCGGCCGGCTGGCGGCCAGTCCCGCGATCAGCTGCAACTCCGAGGGCAACACCTGGGCGGCGGGATGCCCGGGCCAGTGGTTCTGCCAGCGCCGGATTATTCGTCCCTGGTCGTCCAGGCTTAGGCCGGGCTGCCGTAATTGGGCCGCCAACTCCAGCCAGCCCTGGGACTCGTAGCCGATGGCCTGGCTACTGGCCTCGGCCAGACGGGGCTCCGGCACCCGCTTGAGGGCTTGCCAGATTTGATCGTGCAGGGCCTGAACGTCGGCCTCCGGATCGGCCTGGGCCAACAGAATCAGGGTCTGTGCACCGTCCAGGGGACGACCGGCCAGGGTATAGGTCTGTGCCTGGAGGTTGGCTGCCCGGGCCATCAAGTCACCGGGGTAACCCGTGAAGGTATCGGGTGACATCTGTGCCGCCAGTTCCCCGGCCCAGCCGGCATCGTCCAGCGCCACCGCGCTGGCCATGGACAGCAGCCACGCCTGCAGGCGCACGGTGTCGACCGGTGACTGTAGCTGGCTGCTGCGCAGCACGGTGCGGGCGGCGACGTGATTGCCTTGTTCCTGGAACCGGCTTGCCATGCGCAGCAGATAGCGTTGAGCCGCTTCGCGGTCGCTTTCCTGGGCGGCCACGTCCAGAGCCTCCGCCGGCGACTGGGCAATGTGGGATTGCAAGTTGACGTTGGCGCACCCGGAAATCAGCAGGAACGCCAGGGACAGGCAGGCCAGGGCATGGGGCCTGTATGACTTTTTCATCATGGCAAGCTCGACGTACTTCGGATGGTTGGGCTTGTGGCGTCGCGTTAACGGTGGCAAGTTTAACAGTTCCCGGGGCATTTCACATGACGTTCGTGTCACTCGCTCCGGCTTTCCCAAACCCTGATATGGAGCCTGGATGTCCGAACACGATCACGAACAGTCGGCCGTGACGGGCGCTGCCACCGCGGCTGGCGCCGGCACCCTGTACATCGTCGCAACGCCGATCGGCAATCTGGATGACCTGTCTGCCCGAGCCGGTCGAATTCTGGCGGCCGCGGACTTGGTTGTCGCGGAGGATACCCGCCGTACCGGCCAGCTGTTGCAACATCTGGGGGTTCGCAAATCCATGCTGGCCCTGCACGATCATAACGAGCGGGACCGGGTACCGCGGGTGCTGGCGGAATTGCGAGCAGGCCGGAACCTGGCGCTGGTATCGGATGCCGGCACGCCCTTAATTTCAGACCCCGGTTATGTGGTGGTCCGTGAAGCTAGGGCCGCTGGGATTGCCGTGGTCCCGGTGCCGGGGCCCTGCGCCTTGGTGGCGGCCCTGAGTGCGGCCGGGCTTCCGACCGACCGCTTCCTGTTCGCCGGTTTCCTGCCGGCCAAGCGGGCCGGGCGCCGCGCTGAACTGGAGTCGTTACGGCGCGAGGCCGCGACGCTGGTGTTCTATGAGTCGCCCCATCGAATTCTGGAAACGCTGGACGATATCCTTTCGGTCATGGGCGAAACCCGAGAGTTGGTGGTGGCGCGGGAGCTGACGAAAACGTTCGAAACCTTCTACGCGGGCCCGGTGGCGCAAGTCCGGGCGTGTCTGGCCGGGGACCCGAATGCAACGCGGGGTGAGTTTGTGCTGGTGCTGCGGGGCGCGGACCCGGAGTCGGCGGGTGCCGGTGCCGACGGACTGGATGTGGATCGCATGTTGCGCCTGCTGATGGCGGAGCTGCCGGTGAAAACGGTGGCGAAGATCGTGGCGGAGGCCACGGGTTTGGCCAAAAATGCGCTGTATCAGCGGGCGCTTGCCCTGAAAGGGGCGGAGTCGGAGTGACGGAGCTTGCAACCGCGCCGCCGGCGGAGTATTGTCTCGGCCGAGCTCGCCAGACAGTCGCCGCCGGTGGTTTACCGGGGGAGGAAAGTCCGGGCTCCGCAGGGCAAGGTGCCAGGTAACGCCTGGGCGGCGTGAGCCGACGGAAAGTGCAACAGAAAGTATACCGCCTAAGC
>MDTD01021184.1_pt1 | contig 15060 bp, 4 predicted proteins | sample 811221 | NCBI WGS metagenome assembly MDTD01 (sample SAMN05326646, study PRJNA326480) | marine metagenome | isolation source: seawater | place: Pacific Ocean: South West | collected 2011
CGCAGGACCGGCCTGTCCTGCAGAGCTTTGTCTCGCTGTATCAGCGTGCCCGTCGTGCGCGCCTTGGCCTTGGTTCCCACAACCAAACACCCCCACACACCTCCCTGGACGACGGCCAGGGAGGCTCAGATTCCACTCCCGTCAGTTGACGTGGTGGTTCCCCCCGTGCCCAGCCCCCCACACATCTGGGCACATTGATTTCCTACGGTCAAGCCTGTGACCTTCATGCGAATCCTTTAGGAGGGTCGTCGCAGGATGTGGGATATGAACGAGCATGAAGAACAGGTGGATTCCTCCATCTATCCCTTTCTTGCTCACGCCAAACCAAGACCAGGTCAACTGGAGATGATTCAAGACGGTGTCAAAGCCCTCGAGAATGGAGGTTACCATCTAGCAGCGGCCCCAACTGGTATTGGGAAAACCGCAGCATCCCTGGCCGCCGCTCTTGAAGTCGCCAGTCAATCACCTCAGAAGAAAACGGTCTTTTTCCTGACATCTCGACAAACACAGCACCGAATTGTCGTGGACACGGTGCGTCGCATCAACGACCGAAGAAAGGGCATGATGCCGGTACGACTGGTGGACATGGTGGGTCAAGCCGGAATGTGCGTCCAACCCTTCGCCAAAGAATCGCCACTGGTCTTCTCCCTCCTGTGCAGTCAGGCAAGGAAAACAAGGTCGTGCAAACCGTGGATCACCTCAGCCCCCGGCCTCAAAGAACGTATTCTTGCCAGCCCACTTCACGTGGACGAACTTGTTGACATCGCACGGACTCACACCGTGCACGGCGAACCAGCCCAAACGTGTCCATGGAAAGCTGCCAGAGAAGCCGTGAGCGGCGCAGACGTCTTTGTTGGCGATTACAATCACCTCTTTGACGACGGGGTTAGGGAATCAAGTCTCAAAGCCATGGACCTCACTCTTGAGGACATCATCATCGTCGTAGACGAAGCCCACAACCTACCCGACCGAATCCGAATGACACTCGAGAAGCGACTTACACGAACGATGATTCGAAACTCGCAGATGGAACTTGAGGAGTATGCTGGTATGCTGGCTCAAGCCATGAACGCTCCCGGAGGCGAAGCCTTGTCCATGGCCCACGGCCTTGCAGCATGGGCATTTGAGGTCGTGAAAGCGTCCCGAGTCGGGTTTGACGCCCTCTTTTCTCAATATCTACGAAACCTCTCGGGCCAAGATGAAGAAGCCGAGGTTCCAGTTGACGACATCCTCAATGTCATTCACCGGGCGTGCGATATTGTAGAAGGAAAGGCGGGGCAGCAACAACTCGACCCATCCTCTTCATCAAAACATCCGGTCGTTGAACCGGCCGTTCGCATCCATCAACTCAGAGATATTCTCGCCAGCGTTGACGTTGACATGGAGGCGGGCGATGATGGAAACCCCATGGAGCCAAACGCTCACCGGGTCGCAGAAATCCTGGATTGCATGCTCAAATTTGGTTCAACACCCGCCCTGACCATGATTTACGACACCAAAGGCAAAGATGGCCGCATCACCACCCACCTCCTTGACCCTGGGCTCGTTTCCAAACCTGTTTTTGAGCAATCTGCGGGAGCGATGTTGATGTCAGGGACGCTCTATCCGCCCAGCATGTACGCCAACATCTTGGCTCTGCCTCCTTCGTCCACCACCTCTGTGGCCTATCCCTCGCCGTTTGCAGCCATGCGCCGGCCCGTTCTCGTCGCCAAGAACGTGACCACAAAATACACGGAGCGCAGTCCGGAGAACACCCGTGCCATTCGAGCACATATTCAGGCGCTTATCGATGCCTCACCGGGCAACGTAGCCGTGTTTGCACCCTCCTATGCGATGCTCAACGAGGTGGTGCTGGAAGGGCATTTCAGCGGGGCACGAATCATGGCGGAAAGCCGAGAGTGGACGAAGCAAGATTTGGACCAAGTCGTTGATACCCTGCTTGAGGAAAAGCGAAGCGGACGGAAAATCCTCCTCGCTGGTGTCTTCGGTGCTCGCCTCTCAGAAGGCGTGGATTACCACAGCGGCGCCCTTGACGCTGTGGCCTGCATCGGCATTCCAAACTCCCCGCCCTCGGTCCTCTCAAAGGCGTTGAAGACCTATGCAGAGGAACGGTTTGGTCGAAATTTGGCATGGCGCTACACCGTATCTCAACCAGCTGTGAACGCCATCCTCCAAGCCATGGGGCGACCCATCCGCTCCATCGGCGACCGTGCACTTATTCTCTTGCTCGACCGACGGGTCACCGACCGAACCTACGCTGGTTGTTTCCCCGAAGATTTGCGGATGAATGACGCCAGCGACCATGATTCAACCCAGCGATTCGCTCGCCGATTTTTCAACAAGGTTCACCCCGACCGTTCCCTTGAGACCGAATAAGTTCCGTCCGAAGGTTCATGTGGGCTCGCCAATTCCAAAATCCCATGGACGAATGGCAGCCACTTGACATGACACCAGAACAGGATGGCTCCAATCCCCTTGAGCCGTCCATGGACGGGCTATCAACGGACGCTGCCAATCTGCAAGCGGCTTTCGAAACGGCCTCGTCCCATCTTGACGAAGTCCGTGCCCGTCACACCGAGGTTCTGGTCACGGCAGGAATGCTTCCCGAAACTGGCTTGGCAGAGCAACACCCCGAACGTGCCTTGGCTTGGATCGTTGAAGCCATCAATGGTAGAGTTGACCCTGACGGTCTCACCATCCCCCTTCTTGGGACGCACGAGGAAGCGATTCAACTTCATGTGAAAACAACCGAAGAAGCCACGCTTGTCAAACTCAACATCCACGACCCTGAAGGCCCACCTTTGGTGCGTGAACTGCCGCTACCCGCTGATGCCAACGCTACGCTGCAAGCGACCTTTTCCCAAGGTCGTCTTCACCTGCGCTGGTAAACATCAGCGCTGTGGAACCTTTTGGATTTGGGCAATCTCACCGGTCATTCGGGTCAAGGCTTGAACAGCGACATCTTGGTGCTGCGCACCCATCTCTTCTCGGCTGTACCGCGCCATTTCGAAGGTGTTGTCAAGGGCCGTAAGAGCGTCTTCTGACACGCCCTGCAAAGCCTGGCGGATAGCAAATTCAAACTCACGTACCGTTTCGAAATCACGGCGGAGGAAGCCACGTTGTTGCAAAAGGCCGCACAAGTCCTGATAGCACGTGAAGATGGCTTCTCGGGTAGCATCGCCAGCGGCCAGCAATTCAGCGGTGTAGGCAAAGACCTCTGCAGCGTCCTTGAGCAAGTCGTCCGCCATACGCTTTCGGCGGTACATGACCACGCCGCCAGCAACGAGCGCTGCCAAGACGAGCACGAGGATGTAGGACCACCAAGGTGTATCGGCCTGTTCCTGAGCAAAGTCATACTTCACGGCAAATCCATCGCTACGGAGCGTTTCGAAGGCTTGGATGCTTTGATTGGAAAGCCTTGGGTCATTGACGATGATATCCATGGTCAACTGACCCCAAACATCTGCATCACCGTAAGGTGGGTCTGCTTCAAAGACGAAGGTGGCTTTGCCGTTTTCATCGGTCTTCGCTTGGCGGTTGGCAAGTTGTGATTGGTTCTCATCGTACAGGTAAACAACCACATCGATGCCTGGCAAGCCGACACCGGTGTCTTCTGCGATGACAAGGAGTGAACCCCCTACCTCTTCTTGTTCGTTCTCAACCACCTCGAGGAGGTCGACCGTGATGACTGCGTCAACTCGTACGAAGACGGTTTGACTGATGCTGGCTGCATTGAGGTAGAGCGTATCATTTCGGGCCACATCGAGGAAGAAGTACTGCGAACCCACCTCCAACCAGTAAGGCGCCGTTGCCGTTAACGAGAAGTTGCCGTTCGACCACAAGACGCTGCTCTCTGCAAAGCAACGTGCTCCTTCACGACCGCTTGCACAGTCAGAGCCGTTTCCAATGCTCAGAACGAGGTTCTCAAAGACCTCGCCAGAACCTCCAACTTCCTGCACGGAGCCAGAGTAGGAAATGGAATCAAACACGCTGTTTGAGCGGGTCACGAGGTTGGAAGTGGAGGCGGCGTCAACTTGGATGACGAGGTCGGCCCAAACTCGAACGCTGCTTTCAGCGTCAGCAGCCAGATGAGCCTGTGTGCCTTCAAACACCACCGAAACGGTGTGCTCGCCTCGGGCGAGGTCCATGGTCGCAGGCACGGTTGCACTCCACTCACCGTCCGCACCGGTCGTGGTGGTGAAGAGGGTGTTGCCATCGAGTTTCACGAGGAGTTCAAAGCCGACCAAACCATCTCGGTCGACGGTATCAAAGTCGTAAAGTCGGCCGCTCAATTCCCACGTATCTCCTCGGGTTGCGTCAATGCCGTCATCGAAGAGGAGTGTGACCCAGGAGCGGTGAGAGAGGAAGAAGGTCACGTTGCCTTCTCCGCCTCGGTAGAAGCCTTGAGGTGGCGCTTCTGCCACAAGCGTTCGGTTTCCAAAGTCAAAGATGTCCGGAACAACCCAATCAAAGGAAAAGTCGCCGCTTTCATCCGTGGTCAGGCTCGCAATAACGATGCCCTCGACCACCAATTGCACTTCGTGATTTGGCACACCCAGGAGCTGGTTGTCAACGACCGAACCGGTGATGGACACCGTCTGGTTGACGGCAACCGGCGACGTGATGTCGACCGTGACAAGAACGGGGCTGTAAATTTCCCACAAACCGGTGGCGTTACTCGGGAGGTAAGCCACCGTTCCGGTAAAGCGTGTCTCAAGGACTACAGGTCCAAGCGGAGCGTCGGAAGGCACCGGGTGAACGGCCGAGAATTCCCCGAGTTCGTCGGTTGTTGCATTGGTGAGCCATTGGCCACCCAGCCAAATCTCAACGGTCAAGTTTGCCAGTGGATTGTCAACCACGTCGAGCAGGCGACCTTGAATGGTGATGGTCGTGTCTCGGTCAGCATCACCCGTGGCGGTCAGGAGCAGAATCTTTGTTGGAACGCTGACGTTGAATTCCACCACAGCCGAACTGGGCTGGTAGTATTCGGGGTTGTTGATATCGCCATAGCCCACTGGGTCAACCCACTCTCGTCCACCTCGGAATTCCACCGAGATTTGGTGTGGACCTGCAGCCGTGTCCTCAGGTAGCATGTAGGAGAAGGTGTAGGCGCCCGAGATGTTGTCAGTTTCGATGCTCGCCACAGGAACGCCGTCAATGAGCAGGTGAACCACGGCAGTTGAAGGTACGCCGTTGGTCTGCAACACCAAACCGAGGTCATCGAGCAGGGTGCCGTTGACCACCAGCATATCACCGGCCACCAGAACCGTTGGTGCTTCTGTGATGGACACTTCCGTTTGCCCAAGAACCACAAAGGACGAAGTGGCATTGGTTCCAAGAATACCGGTCGTACCAGCAATACCAGCATAATCAGCATGGATGCCCGTCGGTCCGACGCTCATGTTAGCAGGTACAGTGAGGTTACCCCAGGCGGAGCCGTTGGATGCAGTGAGCACAGTAATTTGCACCGGAGAGGCATCGTTGATGGTCTCGGTGAGCGTGACAACCACGCTTTGATTCGCCATCGGCAAACCTTGGTTATCTCGAAGCAGCACTGAGAATTCAACCACATCGCCACGATCTGTGCGGTCGTTCAGTGAAGGCTGGCCAATGCCATCGAGGGCAGGCAAAATGAAGTTCATTACGGAGAAGCCACGTGAGTCAAACGTGGTGTTGTTGTCCGAACCGACATAGAAATTGACGTTCGGAATGTAGGTGGCTTCCATAATATGGCTGCCCGCAGCGAAGGTCTCGCTCAGGCGGATGGTGGCGTTCCAGTAGCCATCAACCCCAATGGTGCCACCCGTGGCCGTAAAGCCGGTCGGTTGGCCGTCAATGGAAAACAAGACGTTGGCGTTTGCCAAGACACTGTTGTCTCGCTGAACCAATCCTGAGCCGTTATCGGAGATGACCTGCCCGCTGATGTTGAAGGATGTACCTGCAACTGGATTGTCCGTGATGGAGTCCACGACCATGAAGGTCAGTGAGCGAACGGTTATGGTCGTCAGATTGGCGCTCGTCGACAACAAATCAGTGGAACCGTTGAACACCATCTGAACCACAATAAGACCCAATGGATGGTCGTAAGGGATGGTGAAACTGAAGTTTGCAAAGCCTTCCCCGTCCGTAATTTGGGGCGAAAGCCAGGTTTCGTGGAATTGCAGGGCGACCTCATAAGTCGAGAGCGGGGTAAACATATCAGAGGCCTCAACGAGTTGGGCGGACATGTTGATATCGTTTCCTCGGTTGATGACCACAGCGTTCAACGGTTGCAGATTCTCCAAGCGTGAGACGCCCATGACTTGGATAGGTGATTGAGCTGTGGCGGTCAAGTAAAACGGCGAGGATTCGTTGACCACGGTGATCACCAAGGTGTGGGGCCCGCGAGTGGTTCCGTTTCCAGCCGTGTCGGTCGGCACGGTCATGTTGAAACTGCCGTTATTGGTGGTGGCGAAGTTACTGAGGAGCAACTCCTCAGGATTCTCGAGCCAGAAGACATTCAAGCGAACGGCGCTGATGAGTTGGCGGCTTGCGTTTTCAGCGTCCTCCACTTGCCCCACGACGTTGAACGGAACACCGGCCGTCACGGTGCTTGGAACCGAGATCAGAGAAATATCACTGGTCACCTGCACGGTCACGTTGATGATGGTCGAATTGCCGTAGCGACGTGAGTTTCCGGCACTCAATGCCGCTGACAGGTCATCTTGAACGACGATACCGACATCGTAGTAGCCGGGGGCAATGCCCGATGGCGTGAAATCAAACGTCGAGTTTCCTTCCCCGTCGGTCGTGACGGCGCCGAGGCTCTGGTTACTGTTGCCATAATCCCAGATGTAATCGACGCTGACCCCACTGATGTTGGAGGCGTCGGCGATATCGGTGACCTTTGCGGTGAAGGAGACCGTGTCATTCATCTCGACGATGTAGGCTGGGCGTTCGGCTTCAACCACCACCTCCGTGATGATGCCACCCAGTGTTGAAATCTGCGTGGGTGGGGCCGGCGGAACGGCTGAATCAACAAAGGCGTAGTACGCTCCACCAGGGGGCGCCTGACTGAGGAAATCAAAGTCCACCACGAATTCATAAGCATCCGAACGCAGGTTTGTTGGCATCGTGATGGGGATGTCGAAGGTTCCCGTGGTGTTGTTCAAGGTTGACTGTGCGACATCAATCGGTCCCTGCTCGGTGAAGAGGCTCACGCTGATGAGCGTGGTGTTGCCGATAACCGGCGTTAAGTAAACGGCGTCAAACACATCGCCAAAGAGGCGGGTGGAATTGCCCATGAAGGTCCAATCTTGACCAATGGAGAGATTCCACCCAATGTCTGCCATCACGCGGATGGAGCCAAAGCCTGTCGATGGCTGGTAGAAGCTTGACCCGTTGAAGGAGATGCCAATCGGGTAATCTCCTGAGGTCAAATTAGCAGCCAACGGGAGGACGAGTTCGAGGAGGTCAAGCTCGGGGTCAACCGTCGTGTTGAACCAGGAGCCGTTGAAGGAGAAGTCGTAATTTCCAAGCAGATTAGGACTCGCTGCAATTCCTCGATGGTCGTTGATTTGAACCGAAACGAGGGCATCTTGACCCCGAACCTGTGAGGAGTCTTGGACCACAAAGGTGAGTAAACCGCGCAGGAAGAACGGCGGGTCAACCGTCATGTCAGCATCGTCGGTTGCCGGCAAGGTCGAGGGGAAGAAACGCAGCCTCGTCTCAATGGCACCCGCTGCAACCATCACGTTGGTTGGCATCAAGAACTGGAACGAGAAGGTCCCAGAGACGCTCAAGTTGAACATTTCAAGCCACTGATCACCGGAATCATTGGCACGGATGGAGAACTGAAGGTCGCCTGAAAGTGCTGTTGGCGTTGTTCCTAACGAGAGGGCGCTGCCGTTGACCCAAATATCATCGCCGAGCAGAATGATGCTCTTGTTCGTAAGCGGCCCTTCGATGGTCGCCGTCAAGTTCGGAGCTTCGGTCACGTTCAGAACGATGGAGGTGGTGGTGGGGTTGAGGTGGAAGGTTGCTGGGGTTGCGCCCGGGACAGACGTGTCTTGCCAGCCGGAGAATCCAAGGGTTGCAGCAAGGTTGCCAAGCGTTTCGGTTTCGCTCAAATTAAGCGTCATGGTCCACGACCCGCTGGCATCTGTTTGAGCGGACAGATTCTGTGCGCCGTCAACCGACGAGGTGTAGGTCAACCAGACCGTTTGGTTGGGCATGTTGAAGATTTCATCGGTGGGTTGCTGTGCCAAAACCAAACGACCTTCAAGCACCGTGGTGGCGCCCGCACCAGCGATTGGGGCGTTGATGGCCAGGGGCGCCGTGTGATTCAATGTGGCGTTATCGGTCAAGTTCACATAGCCATCGAAGATGACGCCGTCGTGGGAAACATAGCCCGACTGGCGGTGCTCGATGACGATGTTGTGCATGCCCGGAGCGGTAGGTGCAGCCGGGAAACCTGAGAGGGTGAAGGTCCCGTTGGCGTCGGTGAGGTTTTCGTCGAGAAGGCGGTCCTGCGTGGCGCCGAAACCGGGGACAAACGGTGCGTCGCTGACCGGTGTAAGGTAGGAGAGAACACGGATGTCCTGAATGGGCGTACCGTTGGCGACATAGCGAAGTTGTCCGGAGACGGTGATGGTTTCCGTACCGTCTCGAGCAACGGTGAGTGTGGAAATGGTTTGATTGACGATTTCAATCTCCTCAGCAGGTGGGCATGGGTCAAACGGAATCCAGCCCAAATCGGTGTTGCCGTTCGCACTGTTTTGTTGGAGGCGCACTTCTGACCAGGTCGCAGCGTCGGTGGAGTACACGGCATAACCGTCTCCGGTCCAGGTGCCACCGATGTAGCCCGTCACCTGACGAGCCGGCAGGCCTGCAATACGAGCCATGGTGACAAAGGCGGTGTTGAACTCTCGGCACGAACCCTCCTTGAGGGCTTCGAGAACATTGAGTGTGACATCAACAGGACTGACAGTCCCTGAACCGTTGTAATTTCGCTTGAATTCCGTCGTAGCGTTACCGTTGATGATGAAATCTTCAATCGCAAGCGCTGTGCTGTATGCGTCGGTAGCACCGGCTTCGCCAATGACGGCAGCGGTGATGTTCTGCACGTAGGAGTACTCGCTGCTGGCGTTGGTGAATCGCTCGTCAACCAGGAGTTCGTAGGGGAAGCCTTGACCGGGTACGGTGGTCGATGCCAATGTGGCCCAGTCGAAGTAGTACTCGGGTTGCTCAAAGACCACCTGGTCCACCGAACCCTCCACCAGCGAAAGAAGGTGGGTGTCGTTTGAGCGGGAGATGTTCGCCGTGGGCTCGAAGTAAAACGAGATATTCGAGTAAAACGAAGGGGCAGGAATTTGTCCTGAAGTGATGGGTTGGTTGTATTGAACATTCCACTGAACCGTTGAATTGGCAAAGGAGAGAGGCGCAAGATGCGTGAAATTGCTCATCGGTACGGCGATGGTCTCTGATGGATGGACGCTGGCGAGGTGCGCATAGGTCGTACCCGTGTAGAAATCGTTCGTGATGGTTCGCCATCGGTGGTCAAGGTCGAGGTCGACCGTGCCGGAGGTGTTGTTGGCATAGAACACGATACCGTTTGACATGACATCGTCGGTGGGGTCGAAGGGATCAAAGGGTGCACCAGCACAGTTCACGAACCAGAAAATATCTGGACACTCATCACCATCGAGCATACCTCCGCCATCGGTGTCTGGGTTGGTCCAGTCTGTTCCCGTTTGGTTTTCAACCGCATCGGGGATGCCGTCGCCGTCGAAATCGTCGGGCTGAATATCGTCAGACGGGTCGTTTTGGGGGTTGGTTCCGTCAAAGTATTCGCTGCGGTCGTCCACACCACCCTGGTCCGTGTCGTAAGCTGTTGATGTGGTGACCCAAACGTCTTGCGAACCGTTGGTAATTCCGATGTAAATCAGGTCGCAACCCGTGGTGTTCTCAAAATAATTGTTCAAACCATCGCCGTCGTCGTCAAGGAGGTTGGTGCACGGCTCGTTGGGGTCAGTGTTGTCCTGGACTTCGTCGAAATCGTTCACGCCGTCGGCGTCACTATCGGCGATGGCGGGGTTAGAAAACCAGCCAAACGTACCCAGCAGTTCCTGCCAGTCGGCCAACCCATCGCCGTCGCTGTCCTCGTAATCGTCATCGCAGTATTGCTGCGTTGATGAGATGGTTCCAGCGGCCACCGCAGAGGTATGGCAGAAGGAACCGTTTCGGTTGGCTACATCGGTCGCCGTGCCGGACGGTCCATTCGACACGCCTTGCAGCACATTGTTCACCACCGTGGCATAGGCAAAGGCTTCCCATGTACCCGATACGTTGTACCATCCGACGCCACCTCCTGGATTGAACCCTGAACCGTTGCCGACTTCAAGGCGGCTTCCTGGAAGGTTTTGGACGTAAGTGGTCTCGAAGTTTACAAGCGAATCGCACGGGTCGGTGCCGTGGCTGATGTTGCGCTCTTGGCCGTCGTTGATGCCTCCGAAGTCCGTGTCTGCGACGTTCCACAACGTGCACGTCAAGTTCTCTTCCCAGTTCTGAATGCCGTCTTGGTCTTCGTCCCCGGAATCTTCTCGTCGAGTTGGGTCGGTTTCACCTGCGTCCAACACGCCGTTGAAGTTGGTGTCTTCTTCGCCGTCATCAAAGGCATCACCGTCCGTGTTGTTGTTGCGTGGGTCGCTGGCTTGGGCCGGGTTTCCGTAGGCGCCGTTGACTTCAACGCCATCACTGATGCCGTCGCTGTCGGTGTCGGAGGAGGTCGGGTCGGTCAACAAGGTCAAGGCCTCGTAGGAATCGTTCAAGCCGTCGCCATCGGTATCGGCGCGTTGCGGGTTGGTCGATGTGATGCCGTCAACCTCTGCGGTGTAGGTGGCGCAGCCACCGGGACCGATGCCCTGTACTGGGTCACAAGGAGAGGTTGTCTCGGTGACGATGCCGTCGGGGCCGTTGCGGAAACAAGGCGATGAACCGCACATGGTCGTCCATGTTGGGTTGACGTACTCCATGAGATTGGTCAGGCCGTCACCGTCGGGGTCGCCGTTGGGGCCGTCAGCGTTGGAAGGTGAGGTTGCGTTCAACCCGTTTGCGGCTTCCCAACCATCGGGCATGCCGTCGCCATCGGTGTCCCAACCGGCCGGGTCTTCGTCGATGTCGCCGTCACCGTCATCATCGTCGGAAAGACAGTCGGCATCGCCGTCGTTATCTGAATCGGCTGCATCAACAAAACCGTCCTTGTCATCATCAAAGCCGTTGGTGCACATGTTGCCTACGGGGTCTTCATCGCACAGGATGATGGAGCCGGTACCGTCCGAGCCTGCCGAACCGCAAGCGGGTTGGTTGAATTGCATGGCGTCTTCTTCGTTCCAGTCGTTGACGGGGATGGTCCCGTTCCACCACACACCATTGTCAAGCACCGAAGCGGTGTTGGTGTTGTCCCAACCGCTGGGTTGGAGGTAGAGGTATTCCTGAAGGTTCGACATACCGTCGCCGTCGGGGTCGGCAACAGCACCGTCGGCACCGGTCGACGAAAGCGGGTCAAGGCCGTACTTCCATTCCCAACCATCGGGCAGACCATCGTTATCCGAATCGGGGTCATTGGGTTGGGTGTTCATGAGGTACTCAAGTCCGTAGGTGAGGCCGTCGCCATCCTGGTCGGAAGCCGCTTGTACATCGACTGCAGTGTATTGAATGGAAGCGAGGGTGGAGAGCACCATCAAGAGGGTGAGCATGAGCGATTTCATCGCTTTTTTCCGCTCTGCGAGGGCTGGTCGAATCGCGGCCGCATTGGAATTCGAGCCTGTCAGCATGGGTCTCACGCTGTTGGGTGTGTCTGATGCCTCATAAGGGAAATGGTACGATGTTCATACAACAACGATTTCATACGCCGGATTGAACTCACAAATCTTCGAGTTCTTCAAGCAATTCCAAATCGTCATCATCGTCTTGTTGAGCGAGCACGGGAGCGGGCAAATCATCATCATCGTCGTCAATGGGTTTCACCTCATTCTCAACCTCAGCCATGTCCTCCTCGTAGAAGACGTCCTCTGTACGACCGGACCGGCCACGTGCATAGAAGAGCAGTGCCAAAATTAGGGCGTAAAAGACGATGGTCTGAGGTTCGGGATTGATGAGTTCGAGCAACAAGCAGTTGACGCCGCTGCACTCGGTCATGTAGGAGAAGGTGAACTTCTGGACATACTCATCGGCAAAGGGCGTCTCGTTGTTCATGGGGGTGACCCTGAACTCAAATTGAGCCTCCTCGCTGTCCTTGAGATCCTCGGGAGCAACCATCGTCACGCTGAAGTCCTTGGAGGAATAAGCGGGGAGGTTGATGATGAGGAAATCGCTGCCTTGCTGACTGGAAGTGGCCCGAATGGCACCCTCCCAGCCGGCGGGTTGGTCGAGGCGGATGACCACGTCAAGAGGGATGTTGTTTTGATTGCTGATTCGGTATTCGAGGTTCTTTGACTCCCCAGGAGCAAAACGAGATTTCTCGGTCTTGTCCGTTATCTCCAATCGGTTGGGGACAACCTCTTCTTGGATAACGACTTTGACCGGGAGGTCGAAATACCGAGCGTCTTCAACGTCGACGCCCTCTTCAATAATCCGAGTGTAAACGGTGTGTTCACCTGCTTCGACTTGGCCTCGCAAGGTGATTTCGAGTTTCATGTCGATGTACTCATCGGGCGCCAAGTTCACGGCCACCAAATTCGAGTTGGTGCCGTTGGAAATGATGTAGTCCCATGCAGCGTATTTCGGATTGTTCTCTGCGTTTTGTTCAACATCTCGCGGATTGACGATTTTCCACGTTGTTGAACCAGCCCCCGTGTCGCTGGAGTCGGTGACTCGCAGATTGAAATAGACCGTAGCGTCGCCGGTGACGGGACCAACTTGACCCAGCGGATTGTCCTCGCCGGTGCCATCGCTATCGGAAATCACCTCAACAAGAATGCCAAAGGTGCGGTGAACGGTGAACGCCACATCAGTGCGAAGTTCTGAATCCTCTTTGCTTGAGACAGAGATCTCAAACAGACCGATGTCAACACCGTCGCGGTCAGCTGGCGGGTAAACTTCCATACGAATGGTCAAGATTTGTGTTGAGCCGATATCCGGCGTCAGTGAGTAGATGCCTTCCTCTGCGAGTTCAAGTCCCGTATCGTTGTCGTAAAATCGGTATTGCCAATCGTCGGGTTGTTCAAGAACTCGCATTTTGAACGAGTCCGTTTGGAAGCCGAGATTGAAGACATCGATGTAGAAATCACCGATTTCATCCGCATCCACATAATGGGAAAGCGTTTCATCGTACGCCTCTGGTCGGGTGGAATCCGCAATTTGCTTTTGGTGCTCATCGTCTTCATAGACGAATATACGGGGTGCTGCAAGGGTATCAACTTCCTCAAATTCAAGGGAAAGCGTCCGAATGGCAACCTCTTGATTCTGCCCCTGTTCGTTTTGGGCGTAGACGCGTGCCTCAATCTCGAGGGAGTCCGGAGCACTGTCCAAATCCCCTTCTGGCACTTCTAAGATGAGTTCAGGAAGAACGGAGTCACCACCACCGGTGAGCGTGTAGGTGTTGCTGGGTGCACTCCACTGTGGGTCAGACCATGAGGACGGAAGGTTGGTCTCCAAATCGAAGATAACATCGATGCTGCTGGACGATGAACCCGTGTGTTCAACCAAAAATTCAACCTGCACCACAGCTCCTGGGGCAAAGAGCACGACATCAGGCTGATTTGATGGAAGTGTGAGATAAACATCGTTTTCAAGCATCGTGATGCCAGGGTGTTCAAAGACCACCGAATGCCCTTGGACGTCATCAACCTCCAAGCGGATTGGATAATCGCCAGCGGCGATATCGGCCTCGTAGGTGTAGGTGAAATTGCCGACCAAGCCGTTGTTGTCAAGTTTGAAATCATCGTCCTCAAAATTCTTCTCAAAGACGACGTTGGCTCCGTTGGGAGTGTCCATGATGAGTTTCACATCCTCAATGTCATCCCTACCAAAGGCATCCCGTACTTCAACGGAGAACTGCATCTCTCGGAAGTCTGGACGATGGTTCGGGGACCACTCAAACTTCTGAGCATCGTTCCAGTTACAACCGTAAGCAGCGTTGCAGCTGTGGACCCGGACGCTGGAGCCCGACAGGGCGTTGGTCATGATTTGAAGGCGAGAATAACCACCGGAACCCTGCATTTTCCCAAAGGCGATGTCCACGGCACAATCGCCACCTCCTCCGCCGACGCCGCCTGTGCCACCAGTGCAGGAGACCTGAGCATCGATTCGGATTTTCAACTGCTTGCCCTTGGCGACCATGAACCCGTTGGAACCTGCATCAAATTCCACCTCGATGATGGACCAGTCGCAGCCACCATTGGTCAGGAAATTGGGGGAACATGCATCATCCAGTTGCCGACTAACAGAGGATATTTGCGTGTCGCCGGACTTTAGGGAGAAGGTCACATCGGCCGTTGCTTGGTCATCGCCTGTGAATTTAATGTAAACCGAAAGACGGGCGGTATTGGACGCACCTGTGCCGTTGATGTAGAGATCACTGATCATTTCGGCACTGCGGAATTCCAAGCCGGAAACTGCGCTGCCTTCTTCTTGACCGCCGTTTGGCTCAATGGTGGTGATGGAGCCTTGACCACCCGTTTCAGAGGTGGGTGCATCAAGGTAGAGTTCGTAGGTCTGTTCGGGGACCGAGACGGGTGCCACTGTGGGCTCGTCAGCCAGCACCTGAACGGGTGCGAGCATCGGCGCAGCAGGGACCATGACACCGATGAGGGAAAGGAGGAACAGCGCCACCAACCCGGAGGCCACGGTACGCTTGCCATTTTCGGTCCGACCAAACAGCATCAAGTCCACCGTATCGCCGTGGTGGAGGGGGTGTTAAACGGTTTTGCATGGTTTGTGCAACAAACTGACCTTCTCAGTCATCCAGAACCGGCGTGAAAATGGTGCAGGGGGTGGGATACGAACCCACGAACCCATACGGGACCGGATCTTAAGCCCGGCGCCTTTGACCACCTCAGCCACCCCTGCGTTGAGAAAGCA
>MDTD01061595.1_pt1 | contig 15060 bp, 20 predicted proteins | sample 811221 | NCBI WGS metagenome assembly MDTD01 (sample SAMN05326646, study PRJNA326480) | marine metagenome | isolation source: seawater | place: Pacific Ocean: South West | collected 2011
ATCTCCTTGATATCCCCGAATCTTCAAAGATACTCAAAGGCGTGAAATATGAAATTGAGGATTGTGCATTTGAATCCTTAGATACAGTTATAACTACCGATAATATGGAAGTAGCGTTTGGCGATTCTGATTATATTCTTCTAGTTGGTGCAAAACCACGAATTAAAGGAATGCAAAGATCTGATCTACTTTTGGATAATGCAAACATATTTAAGAATCAAGGTTTAGCTATCAATCAATACTGCAAAGATTCAGCTAAAATAATAGTTGTTGGTAATCCTGCTAATACTAACGCTCTCATTGTTGCATACCATACACCAAAAATACCATCCGAAAACATAACATCTTTAATGAGATTAGATCAGAATCGTGCTAAAAGTATTTTCGCATCTAAGATTAATGTTTCAGTTCCAGCAATAAACAGGCTTGTTGTATGGGGTAATCATTCTGCTACACAATTTCCGGACATTAACAATGTTCAAGTAGATGGTTTAGATAATTTTGATGATAAATACAACAACGACTGGATTGTAGAGGATTTTATTCCAAGAGTACAGAATAGAGGAGCAGAAATTATTGATTACAGAGGCAAGTCAAGCGCGGCATCTGCTGCGTCTGCTGTTTATGATCACTTAAACTGTATTGTGAACGGATCAAATGATTGGGAGTCAATGGGCATATTGTCCGAAAACACGTATAACATATCATCGGAAATATTTTATTCATTTCCCTTAAGTATTAATAATAAAAATTACAAAATAATCGAAGATCTTGAAATGTCAGATCTCTCTCTAAGATATTTAAAAACCACAGAAGAAGAACTGATACATGAAAGAGATATAATAAAAGACTTACTGTGATTCTTCTAGCTTTATCTCTTTATCATCTATAAACATTGGATTATTTATAGCATTAATTTTAATTATCGATTGAAAATAAAATTTCTTAAGATTTAAATAATTCCCTGCTAGTAACTCGCCAACTAATTCCGCATCTTGATTATATATTTTATTTTTATTTGAATTTGGAGCTGATTCACATGAGCAACAAAATAGCTTTTTCTTTATTTTTCCCAAGTAGTGAGTTCTGGCAACTATTTCTTGGCCAGTGTAGCATCCTTTTTTATAGTTAATTGCGTTATGTTTTTCCATGTTAAGTACCTGTGGGATGAAAGATTCTTGTGACATTTCGTTTAGTCGTGGAAATACATTTTTAAGATCAATGAGTTTACTGATATTTACACCATCAGTAATATCGCCTAAAAGAAAATCCGGGACATCTTCCGTAAATGACACAACTATATATGATGAGTAATCTGTTATCCCTCCACTCAAAATATATGCGTCATTTATATTAGTCATATTATGTTTGCTTTCACCTATGTTTATATTCTTAGCATCAATCATATTATTCCCTAAAACACCGTAGCAGGTAGAGTGGACCCGTTTTATATTAACTTTTGACATCAATATATATTTTCCGAGACCATCTATTACAGAGTCAGCCACATCAGAGTTTGTTAGTATGATGTAGTCATTGTTTTTCTTGAAGATTCGCATTGTTGCGATAACTTTACCTTGATTAGTCGAAAACGTTGAATATTGATAATTGTTATCACTCAGTTCCTCAATGTCATTACTTAATTGACCTTGTAGGAATTTTGATGAGTCAGCCCCTGACACACTTATCGTGACAAGATCATTATCTCTATTTATTCCAAAATGTTCTTCAATGTTCATTTAAGATACTGATAATTATAACAAAAAATATTTTATTTATAATATTAGATGTAATAACATCTAATACAGTTATGATTAAATCATACATACTTTGTCTTATAAAGTAGTGTTTATTTAAGAGTAGTATTTGCGTATAATGCGTGTTGGAGAGTTTATATGTCACAGAAAAAGCAAACAACTAAAATCAAGCAGAAGAAAACAGTAAAAATAAAAAAAATTAAAGAGATAGGTGGTCGGAAGGGTCCAGAGCCTACTAGATACGGTGACTGGGAGAAAAATGGTCGCTGTATTGATTTTTGAAGATAGTTTTCGAGATGATTAACTCAAATAGACCCACCTCTCCACACTTACAGATCTATAAACCTCAGCTTACGTCTGTGTTGTCCATATCCCATAGAATTACAGGGGTAATTTTGTCGATTACCTCTGTAATGTTACCACTTGCACTTGCCATCATCTCATTGGGCGCAGAATACCATAGTTACTTAGTAGAATTTTTCTCAAATTTCTTTGTGAAACTACTTCTCGTAGGTGCAATATTTACGCTCATATATCACTTGTGTAACGGAATTCGACATCTTTTTTGGGATTATGGATACGGATTAAGTTTAGAGAAAAGTTATTTATCAGGCTATTTAGTTATTTTGATTTCTTTAATTACCACATTAAGTTCAGTATTAATCATTTTTAGGAACTAAGTCTTGGCTATTTTACATTGGAAATTTCAAAGAATCACCGCTATAACATTAGTGCCAGGTATGCTGTACTTAACATATTACCTTTTGACAATTCATAATCTAACATATGATCAAATTACTGCAGATATTTCATCTATTTATGGAATTTTATTCATCTCAATTTTATCTACATTGATGTTTTTTCATAGCTCTTTGGGTATCGAAACCATATTGCAGGATTACGTTCACGATGTGAGACTTCAAGGTTTATTTATTAGTTTATCTAAGATTGCACATGCTGTATTATTAGTTATTACTATAATTTGTCTTTATTTAATTACAGGTTTTTGACATGGAGAGTTACAAAATAATAAAACACAAACATGATGCCATTGTTATTGGTGCAGGTGGGTCTGGCTTAAGAGCCACCATGGGGTTAGCTCAATCAAAACATAGTGTAGCTTGTATCAGTAAAGTTTTTCCAACAAGAAGTCATACAGTTGCTGCGCAAGGTGGTATTAGTGGAGCATTAGGCAATATGGGAGAGGATGACTGGAGATGGCACATGTACGACACAGTCAAAGGCTCAGATTGGTTAGGAGACCAAGACTCTATAGAATACATGTGTAAAAATGCTGTTGATTCAATTATTGAGCTGGAGCATTTTGGAGTGCCATTTTCAAGAACAGAGGAAGGAAAAATTTATCAGAGACCTTTTGGAGGCATGACTACTGAATATGGTAAAGGTATTGCACAGAGAACCTGCGCCGCAGCTGATCGAACTGGCCATGCTATTCTTCACACATTATATACGCAGTCACTAAAAAATGACGTTGATTTCTTTATTGAGTATTTTGTCATTGACCTAGTTTATGAGGATGGAAAATGTATAGGTGTTTTAGCATGGTGTCTAGATGATGGGAGTATTCACTTATTTCAATCTCATTTGGTAATACTCGCAACAGGAGGATATGGAAGAGCATATTTGTCATCAACTTCTGCTCATACTTGTACGGGCGATGGCAATGGCATGATTTTACGATCCGGTTTGCCTTTACAAGATATGGAATTTATACAATTTCATCCAACAGGAATTTATGGAGCTGGTTGCTTGATAACCGAAGGTGCTCGCGGTGAGGGCGGTTATCTTACGAATTCGGATGGTGAGCGATTTATGCCTAAATATGCACCTAATGCAAAAGATCTTGCGTCTCGTGACGTTGTTAGTAGAGCAATGCAGATCGAAATAAATGAAGGAAGAGGCGTAGGCGATGATAAAGATCACGTCCTACTTCATTTAGAACACTTAGATGACGAGATCATTCACTCAAAACTTCCCGGTATAGCTGAAACAGCAAAGATATTCTCCGGAGTAGATGCAACAAAAGAACCAATCCCTGTTATACCAACAGTCCACTACAACATGGGTGGTACTCCAACTAACTTTAATACTGAAGTGCTTGCTAATGGCTCAGGTCAAGTCGTAGAGGGCTTAATGGCAATAGGAGAAGCTGCCTGTGTATCAGTTCATGGAGCAAATAGGCTTGGATCAAACTCGTTACTAGATCTTATTGTATTTGGAAGATCTGCGGCAGAGAGAGCATGTGAATTACTAGATAAAAAAACAAAAAACCACATTACTATCAAAGACAGTGCTCTAGATAAGATATTATCCAGGTTTGATAAGATAAGGAATTCCAAAGGCGATATAAGAACATCAGAACTCAGAGATAAAATGCAAAGAGCCATGCAAAGGTATGCACCAGTCTACAGAGACGAGAAAACATTAGAGAAAGGTATAGAAATTATGAAAGATAATTTCAGTAATTTCAATAACTTATCTGTAAGTGATAGATCCTTAATTTGGAATACTGACCTTGTGGAGTCACTAGAATTAAATAATCTTTTGTATCAGTCACTAGCTACGCTATACTCTGCATATAATAGAACTGAGAGTCGTGGTAGTCATGCTAGAGAAGACTACCCAGATAGGGACGATAAAGACTGGCTCAAACATACTATGGTTTGGGTAAGTGAGGACGGTGATAGCAGGTTTGATTATAAACCTGTTGAACTAAAAACTTTGACAGATGAAGTCGAGACTGTAGCTCTTAAAGCGAGGACATACTAAATGGCAAAATTCACATTACCAATTAATTCTATCGTAAAGAAAGGAACTACCTTTAATGCTGATGATGCTCAAACAAAGTCTAATAGAAAGCTCCGAGTTGATGTATATAGGTACAACCCTGACACCAATTCAAATCCTTACGTTGATACATATATTTTAGATAAAGATAAATTTGGACCAATGGCTCTCGATGTTCTTATATATATAAAAAATAATGTAGACCCAACGTTAACATTTCGAAGATCTTGTAGAGAGGGTATCTGTGGTTCATGCTCAATGAATATCAATGGCACCAATACTCTGGCATGTATACTTAACATTTCTGATGAAGAGAAACTTAAAATTTATCCATTGCCACACATGCCTGTTATAAAAGATTTAGTTCCAGATTTGAGTAATTTTTATAAGCAATATGAGTCAATTAAACCTTGGCTAATTAATGATAAAAAACCAGAGAGAGAACACCATCAAAGTCAGGAAGATAGAAGTAAGTTAGATGGACTATTTGAGTGTGTTCTGTGTGCTTGTTGTTCAACTAGTTGTCCCAGCTATTGGTGGAATTCTGACAAATATCTTGGACCTGCCTCTTTGCTCCATGCATATCGTTGGATTATAGATAGTAGGGATGATGCAAAGAAAGAGCGTTTATCCAATTTAGAAGACAAATTTAAATTATTTAGATGCCATACTATTATGAATTGCACCAAAACTTGTCCTAAATCACTAAACCCTGCTAAAGCAATTTCACATATTAAGAAAATGTTAGCAACTAACAAATAGTGTATTAGTTGTATACAAATTTATGCAAGTTTCAAAATTAAAGTGGAAGTGTCGCAAAGGTATTAGAGAACTTGATATACTACTTACTAGATATCTAGATAATATTTTTTTAACTTCACCAGTCATTGAGCAAGATATTTTTAAAGAGTTTATCGAAAAAGATACATATGAAATTCTTGATATTTTGATGGATAAGAAAACCTTTGATCAAAAATATAGTAAGATTGTATCGATACTAAGAACGTTAAACAAATGACTGCATCATCAGTTCTTCTTGGCGTTAATATCGATCATGTTGCTTTTATCAAAAAATCTAGAGAAACTAGTTATCCTGATTTAATACAAGCTGTAAAACTCTGCGAGAAATCTGGAGCTGATTCAATCACCATTCACTTAAGAGAAGACAGACGTCACATTCAAGACGGTGACGCTATAACAATAAGACAGTACTGTAAAAAATTAAATTTCGAGATGGCTAATACAGATGAAATGATTGCGTTTGCACTCAAACTAAAGCCTAATTTTTGTTGTTTTGTTCCAGAGAATCGTGATGAAAAAACAACTGAGGGTGGTCTAGCTCTTAACGAAATGACAATGATGCAAGAAAAGCTGTTTAAAAAAAATATAGAGAAATTACAAGATGCTGGCATAGAGGTCTCTTTATTCATAGACCCAAACTTAGAGAGTGTCAAAAAATCAAAAGAATTAAGAGCAACATCTGTTGAACTCCATACCGGCCCTTATGCCATAAGCTATGAGTTAAATAATTATCAAAGTGAGCTTAGAAAACTTGTTGATGCTGCTAACCTAGCAAACGATCTCTCTTTGAAGGTTAATGCTGGGCATGGTCTGAATTATAAAAATTTACAACAAATATTGAAGTTACCGTACTTGAATGAACTTAATATTGGACATGCAATTATAGCAGAATCTGTTTTCATTGGTTTAGATGATGCAATAAAAAAAATCAAGCGTATAATTGATAATAGTGGTTAGAGGTGTTGGCATAGATATAATAGAGAACGTGAGAATCAAAAAAGCATTCTCTCGGTTCGGCTCTTTGTTTGCGAAAAAAATATTATCGGCTAACGAGTTGGAAGAATTTTCTCAGACACAAAAAAAAGTTAATTTTCTCGCTAAAAGGTTTGCGTCAAAAGAGGCTTTATCCAAATCTATTGGTATAGGTTTATATAGACAGGGTCTATTTCCTACAATAATTGATATTAAAAAAGATGGTTTAGGCAAGCCAAGCATCCTAATAAATAAAGAATTAAAAATAATACTAAACAAATACTCTATTAGTCATCTCCATTTATCAGTGTCCGATACAAATGACTTGTCAACCGCTGTCGTAATAGCGGAAGGTGAGTGATGAGTGACTCTGTTATAAATCTTATAGGAAATACGCCACTTGTTGATGTCTCGTTTAATGCTAAAAATACAATATTAGCAAAGTTAGAAGGCAACAATCCTGGTGGCTCAGTGAAAGATCGAGCTGCTCTTAGAATGATTGAAGATGCAGAGAAAATCGGACAAATAAAAAAAAATGATACTTTAATTGAGGCAACAAGCGGTAATACAGGTATTGCTCTTGCTATGGTTGCTGCAATGAAAGGGTATAAAATGCGCCTAATAATGCCAGAGACAGCTTCTGTAGAAAGGGTTCAAACAATGAAAGCATATGGCGCAGATGTAATACTTGTCTCAAAAGAAGAGGACATGGAAGGTGCAAGAGATTTGGCGATAAAAATGAGAGACTCCGGAGAGGGATTTGTTCTTGATCAGTTTTCAAATGAATCTAATTACTTGGCACATTTTGAAGGAACAGGGCCAGAAATATGGGAACAGACAAAAGGTCGGTTAACTCATTTTGTATCAGCCATGGGAACAACTGGGACTATTACAGGTGTTTCTAAATTTCTTAAGCAAATGAATCCATCCATAGAAATTATTGGCGCTCAACCAAAAGATGGATCGAGAATACCGGGTATAAGAAGATGGAAAGAGGGGTACGAGCCAAAGATAAAGAAAAATGCTCACATTGATCGTACTATCGATATTTCAGAAGTTGATGCTCGGAACTTTTCATTTAAGCTATCAACTGAGAGAGGTCTATTTTGCGGTTTATCTGCAGCAGCAAATGTTTACATAGCTCATGAGATAGCAAATGATCTTAAAGATGCGGTCATTGTAACTATCATATGTGATAGAGGTGACAGATATCTTTCATCACTATAATTATTTTTGAATAATTAAATTTTTTCCTGCAACCAAATATTTAGCACCTTTGATACCATTTGATGAAAGTAGTTTTTCTCGTGGAATATCGAAACCTGTTGCAATTATACTTGTAGTGTCTCCGGTGTTGACAACATATCGCAAATTAACATTGTTATTTATTGATAATATAGGTGATCTCATTTTGATTTTTATTTTATTACCTACAAACAACTTAGTTTTTTTATCTGCATTATTCCATTTAAGTAACGATTTCAAATTAACATCATAAAATTTTGCTATCCGATACCAATTATCATATCTTTTCACAGTATGAAAATAATTAAATATTTTATCTATTATAATATACTCATTGTCACCAATAGATATCTTATTCTTATCTGTGATAGTTGTTTTTATAGGAAGACGTAATTTTTGATTTATTAAAATCAAGTCAGATTTAAGTGAATTCTTTACCATTAATGCTTTCACCTTTACATTATATTGCCTTGATATCCTTGAAAGTGTATCTCCCTTCTGTACTACGTGTATTTTTTCTTTGAACATTATAGTTCTATACTTTTTATATCTTTCATTAAATTTCTTAATTTTATTCAACGGTAATAGTATTTTATCTTGCATAGAAGGAATTATATACCAGGCGCTAAAGCCAGGATTTAAAAAATATAAAGTCTCCAAATCAACATCTGATAAAACTGATAGAGTATAAAAATCTATCGGGTTATATATTTTAACAAAGCCTGTTTGAGGCTGATTAGATAATTTCGGTAAAGTTATGCCATAACTTTGTGGGTTTGCCATAATGTCTCTAAGCGCGAGTAACTTCGGTACGTAAATTTCTGTTTCTCTAGGTAGCCTCAGATCCCAAAAGCTTGTCTTTCCGATAACGTATTTTGCCTTGGACATTGATCTTCCTACTTTACCAGCACCTGTATTATAAGATGCAATAGCGAGCAGCCAATCTTTCTTGAAATGTCTGTGCATATCAGACAGGAAGTGAGTCGCGGCTTTAGTAGAATTCAAAATATCTCGTCTGCCATCGTACCACCAATTTTTCGAAAGCCTATATTCCCTTGCTGTAGGAGGAATAAATTGCCATATGCCGGCAGCTTTAGATGGTGAGTGAGCGTATGGTTGGTATCCACTTTCGACAATAGGCAGTAGTGCTAGCTCATAGGGCAGATTCCTGTTCTCTAACTCTTTTATTACATGATATAAAAATGGTTTTGCTCTATCAATCGAACGATATAAGAACTGTTTATTCTTCATAAACCACTCTTTTTCTTTATCAATCCGCGAGGAGTGAACAGTATCTAAGCAAAAACCAGCATTTAGCTTAGCCCAAATAGATGAAAATTCTTTTTTTCTAAGTTGCTTAGTCTGACATTCAAAATCACCAAAATTAGCTAGAATTTGTGGTCGCTTATAACTTACTGGGCCGCTACAACTTGATATTAAGCTTGTAGCTAATATAATTAATAGATATTGAGTTATTTTTTTTGACATAGAACAATATAAAGATTAGCAAAATACTGCTATTTTATCTAATCAATTAAGCATGAAAATAGATACGAATACCCATCATTATATAGAATTAGCACGTTGGTATAGAAAAACTAAAACTATTCCGATAAAAAAATCGATTACATCAAAGATAAGTGAATTTAGACATACTCTTGATGGTAATAATGTGTTGTATCTGGGATTGCCTGAATTTAGGAAAAAATTTGAATCTATGAAGTACGCATCTTTTTTTTCTGTGGACGGTAAAGACATTATCAAATATCAAAGTATAGAGAAAAAATTACCTTTTGAGGATAAGTCTCATGACGTCATAATACTCCTTCATGCGCTTGATTTGCTTGATAAACCATATAATTTCATTAGAGAAATTGATAGGATTGCATCTGATGATGCTAAAATATTTATTATAGGCTTTAATAAACTTAGCCTATGGGGGCTGACGAGGCATTTACGTAATAAAAGGCATTCGCCGTGGTCAGCAAATTTTCATCCTATCTCAAACATAAAAGAATGGTTTAAGATACTCAGTTACGATGTCAAAATTAATACCACGAGTTGTCTACTTCCAATTGCCTCAAAAAGTTTAAATAAATATATAGACAAATTAAGCTTTTTACAAAAATTACTTTTTCCAAGTTATGGCGGAATCTATTTTTGCCTTCTAAATAAAGTAATTATTCCTATAACTCCACAAAAACTCAAATTTAAAAACAAATATGTTGTTCACACCTTCCCAAAATCCACTATGAATAAAGTCTTATGAGTGTAATAAGAGTCTTTACAGATGGTGCCTGTAGTGGTAACCCAGGAAATGGCGGCTGGGGTGTTGTAATTGTAAAAGATACAGAGATATTTAAATATAATGGATCGGAAAATGATACTACTAATAATAGAATGGAGTTGAGGGCTGCGATAGAAGGTATTAAACTTGTTTCAGATGAATTAACACTAACGCTTTATACCGACTCTAAATACGTGAAAGATGGCATTACATCTTGGATTGTGAATTGGAAGAAAAATAATTGGTTGACGAGCTCAAAGAAACCAGTGAAAAATCAAGATCTTTGGAAGCAACTAGATATATTAAATGAGAAATATGATGTGTCATGGAAATGGGTGAAAGGCCACCAGATTGAGGAAACAGAAGATTCAAGGTATAATAATCTTGCAGATGAATTAGCAAGAGATGCTACAAAATTATGAAAAGATTAATTGTCTTAGATACAGAGACTACTGGTTTAGATGTTAATGACGGTCATCGAATTATAGAGCTAGGATGTGTAGAGATTATAGATCGCAATATTACCTCAAACAGATTTCACCAGTATATTAATCCAAAAAGAGCTATCGATGAGGGCGCTCAGATAGTACATGGAATAACCAATGAGATGCTTGAAAATAAGCCTGAGTTTTCAAGTATAATTGATGAATTTCTCTCGTTTATAGAGAATTCGACGTTAGTAATTCACAATGCACCATTTGATCTTGGCTTTTTATCTTCTGAATTTTTATTTTGTGGAAAAGATAAAAATTATTTTGAGCAACAACATGAAATATTGGACACTTTAACGATTTCTCGTAAACAGTACCCTGGAAAACGGAACTCTCTTGATGCATTATGTAGTAGATTAGAAGTGGATAATACTGATAGAAACTTTCATGGTGCTCTTTTAGATGCAAACTTACTCGCTAATGTCTACCTAAAGATGACTAGAGGTCAAACTACCTTATCTATGGATGAAAAAGAAGATCACTCGAACTTAATCGACATAGAACATGAAATTACTGTTCGTGAACAGATTATAATCAGAGCAGATAATGATGAAGTAGAAGCACATAATAATTATTTTAAGAATTAGATTTCGATTTAAGCAATCTTTCCTTCTTTCGATTCCATTCTTTCGTTTTTAAATCATGTCTTTTATCAACTATTTTCTTACCTTTTCCCACTGCTATCTCAATTTTAATAAGCGATTTCTTTGAATATATTTTTATTGGGATAATTGTGAGACCGTTAATTTTTATCTCATTTATTATTTGTTGAATTTCTTTTTTTGATAATAGGAGCTTTCTCTTCCTGATAGGGTTTAAATTATCTGAATTAGCATAATTAGGAAGTATCTTCAAATGCGCATTAATTAAATAGACCTCTTTGTCTATAACACTTACATAACTTTCACTAATCTGTGCATGACCAGCCTTTATACTCTTAACTTCCCATCCATCGAGAGCAAGACCTGCTTCAAGTTTTTTTAAAAGTGTATATCTAAATGTCGCTTTTTTATTACTACACAATATATTCATAATATTTAAACATAATGTATAATAACATAATATCATGATTCAAATAGGAGTTCGCAAATATTAACAAAGAAAGAAAATCCATCCATGGTGAATGGTCCTCAAAATTAATATTCATTTTTGCTGCTACAGGCTCTGCAGTTGGCCTAGGAAATATTTGGAAATTTCCCTGGATGACTAGTGAAAATGGGGGAGGAGCATTTGTTCTAATATATATTCTAAGCGTTGTTATAATCGCTTTACCTATAATGATTGCAGAGGTGTTCATTGGGAGACATGGTAAGCAAAATCCAGTTGACAGCTTGAAGTTTACTGCTAATGAATCAAGTAGTTTCAATTTTCTTGAGGTTGATAGTGACTTAAATAGAGTGCGATCAAAGAAACAATCATATTCAAACTCAGATGATTACAGTAACTGGCAACTAATTGGTTGGGCAGGCATAATCGCTGGTATCCTCATATTATCTTTTTATAGCGTTATAGCAGGATGGACAATATCGTATATTTTTAAAGCGGCTTTTGGCGCTTTTAATTCAATTACGACTGAAAAATCTCAAAATATCTTCAATGATTTAGTATCTGACCCTGAAAAGCTTCTAGCTTGGCATACAATATTTATGTTCCTTACTGGGTATATAGTTGCTAAGGGTGTAAAAGGGGGATTAGAGCGAGCTGTAAAAGTGCTTATTCCAGGATTATTCATATTACTATTGGGTCTCGCTATTTACTCTTTTAACTTAGATGGATTTCAAGACGGTCTTAAATACATGTTTATACCAGATCTCGATAAAATTAACCCAGATGTAATTTTGAGCGCTATGGGTATGGCATTCTTTTCACTAAGTATCGGAATGGGGTCTCTTATGATTTATGGATCTTATCTATCAAGAGAATCGTCTATAACTGAAGTAACTGCGATAGTTGCATTTTCTGATACCTTTGTAGCAGTATTAGCAGGAATAATAATTTTCCCAATGGTTTTCACATTTAATCTTGATCCATCATCTGCTGGCCCAGGATTAATATTTCAAACATTGCCTTTAGCATTTGGAGTCATGCCATACGGAGAGGTAGTAGCAACTCTGTTTTTTATTCTGCTTTTTTTCGCAGCTATAACGTCATCGATTTCGCTCATCGAACCTGCAATAAGTTTTTTGATAGAGAAATATTCGTTTAGTAGAGCAGAGGCTACTATTCGTCTCAGCTCGCTCACATGGTTTATTGGAATAGGCACACTCTTATCATTTAATTATCTTTCAGATGTGACTTTCTTTGAAATGACATTCTTTGATTTGCTAGATAGTTTTACCTCAAAAGTTATGTTGCCATTAGGTGGTCTTTTGATGGCAATATTCGTTGGCTTTATTGTTAAGAAAAAAATAGTTTATGAAGAATTAGAGATGAATAAAACTTTATTTAATTTTTGGAGGTTCATTATTAAATTTATTGCACCAGTGGCTGTTACTCTTATCTTTATCAATGGTTTCATGTAATGAATGTAGTTAATCAATCAGAAGATATTAATGTAAACGTCTCCTTGATTTTCAAGTTAATCAATAATGTTGATAAGTATTCTGATTTTTTACCATGGTGTTCAGACTCTGTAATTTTGAATGACTCATCCTCTGAAATGACAGCAGAAATTGAAATTACAGGTAAACCAATTAAATGGAAGTTCAAAACTAAAAATGCTTATCGTGAAAACGAGATTATAAAAATAAGATTAGTTGATGGACCATTTAAAAATTTAGAGGGATACTGGAAATTCCATCAAATTGATAAGCATAATACAAATGTCAGTTTGTTTTTAGAATATGAGTTTGATAGTAAAATTATTGAATTATCTCTGAAGCCGATTTTCTCGAGCATAATGTCATCTATTCTAGATTCATTTATATCTGAGGCTTTTCGACTAAAAAATGAAAAACAAAGAAATTGAAATAGAAATCTATTTTCCAGTAAATAAGCGAATTGCGTCTAAATCTATGATTATTAAAGAAGGTACAACTTTAAAAGAATTTTTAAATGAGATAAAATTCAAAAACTTCGATTTGATGGATGATATTAGTTTTGGGGTTTTTGGTAAAATTAAAGATCCAGACTATATTTTAAAAGAATTTGATAGGGTAGAAGTCTGTCATAATGCATCTGCTGATCCAAAGAAATCAAGAAAGTTGCGAGCAAAAAAAAGCCATAAGTCTTGAATTAGTACTAATCTGAGATTATATTAATAAGTGATATATCATGAAAAATGATTCAACTTTAAAGGAAGCAGGACTAAAGGTAACTCACCCAAGAGTTAAGATACTCGAACTTTTCCAGTCAAACCCACACAGTCATCTTAGCGCAGATGATATCCACAATAGTCTGATAAAGAAAGATGAAAATATCGGTCTAGCGACCATATATAGAGTACTAACTCAATTAGAGGAAGTTGGGTTAATTCAAAAGAATCACTTTGATGATAATTCGTCTTCTTATGAGATAAAGAAACAACACCATGATCATCTGATTTGCAATGTATGTGGTAAAATTATTGAATTTACAGATGATGACCTAGAGGAATTGCAAGAGAAAATATCTAAACGCCACAATTTCGTCTTAGATACACACGTTATGACTTTGTTTGGGACATGTACGAACGGTGAGTGCAACTCAAATAAAAAAGATTAAGATCTACCTCCCCATTTCAGTTTTTTATTTAGTATTTGAAAATAGTTATATTCGACAGGATGTAAAATCTTAAGCTTACTTTTGCTTTTCATAATTTCAATTATCTTGGATTTTTCAAAATTATTATTATTTGATCCATCAACAGTTGTCATCGTATGATTTACAGATAGTTCGTCAACCTCTATTTTTATTTTGTCTTTTTCATTTATAATTATAGGCCTATGACTATAGGTGTGTGGTGATATAGGCGTACAACAGATCACATTAGAATTTGGGCTAACAATAGGACAACCATTAGACATTGAATATGCTGTAGATCCTGTTGGAGTTGCAATAATAATCCCATCTGAGCGCTGGACGTTAATAAGAAAATTATTTACAAAGATTTTCATCTTAATCATTTTTAGCTGTCCGTAGTTATGTATGACAATATCATTAAGTGATGTAGATTTATTAATTTTATTTCCTATATCTTTAATCTTTGTGTCAAGCATCATTCTATTATCGATTATATAATCTCCACTAATTATTGCCGTAACTTGTTTGAGGGCTTGTTTTTTGTCTATATCTACTAAAAATCCTATTTTCCCGTAATTGATCCCTAATATTGGTATATTTAAGTTTATTGCGATCTTTGAAGCGGTTAGGAACAAACCATCACCACCAAATACTATTATTAAATCAGATTCAATTTTAGATTTTGTAAATATAAAATCATTATTGATAATTTCATTTGTTGACTCAACTTTTGCATATCCTTTATATTGAGAGATCAAAGTAAGTTTTACTTTATTCTTTTTTAGATGATTAATTATTTTTTTAATATTTGCATTAGCAAAATATTTCTGATGCGAATATATAATTACTTTTTTAATTTTTTTCATCAAACTCTTCTAATAAGATATTTTAAAATATGTATTAACAACCATTATAGATTAATTTACTATATCCATAAATGCAAAAATTTAAAGAAAGCAGAGAAGAAATCGTTCGTATC
>MDTD01032644.1_pt1 | contig 15059 bp, 13 predicted proteins | sample 811221 | NCBI WGS metagenome assembly MDTD01 (sample SAMN05326646, study PRJNA326480) | marine metagenome | isolation source: seawater | place: Pacific Ocean: South West | collected 2011
CCGGTCGCCCGAGCGCATCAAAGCTACCCGCCCTGAGAGTCCCCCGCCACTAGAGCCCCGGCGACCACTCCAGATCACTCTCGATGTTCTGTTGGCATTCCGTTAGACTCGTCCCAATCGCGAAGGAGAATCCCAATGGGCACACTGGTCATCGAGAAGCACATCAACGCGCCAATCGAGCGCGTCTACGACGTCATGACCGACCTCGAACGCTGGCCCGACACCATCGAGGCCATCACCAGAATCGAGAAGCTCACCGAGGGCCCCGTCGGCAACGGAACGCGGTTCAAGGAAACCCGCGTCATGTTCGGGAAGGAACACACCGAAACCATGTGCTTCGAGGACGTCGTCCCGAACAGGGGCTACACGCTCGCCGCCAACTCCTGCGGCATGGAATACGCAAGCGTCCACACACTCGCCCCCGACGCCGGCGGCACGCTGCTCCGCATGGAACTCCGCAGCAAGCCCGTCACCCTCGGCGCCAAAATCATGTCGCCCGTCATGGGCGTGATGATGAAGGGCACGATGCGCAAGATGATCAGCAAGGATTTCGACGAGGTCGCCCGCGTGTGCGAGTCGCAGGCCTGACCCGTGAGCTTGGAATGGGGACGCAGGGACTCGAACCCTGGACCAGCGGATTAAAAGTCCGATGCTCTACCAACTGAGCTACGTCCCCTCGCGCCGCGGCGCTCGGACGCGATCTTAGGCAAGACCCCGCACGGGCCGCCTGCGTTTGGTCAGATCAGCCAGCGTCATCAGCAACTCCGCGTGCCTCGCGCTGGCGCCCCGCTGGGCCTCCACACACGCCCTCGCGTTCTCGCCCAGCTTCCGCCGCTCGTCCCGATCGCGGATCAGACGCTCCAGATCCGCCGCCAGCGAACGCCTCGTCGACCTCGCCAGCCCCCCCGCTTTCTCCAAAACGCCGACGATTTCCGTAAAATCCCCGACGCTCGGCCCGATGAGGGTCGCCTTGCCCAGAGCCGCCGGCTCGGTCGGGTCCGAGCCGAACTGATCCCCGAACGACCGCCCCATCACCACCAGGTCCGCCAGCTCGTACGCGTGGCGCAGCTCCCCGATCGTGTCGAGCAGGAACCGCGTCGCGCCCGCCCGCCGCTCGCCCGTCGACCGCCGCACACACTCGCCGAGCGCCAACGCCGCGCCGTCGAACCGCTCCGGCTTGCGCGGGGCGCACAGCAATTGCACGCCCGCGGGGCACGCCTCGTTCAGCAGTTCCTCCTCGCCCGGGCCGGTGCTGCCAGCGACGATCAGCGGCTTGTCCCGGTCCATCCCGAGCGCCTCGGCCAGTTCCTCGGCCTTGCCCGGATCCCGCGAGAGGTTCGCCGCGTCCCACTTCATCGAACCCGTGACCACGACCTTCCTGGCGCCCATCCTGCGGAAACGCCCCGTGTACGTCGCGTCCTGCGCCCCCACAACCGAGAGCGATTCGAACAAGCCGCCTACGACCCGCTTGGCGCGGTGATACCCCTCGAACGATCGCTCGCTCAGCCTGCCGTTGATGATGCACACCGGGATGTCCCGCCGACGACACGCGAGCGTGAGATTGGGCCAGACCTCCAGCTCAACCAAGCCGACAACGTCGGGCCTGACCCGCTTCAAGAAACGCTCGACACCCCACGAGAAGTCCATCGGCATGCGCCCGACCTCCGCGACGTCTCCGTACAGCTCCTTGGCGCGTGCCAGCCCCGTGTCCGTCGAGGCGCACACCACCACCTGCGCCCGCTCGGTGAGCATCGGCACGAGCGTGCGCAATGCGTTGACCTCACCCACAGACACCGCGTGCAGGAGCACCCGCCTGAGGCTCGTCACCTCAGGCTTCGGCTCGATCGTGATCCCCAGACGCTCGGACCAACCGCGACGAGCCTTGCGTGCAAGCGCCGGCGACGCGGCAACCGCTGCAACCAGATATGCGGCATCAACCGGGTTCAAAGCACATCTCTCCGGCACCCGGACACGGGCACCTGATCATACTCGGCGTTTCTTTCCACGCGAACGCAGGAATACACGCCCCACCGACCTTGTTCGTCCGTCAACCACCCGAGGCGAACCACACCATGCAGACACACCAGTCCACAAAACTCACCGCCGCTCGATGGGCCGCAAAGCTCGTCGCCGTCTTCTTCCTCTCCGTCACCGGCTTCGTGCCCAAGTTCACAGGCATGGCGGGCCCGCTTGCCGACAAACTCCCCGGCGGCTGGCCCGTCGTCATTGCCATCGGCGTCATGGAACTCGTGACCGTTGTTGCCATCCTCGTCCCGCGCACCGCCTTCTTCGGCTCCGTGCTCGCCGTCTTCACCATGCTCGGCGCGATCGCCAGCCACATCGTCGGCCCCGTCGGCATCGAGGGCGATTTCCTCGGCGTCTTCATCGCCGCGATCATCACGCTCGCCGCCGCACTCACCGCATCGCTGCTCGAGTTCAACAAGGCCGGCGGCCTCTCGGGCGTGCTGCCCAAGCGAATCAACCACCACACCGCACCCGAAGCCTGACCCGCTCATCCCGTCGACTGCATCGCAGCCGCGATCCCGTTGATCGTCGACTGAATCGCCGCGCGGAGTTCCTCCTCATCGCCCTTGCCCGCGCGCTGCCGCGAGAGCAACTCGACCTGGATCAGATTCAGCACGTCCGTCCACGGGTTGCGCTCGGCGATCGCCCGTTCGATCGCCGGCGCGTGCGCCAGCAGCGAGGGCTTGCCAGTCAATCGCAGGACCGCCGATGTCGTCGACTCGTACTCCTCCTCGATCATCCGCATGACGACCGCGTGCTCGCCCGACAGCGCCGCGTACCGCCGAACGATCGGCAGCCTCGCGCGTGCCAACTCCTGCGATGTGTTCGCCAAAAGCGTCCCGAGGAACGGGCTCTTGGCGTGCCCGGCAGCAAAGTCCGCCGCCGATCGGCCCTCGGCGTCTTCCGCGTTCAGGGCCGTGCCCACACCGAACCAGCCCGGCACGAGCGCCCGGATCTGAATCCACGAGAACCCCCACGGGATCGCGCGCAGATTCTCGAACGCCATCGTCTTGCCCGCACGCGACACGGGCCTGCTCGCGATCGGGAGCGAACCGATCTGCGCGATCGGCGTCGTCGCGACGAACCAGTCCCAGAACTCAGGGTGATCGATCAACTCGCGGTACCGCTTCATCGCGCGGCCGGCGAGCACACCGATCGCATCGATCAGCTCCGACTCCCCGTTCGCCTCGTCCCTTGGCGTTCCCTCGCAGAGCAGAGCCGCGTTGACGATCTGCTCGAGGTGCCTGTGCGCCATCTGGGGCAAGGCGTACCGGAACGAGATCACCTCACCCTGCTCGGTAAACCGGAGCGAACCCGACCGCGCGTGTGCCGGGGCCGCCAGCATCGCCCGACCCGCGCGTCCACCACCACGCCCGACCGTCCCGCCGCGCCCGTGGAAGAACCTGATCCGCACGCCCCGCTCATTGCCCACGCCCGCGACCGATTCCTGCGCCCGCTGGAGCGCGTAGTTGGCCATCAGGAAGCCGCCATCCTTGTTGGAATCCGAGTACCCCAGCATAATTTCCTGCTCGGGATGCTCCTCGCTCGACGTCGCCCGCGTGTGCTGCGCGAACAGCCCGTCGTCGAGCATCTCCGCCACAATCCCCGGCGCCCGCTCCAGGTCGTCGATCGTCTCGAACAACGGCACAACCTGCACCCGCGCCACCAGCTTGCCGCCCGGCTCCTGCCACACAAGGCCCGCTTCCTTCATCAGCAGCAGCACCTCGTACAGATCGCTCAGCCCGTGCGTCATCGAAACGATCCACGAACGCACCGCCTTCGCGTCACGCTCGAGCGCCTCGGCGACCACACCCAGCGTGTCGAAAATCTCCCGCGCTTCGGGCGAGAGCTCCGCGTGCACCGGCCGCAAGGGCCTCGGTGTACGCAGCTCACGCCTGAGCAGCTCCAGCTTGGCCTCCTCCGACAAGGCCGCGTAGTCGTCCTCCGCGCCCGCAAGCCGCAGCAGCTCCCCCACCGCCGCCTCGTGCACCGAGCTGTGCTGACGGATGTCCAGCGTCGCAACACGGAGCCCGAACGCCCGCGCCCTCACGATCGCATCGACCAACGGGCCAGCGTTCGCGTTCTTTACCAGCCCCACGCGCAAAAGCTCGGCGCGCAGCGTCACCAGATCATGCTCCAGATCAGCCGTCGTGTACGCGCGGTCCTCCCTGATCGCCTGGCGGATCTCCATGATCCGCAGCCGCAACGGCTCAAACCGCTGATGCTCGGCGACACTCACCTCTTCCGACAACGCCCGGCACCGGCCCGCGGGCAGATCGATATCCACCAGCTTCTCCGAAACGCTCAGCTCGCGCTGGAGCGCATACAGCGACGCGTCCCAGAGCTTCACGGCACTCTCACGCATCGCGCGGAAAGCCTCGCGCGTCACCTCGGCCGTCACCTTCGGGTTGCCGTCGCGGTCGCCCCCGATCCATGTGCGATAGCTGAGGTACGCGGGCAGATCCGCCGCCGATTCGCCCTCCCCGATCGCCCTTGCCAGATCGCCTGCAAGCCTGGGCACGATGTCCCAGATCGTCGTCGTCAGGAAGTAGATCCCGTTGCGAATCTCGTCGAACACGTCTAGCCGCCTCGAACGAACCATGTCCGTCACGAGCAGCGACGACACCAGCTGGCACACCCGGTCGTGGATGTCCTGATGCTCCTCCGGGATCAGCCGCTTGTCATCGAGGCGGTACAACTCCAGCGCGATCTGAGTCTGCTTGTCGAGCACCGAGCGCCGGCGAGCCTCGGTCGGGTGAGCCGTCAAGGTGGGCTGGATGTTGAGCCGATCCGCGATGCCGCGCAGCGACTCGTCCGACACCCCCATCCGGCGCAGCTCGGCGACCGCCGCCGCGACCGACTCGGGCCTTGGTGCTTCCGCCGTCGCACGCTGCGAACGCTCGCGGTTGATCCGGATAATGCTCAGCTGCTCGGCCTTATTGAGCAGGTGAAACCGAGCCGTCACGAATCGTGTGACCGCGGCCAGCTCATCGATGCCGAGCCGCCCGATCCGCTCAGCCGCCTCATCCAGCGCCGCCTCGGTGTCCGAGCCGCAGATCTCCGCCAGCTCTCCCGCCTGCTCGAACGCCCTCGGCAGAAGCCGACTCGACGCCTCGGAGAGTGCCTGATCAATCAGTGAGCGATCGTTTGATGTCATGCCAGAGCGTACGACGCTTCCTCACGGGACAAGATCACACCTCAGTCCGCACAAATACCGTTCAAAATCATGATGCATGGATCTCTGATCCATGTTAGATTCATCCAAGAACCGCACTGCTCCACTACAGGCATCAGGAGACGCCCGGAATGCGATGTCATAGGCCGAGTCGATCACGGAGCCACACCGGCTTCACACTCATCGAACTGCTTGTCGTGATCGCGATCATCGCGCTGCTCATCGGGATCCTCCTCCCGGCTCTCGCCAAAGCACGACTCGCCGCCCAGAAAATGCTCGGCCAAGCCAACCACCGCAGCGTCCAGCAGGGAGTGACCCTGTACGCGGACCAGTTCGACGGCGAGATGCCCACGGGGCACGACGCCTCGACCGGATCGTGGGCCTACTCCTGGCCCGCACAGGTCCGACTGGGCATGGGCGGCGATGACAAATCCATGGAAGTCTTCAGAAACCCAGGTGCCGGCAAAGACTTCCCCGTCGACTGGTACAAGTACCTCAGCGAACGCAGTAGATACCGCGCCCGCGACGGCATCGGGATGGACTTCGGCTACGCCGAGGACGAGATCATGGTCGTCCACCGACCCGGGCGATTCAACTTCCGCGATGTCGAGGGCGGCTTTGCCACGTTCAGCTTCGCGTGGAACGAATCGGGCACCGCAGACAGCTTCGTCACCGACCCCAAAGTCCCCGGCGCCACGCTCATGCTCGGCATGGGCATGCACGTCAACCCGCGCGACATGTTCTACTCCGACAACGCCGGCGAACGACGCGAAGCCATCTCGCAATACGGCCCCCGCATCCACACGGTCCGCGAGCCCTCAAACATGATCGCCATCACCGATTCGTTCGTCGACGTCGACAACGACCCCTGGGTCTCGCCACTGGGCATCTACCCCGCCACACACCCGGGCGGCTACTTCGGAGGCCAGGCCAACTTCGCCTTCCTCGACGGCCACGTCGAAGCTCAACGCGTCACCGACTACACGCTCATCAACGATTCCGACTCAGGCCCCGGCAACGACTGGCAAAGCGAAACCGACGACCCTTCCCGCAAAGCCCGCATGCGCCGCTGGAACAACGACGGCAAGCCGCACGTCGAATACTGGCAATAACCAAAGGACAATGGGCAAGCGGGGACTCGAACCCCGGACCCTCCGCTTGTAAGGCGGATGCTCTAGCCAACTGAGCTACTCGCCCGGCTTGTGAACCATAGCCGCCCCGCTCCTACCCTTGCCCATGACAAGCACCAATCGCATCTGCCGGGTCGGGAACATCGCCATCGGTCAAGGCCAGCCCCTGGCGATCATCGCCGGGCCGTGCGTGATCGAGTCCTTCGAGCAGGGGCTCATGATCGGCAAGACCATCAAGGCCGTTTGCGAAGGTCTCGGCCTGCCCTACATCTTCAAGGCCTCTTTCGACAAAGCCAACCGCTCGAGCATCACCAGCTACCGCGGCCCGGGCCTCGACGAAGGGCTCGACTGGATCAGCCGCATCGGCAAGGAACTGGGCGTCCCCACCACCACCGACATCCACGAGCCCCATCAGGCCGACGCGATCGCCGAGGCCATCGACCTCATCCAGATCCCCGCCTTCCTCTGCCGACAGACCGACCTGCTGCTCGCCGCGGGACAGGCCGCAACGCAACACAACCGCGCAATCAACACCAAGAAGGGTCAGTTCCTCTCCCCCGCCGAGATGGTCGGCCCCGTCGCCAAACTCGAAGAAGCGGGCCACTCCAACCAGATGCTCACAGAGCGCGGCACGTTCTTCGGCTACCACCGCCTCGTCAACGACTTCACGGGACTGGGCGATCTCATGGAACTGCCTGCTTCTGCCGGATCACCACCCGTCTGCTTCGACGTCACCCACTCGACCCAACTCCCCGGCTCTGGCACACAGACCGGCGGCCGGCCCGAACGCGCTCCGCTGCTCGCCAGAGCCGCCACAGCCGCGGGCGTCCACGCGCTCTTCATCGAAACCCACCCGGACCCGGGCAAGGCCAAGTCCGACGGCGCCACGGTCCTCCCCCTCGACGTCGCCTCGGACATCATCACCACCTGCGCCCGCATCCGCAAAGCAATGACTTCCTAATGCCTTATGCCTGATGCCTTATGCCTGATGCCTTATGCCTGATGCCTGATGCCTGATGCCTGATGCCAAACGCTTTACTTGAAAAGAAAAAGCCGACCCGTGTGGGCCGGCTCATTCGTCTCTCTCATCAACCTTGGCTCGCACCTTGGCTGATCTCTCTCATCCCATGGTTGGATGATTAGTTGGCTTTGGCCCCGATGAACTCGCGGAGCGACTTGGGCTTGGCGATCTCCGCGTCGTACGGATCGATGTGCACGCGTCGGCCCTGGAAGACCACGCGACCGAGGCCCGTCGAGTAGAGGGTGTCGTCGTTGCCCCGGCGGACCAGGAAGCCCGGGAGGAACTTCGTGCCGTTCTGACGAACGATGATCGAGCCGGGCTTGGCCGTCTCACCGCCGTAGAGCTTGATCCCGAGATACTGCGGGTTGGAATCGCGACCGTTGCGGGTCGAGCCCTGTCCCTTTTTGTGTGCCATGACGACGTTCCTTAGCTACTCAAAGCCCCCACAGGACCGGCCTGCGGGGTGGAAAGGATCCTAGACCGGAATTAGCGCATGATCCAGCGTTCGTCCCGGGGCTTGAGCGGCTCCGAGCCCCGGAGCTCCAACGAACCCGGGATGTCATACTGGACCATGTACGTCTTGCGGAGCACGATCTCACGCTTCTCGCCCGACTCCGGGTCGGGAAGCTCGATCCGGGCCGTCTCACCGCTAAAGCCCGTCGCGTACACCGAAACCTCGTCGATATCCATGTCGCCCACGGGCCAGACCACCAGCCCGTCCTTGGCGTTCTCCTTGCCCTGGAGCAGGGTCCCGAGGATCGCGATCTGATCCTCGAGCAGCGGGTTCCCGAGGCGGTCGAGCAGCTCTAGCCGAACCGCACGGGGCACATCCCGACCGGCACGGAAAAGCTCGCCCTCATCGGTGCCCAGCTCGAAGATCGGGGCAAACTGGAGATCCTGTCCCGAGTTGTTGGTCACCCGGTAGGTCATGTAGTAATACACCTGCGGCTCATGGCCCTCGATGTCCACCATCGCCACACGCAACGGCCCGACATCGATGTCCAGCTGCCAGCGTTTGGGCAGGGGATCGGGCTCGGGCGGACGGGTCCAGGCAAGGGCGGTCAGGCTCAGAGCAGCCAGAACACAGGCAATACAGGCCGACAGCCGCGAACGGGTCGTGGACATGAGACAATTCTCCGGGTCCGGAGGCCGATCGAGGCGCCGCCCACCCGGGCACGCCGAACTCGGCCTCCACGAGCGTAGTCTACAGCCAATCGCATGACCACACACCCCCGCCATCCCGAGAGCCTCTCAAACGCCGCAAACCCCGTCCCATCGCGCGTGCCGGCGGATCGACACATCGAGGCAGCCGCCAGGCTCCTGCCCGCTCCGCCCCACCAGCGTGAACAGATCGCACGACAGTTCCTCGCCGGGGCCAGAGCCGCCGGGTACGACCTCTCCAACATGTGGTGCACCACCGACCCCGCTGATACCAAATCGCGGATTCGCGAAGCCTGTCTCGCGATCGAGGGACCGGGCAAAACCGCGATGTGCTTCCTTTCCGGGCCCGAATCGGGCGAGACCGACGACGGCCGTGACGCCGAGCGGGGCTTGTGCCTGCGCTCCATGGTCGACCACCTCGACCCGGCCCGGATCAGTCTCGCGCAGGCGCTGCCCGAGCTGCACGAATCCTGGGCAGTCCGGGCCTACGAACACGCTCGATTCACGCACGCGGGCGATCTCTCCTACATGGAACTCGAACTCCAGAGCCGACGCCGGAAACAGCCCCCACACCCCTCAAAGCCCATCAGCTGGCCCGCGGGCATCGAAACGCGATCCGTGCGAGACCCGTACACGAACGACCGCGACAACCTGCTCCGCGTCCTTGAGAGCTCATACATCGACACACTCGACTGTCCCGAACTCTGCGGCCTGCGCGCCACCGACGACGTGCTCGAGAGCCATCTCTCCACCGGCGCGTTCGATCCGTCGCTCTGGACGCTCGCTTTCGAGGGCGAGACACCGATAGGCTGTAGTCTGGTGAGCCCCATCCCCGAGAACGGGTCTGCCGAGCTTGTGTACATCGGGCTTTCCCCGAGTGGGCGCGGGCGCGGCCTCGGGCGCGCACTGCTCGAACACTCGATCACGCAACTGCAACAACACCGCATCGAACGCCTTGTGTGCGCTGTTGATCGGCGCAATCAACCCGCGGTGCGCCTCTACGAGAGCCTAGGTTTTCAGGTGTTTTCGGCGCGCAGCGCCTGGGTGCACCCCGTGCGCGCAACGTCAACGCATGTGGGCGAAAGTGTGTGAAGCGTGGATAAAGAACTTTTCGGTGCGCAAGTTCTTATGCAGCGGACGCCAGCGGCTTGGCATGCGGCTTTTCAAAGACCGACTCGATTGCTGCCGAGCCTTTCATGCCCTACGCTGACTCCCGCTGCACGGAGCGCGGCGAGGCCCGGATCGGGCCGCTCTTGGGGCAAGGACAGCGATCACCAACACGAGTCGTGAAGCGGCCGGGCGAATCGGGCTCACCCGATTGCGCAGGCGATCAGAGCGCTCACGAATGACTCACTGTCACGCGCCGGCCGGTGGGGCCGAGAGAGGGGACGGACTTTTGGGAGAGTCCACGGCACGTTCGGCGACCGGATCAGTCAAGGCTTCGCGCATAACCTCCAACAACCGACCGGCGACGCCCGGCCGTGCGACAGAGGAACTCCAGAACCGCGCCGAGCAGACTCGCAAGCCAAAGGCGCGACGCGCCTCGGCCGGCACCACGCCCGCGCCCGCCACGCCCGCAAGCGAACTCATCCCCACCCTCCTCGCTCGGCTCGAAGAAGAGTTCGGCGCCCAACGCGTCAACCGCTACTTCAATATCCAGGCGCGCCTCGCACTCTCGGGCACCGTCCTCAACATCACCGTGCCCACCGCTTTCCACATCGAACTCATGGAGAACATCTTCGGCAAGAAGCTCCGTGAAACGCTCGGCGATCTCGTGCGTGACGGCGCCCCGGGCGTCGAGTACGGCATCGACCCGGAACTCTTCCCGGGCCTGAGCGACCCCGACGTTATGCCCAAGGCCCAGGCCAAGCCCAAGGCCAGCCGCGCACTCGCCAAGCCCCGCGCCAAGAGCGAGGCCTTTGACGAACGCTGCGACCTCGACCGCTTCGTCGTCGGCGACGCCAACGAGATGGCCTACGACGCCGCCCTCCAGATGGCGGACCTCAACCAGTCCACACCCTTTACACGCCTCTTCCTCCACAGCGACTGCGGGCTGGGCAAGACCCACCTGCTCCGCGGCATCATCCGGCGCACCCTCGCTGCCAACCCGCAGGCCCGCGTGCGTTACGTCGCCGCCGAAGCTTTCACCAACGAATACATCGCCTCCGTGCAGGCCGGCAACGTCGAGTCCTTCCGCAAGCGCTACCGCAGCCTCGACCTGCTCTGCCTCGACGACATCCACTTCCTCTCACGCAAGAACGCGACCCAGGTCGAGCTCCTGCACACATTCGACGCGATCGAGATCGGCGGCTCGCGCCTCGTGCTCGCCTCCGACGTTCACCCCGCACAGATCGAATCGCTCACCCCGGGCCTCACCAACCGTCTGCTCTCGGGCCTGGTCGTCAAGATCCAGACCCCCGACGCGCCGCTCCGCAAGCGACTGGTCGTCGAACTCGCCTCCCGCCGAGGCCTGCGACTCGATCAGGCCGCCGTGCAGCGCCTCATCGAAGACCCGAGCCGGGGCGAGTGGACCGTCCGCGAACTCGAGGGCGCACTGACCCGCATCGTCGCGACCGCCAATGTCATCACCGACCGGGCCGAGGACGGCTCGATCCCGATGCACATCGTCGAGCGGGCGCTCTCGGCGCTTGGCCGAGCCAGCACCCCCATCCGCGCGATCCGCTTCGATCACATCCGCGACGCGGTTTGCAGCACACTCGAGGTCGAGCACAAGGATCTGGGCGAGAGCGGCAGGCACAAGCGCGTCGTCATGGCGCGTGCCGTCATCACCGTGCTCTGCAAGCAGATGACCACGCTCAGCTACCCCGAGATCGCTCGCAAGCTCGGCAAGACCAACCACTCGACCGTCATCACCGCGCACCAGCGCATCGCCAAGCAGATGGGCGACACCGTCGCACTCGGCCTGCCCGTCGACGGCATGACGATCGAGCAACTCACCGAGAACATCGGCCGCCGCATCAAGGAATCCGGCGCCCAGGCCTGATCGACCCAACCTCAGGACCCTGACCGCGATTCCCGGACCCTCCGCACGTCCGACAACCCGCATCCCCCCACTGATTCCACACGCGCAGGTGGCCAAACCCCTGCGCATTTGTGACATCCCATGAGGTGGGGAGACATCGCGCCATCTCGTCGGCTCTGATCCTGATCGCACTGGCGGGCTCTGTGCGCGCACAGGGCGTCATCGCCGCCCCGCCCAGCGGCGAGATGATCGACGTCATGCGCGAGACCTTCGACGCCACCGACGAGCAGACCCGGTTCGAGAGCATCAGTTGGATCCGCTCACGCACCACGCCCGCAGCCTTCCAGGTGCTCCGCCGCGCCTCGCGCGACCCCGTCCCCGCGATCGCCTTCGAGGGGCTTCTGGGGCTTGCCGAGATCGCACCGGAGTATGAACTCGACGGCTACCAGATGCGTCACCTGCCGGGCCAGGCCCGGGCCGAGCTTGTCAGACGAGCAGCCGAGCAGGGATTGATCGGGCTCCCCTCGCTCCGCGCGATCGCGATGGACTCCAGCGCCGAGCACGCCGAACGCACCGAAGCGCTCCTGGCGATGCAGCTCCTGGGCGAGCCCCCGAGGCCCTCGCTCTGGCTCCCGATGCTGGGCTCGACCGATGACCGCGTGCGCCTCCTGGCGGCTCTCTCGATCGTGACCGATTCACCGCGGATCAGGTCCGTCGCCATCGCGCAGGACCACGCCACCTCGATCGTGCGCCAGAGCGTGCGTGACGCCTCGAGCGCCCGCATCTCGACCGTGATCCGGGCACTGGCCGACGCTCGCAGGGCGCCTTCGCCTGCGACCGCCGACTGGTGCCTGGCCCTCCTCGGTGCCTGTTCGCAGGAGAGCGACGAGCACCGACTCGTGTACGAGGAAGCTCTGCGCACCGCGCTGACCGTTTCGCCGCAGCGCGTGCGCAAGCACTGGGAGAAATGGTGTGAGGACTCGACCCCGGACGACGTGACGAAGCTCGCCGGCTGGGCGCTCGAAGTCGCGGTCCACCGAGACGCGCGGAACGCTTCCGTCCCGGGCTGGCTGGCCGACCTCCCCCACGGCGACGCGACCGATGCGTCCGCCTTCGTCCGCGCTTCCGGCCTTGCGATCGAGGCCCTGAGCGAAGGACGATCACCCGGATCGGCGCTGGTGGACATCCTCGCAACCGGCGGCCCCACGCCGAGACGGCTGGCGACGCAAGCCATACTGGATCTCCCCGAGCACAACCGAGCGGAAGTCATCACCTCGTTCCTCGAGCGCGCCCAGGACGCGACGAGGATCGAGTCCTCGCACATCATGGCCTTGGCCCGGGATCTGGCCTCGATCGACCCCATCTCCGCGCAGGTCGCGCTCGAACAGGCCGAGCCCGGAAGCCTCGTCGCCCGGTGCCTCGTTCTGTCGGGGGTCTGGTCGCCCTCGCTGCGTGACGGGTCCACGCTCGGTCTGCTCCGGGCACTCTGGCTTGCCGAGCGCGAGATCGAGGGCGCCCGGACCGAGCAGCGGTCTTCGCTGGCGAAAAGGCTGGAACTGATCACGAACAGCCCGGACGCGTTCAGCGACGAGATCCGGGCCGAGGCCGCCTGGCTCGCCCTCGTCCTGCGGGACCAGACTTCAGAGGCCATGGCGAATCTCCCGGTGCTTTCACCCGTCTACGACGACGACTTGAGCCTGGAACTCGAACAGGCCGATAGCCTGTTGCAATGGGCCCAGATGCCATACCCCTGAGTAAGCCGGACATCGGACCGCTCGAACTCGAGATGGTCGGCGAGGTTCTGCGTAGCGGTCGCCTTGCGATCGGTCCCATGACCGAACGCTTCGAGAAGCTCGTCGCCACGCGCGCAGGGTGTACCCACGGCGTCGCGGTCAATTCCGGGACCAGCGGCCTGCACCTCCTGATGCAGGCCCTCGAGATCGGGCTGGGCGACGAGGTCATCACCACGCCGCTCTCCTTCATCGCCTCGGCCAACCCCATCCTCTATGCCGGCGCCCGCCCCGTCTTCGTCGATGTCTGCCCGCGCACGCTTAACATGGATCCCAAGAGGATCGAGGCGGCCATCTCCCCCCGCACGCGCGCGATCGTGGGTGTCGAGGCCTTCGGCAACCCCGCCCACATGGACGCCTACGCGCAGATCGCTGCCAAGTACGAGATCCATCTCATCGAGGACTCCTGCGAGGCCCTCGGCACAACGCACAAGGGACGCCCCTGCGGCAGCTTCGGCCGAGCGGGCGTCTTCGGGTTCTACCCCAACAAGCAGATCACCACGGGCGAGGGCGGCATGATCGTCACCGACGACTCGCACCTGGCCGACATGTGCAAGTCCCTGCGCAACCAGGGACGCGATGTCTTCCCGGACAGCGCCAGCGAGGGCCAGAAGCTCGGCTCGTGGCTCCAGCACCCGCGCGTCGGGTACAACTACCGGATGGACGAGATGTCCGCCGCTCTCGGGCTCGCGCAGATGCGCCGATTCGACGAGATGATGGAGAAACGCGAACGCATCGCGCGGATGTACATCCAGCGGCTCAGCGGCATCGAGTCGCTCGTTCTGCCCACCATCGAGCCCGAATCCACCATGACCTGGTTCGTCTTCGTCGTCCGCCTGACGACCGATTACACGGCCGAGGACCGCGACCGCATCGTCGAGGGCCTGCGGATGCACGACGTGGGCAGCGCGACCTACTTCCCCTGCATCCACCTCCAGCCAGCCTACCGCGAAAAATTCGGCTTCAAGCCCGGCGACTTCCCGATCGCCGAGAGCATCAGCAACCGCACGATCGCCCTGCCCTTCTTCAACGATCTGACCGAGCGCGAGATCGACCTGATCGCCCAGACGCTCGAAGTCATGATCAGCAGGCAGAACCTGAGCCGGAGTTGAGCCGGATCAGTTTCGACACCTATTGAATATCCCCCGCCGGGCGCTACACTTGCTGCCCACAAGCCGGACCGGTGGTGTCGGATTGTGGCAAACATTGACCGAACAAAGAGACCCGGAGCTCTGCGATGCCTTACGAGTGCCACTTCACCGGCAAGAAGACAACCTTTGGCAAGACCCGTGCTTACTCGGGTCAGAAGATCACCAAGGGGGGCTTCGGCCTCAAGACCACCGGTATCAGCCGCCGGGCCTTCCGTCCCAACCTTCAGCGGGTCACCGCCCTCGTCGACGGCAAGCCCCAGCGGGTCACCGTCTCGACCAAGGCCGTCCGCATGGGCCTGGTCGTCAAGCCGCTCAAGCGGAAGTACGGCTACACCCGCCAGCAGAAGGAAGCCGAGGGCAACTGACCGCCCTCCCGCCCCGCCAGGGCGGACGATTTCCCGCTCAAATCAGCCTCATTCGACCCGAACCGCCGATGACCTCGGCGGTTCGTTTACAATGGGACGGCGGCGATATGGTTCGCCGCGGAGCAGGACGCGATGGCAAACTACTGCGAAGGATGCGGGGAGGACCCCGTCACCCACGAAACGATCATTGATCAGGTGACCGGAAAGGCCATCGATCACCACTTCTGCGCCAACTGCCCCAAGGCGCCGGTGCTCGAG
>MDTD01147631.1_pt1 | contig 15059 bp, 11 predicted proteins | sample 811221 | NCBI WGS metagenome assembly MDTD01 (sample SAMN05326646, study PRJNA326480) | marine metagenome | isolation source: seawater | place: Pacific Ocean: South West | collected 2011
AAGAAATTGAAGAATGGATATCAAACGGATGTCGGCGAGGGGGGAAATCAGCTCAGTCTTGGTGAAAAGCAGCTGATCTCTTTTGCACGTGCCGTACTTAAGCATCCTCAATTGCTGGTGATGGATGAGGCGACTTCGTCGGTGGATACTGAAACAGAACGGCAAATACAAAATGGATTGCAACGCGTTCTTTCAGGACGGACCAGTTTCGTGATCGCGCATCGACTTTCGACGATTCGATCAGCCGACATCATTTTGGTCATTGAGAACGGAATGATCGTCGAGCAGGGCACCCATATGGATCTCCTGCAAAAACGGGGAAGCTACTACAACCTCTATACCGAGCAATCGATGCGCGAGATTGTCCGGATCGATAACGTGATCGACGATTCCACTTCTGACTAGTTGGATTCGTTAACGCTCGATACCAGCGACGAAAGTTGTCGGGCCGTTTCTCGCTGCACATCGCTGTGTTCAGTAACGCCCGCTAGGTTTTTGGTCTCGTCGGGATCGATGGTGTGATCATACAGTTCTACCGCAAGGATCTTGCCCGGATCGTCGGTCGATCTCCACTCGGTGTAACGGTGCGTGGGTGTACGCAAGGAATAACCCATTGCCATTAACGGGTTGTCCGTGCTCGGGTAAGCCGGTCGCGTATGTTGCGTTAAGGCCCCATCTTTGATGGTCAGATTCGGCTGTTTCAGCAGCGGCGCAAGACTGACTCCTTCCAAATCAGACGGGGGTTGGACATCGCACAGATCCGCAAGAGTTGGATAAAGGTCCAAGAGCTCAACAATTGCCTGAGTCTGTTGGGAACCCGCATGTCCGGGTGCGGCGATGATCAGAGGCACGTGAGCGTCCAATTCGAAATTGGAGGTCTTTGCCCAAAGTGAGTGCTCGCCCAAATGGAATCCATGGTCCGACCAGAAAACAATGACGGTATTCTCCCACAAACCCAGTCGGTCGACTTCATCGAGCAGTTTTCCGATTTGGGCGTCAACATAGCTAATGGCAGCATAGTATCCACGGCGCAGCACGCGCGCTTGTTCATCCGTCGGTTGACGCTTTGAAAAGGCTCGTAAAATTTCTCGTGAATCATGAAGGGCAATGGGTGGTACCCGATCTGGTGCTGTCCTGTGACGAGCTAGTTTTATCTGATCCGGCGGATACAAATCCCAGTATTTCTTGGGTGCGTTAAAGTCGGCGTGCGGCTTCCAAAATCCCACCGCGAGAAAAAATGGTTGCTCGTCTTGCTCTTTAAGTGCGTCGCAGGCAAGATCCGCAATCTGTCCGTCAAAGTAGGCGTTGTCCGGCACATCTCGGATTTCCGTTCTTGGAACGGAAGAAAGATTGGGAGGAAGCTTGCCGGAAACCTGAGCCTTATCCGATCCGTGGCGATCGTAATGCATCACCGAAGGGACGGACCAGGATGGGCGGTCCCCTCGGAAATCATCTTGCCGCCAGTTATGAAAAATCTTGCCAACACACTGGCTGTGATAACCATTGTTTTTGAAAAGCTGAGGCAGCGTAACAATGTCCGGATGGTTTTCGCGAAAGTGAGTCGGCAGATCCCACACCTGCAACGAATCGGGTCGACGTCCTGTGAGCAGTGAAGCTCTCGATGGATTGCAGACCGCTTGTTGGCAATAAGCTTTTTGAAAAAGTGTGCCTTTCGAGGCGAGTCGATCAATGTTGGGTGAATGGATCTGGTGCTGTCCGTAACATCCAAGATCGACTCGCATGTCATCCACCGCAATGAACAAGACATTCAGCCGATCGGTGGCACTGACGGTCGTGGCATGCCAGGTGGAAGCCAATACCGTCAGACAAATCCAGATGATACGAGTCTTACCTAACATCATTTCTGCGCCCAATAATCCAGGACTCGGGCTTTGTCCAATACAGGGATTAAGACTTCGACGAAGGCTAGATGATCAGGGTGCGGCAAATACTCGTCACGACCCTCTTCGGAATCAAAGGTGATGAAGAAACAGTGGGTGAATCCCTCATCGTGACCTTCTGGACTATTGTTGGTTCCCCATTCGAAAGCCTTAATCGCATCAATCTTTTCGGGTAGGGCGGCAAACGCTTGCTCGGCTTTGGCAACATCTTCCGGCGCCGCATCATCCTTAAACTTGAAGAAGACTGCATGCCGCAACTCTTGTTCTGCGGGTTCGCTGGGATTACCCCAATAGTCGAGCACAAACACCTTGTCTAAATGTGGCAAAAGCGTATCCACAAAATTCATGTGCTCGGCGTGAGGCAGGTATTCTTCCCGACCTTTTTCATCGGCAAAGGTAATGAAGAAACAATGAGTGAAACCGTCGTCCTTTCCTTCGGGGCTGTTATTGGTTCCCCATTCAAAATCTTTAATGGCGTCAATCTTGGTCGGTAAAGCCGCAAAAGCGTCGACGACCGTTTGCACATCCTCAGGTGATGATGTGTCCTTGAACTTGAAAAACACCGCGTGTCGTAACACCTGATCTGCTGATGTCTCGCTGCTCACCACCGTTTCTCCTGCTGCATTGGAATCTTCGGTTGTTGGTTTGGTCGCGGATTGATTCGAACATGAGGTGCTGAAAACAATCAACAAACAGGCAACTGCCAAAGCATGATAAATGGGCATAGCAGAGCGATGAGATTGGGTCATCGAAATTCTCCTCGTGTTGGTGGAGGGTGGCCGACTCAGCCACCCAGAGCGCTCATGATTACCGTTGTAACTACGGAATTCAAGCCTCTCGCTATGTCCCTTGACTTCTTTGGTCCGCTTTTGGCAGTCCTGCAGAGACTCAAAATTTGGCAAGCTGTCCGTCGTTTTTCCGGTTTCTGGACCTGGGATGAGTAACCAATCAGCCGCTCAAGGTATTTGAATCGCGTCGATTACGAGTTTTACTGTCCTGCCGTAGACTGCCAATCAGCCTCTACATTTTGACGACTCGATTTCTTCAATACACTTTTGCCTTCAATACGCATGAGCCTTCAATACGCTGGGGATCACCATGGATACAAAACAAGCACTGCGAGCAACGATGCATACGGATTTACACGTTTTGAATACTTACGTGAGTGATCTGTCGGATGCTGATTTGATGCAGCGTCCTTTGAAGGGTTGTAATTATCTCGCCGGGTAGCTCGGGCACTTGATTGCCTCGGACGTTCACTTGCTCGAGTCCGTTTTTCCCAGCAAAGCAGCGGATTTACCACAGGGATTTGTGGAACAGTATTCGAAGGAGACCTGCGGAAGCGACGAGCCGAATTAATTCTGCCGTAAGGAAGAGTATGAAGCGCTGTTCAAGCAAGTACGCCAAGCAACGCTCACCGCGCTGGAAGAACTACCGGCAGAGAATCTTGATTTGCCCAGTCCGGAATGGATTCGAGATCATTGCCCGACCGTCGGGCACTTGTTCACCTTGATCGGTTCGCATCCCATGATGCACGCAGGCCAATTTGCAGTGGCACGACGTGAGCTGAGAAAACCGTTTTTGATCTGATCAGGCGGCGACTTTCTCGAGAACTTGTTCAAGCCTTGCCATCTGACTCTTTCGAGAAAAATGGCGACTGACGAAATCACGGCCTTGGTTGCCTAGTTCGTGCCGATGGGCTTTGTTGGTTAGCAGCTTGATCAAGGCCGTTGCTAACTGTTTTGTATCCGCTGGCGGTACGAGATAGCCCGTTTCTCCGTCGACCACACATTCGGGAATACCCCCAACATTGGTGGCGACGATGGGAATCGAACTGGCCATCGCTTCCAGAATTGACAACGGTAGGTTGTCTTCGAGTGTTGGTAGGGCCATGACGTCCAACGCCGACATGACGGCCGTCACGTCGCTTTGATAGCCCGCCCAGGTAATATGGTCCTCGACGCCGAGTCGCTTGGCTTCTTCCCTCACGTTCCCAGCATAAGGCTGTTCGGGATAGCCAACGCTAACAAGGTGGACATTGGGAGCAGCATCCCGTATCTCCGGTAAGGCTCTTACCAGGTAGATTAATCCTTTCCGCTCCAAGATGTCTCCGACTGCACCGATCAAGATCGAGTCACGTTCGATGCCAAGCTCGTCTCTTAAAGCGATCCCCTTGTCCGCTGCCGTTGCATGAAACCTTCGATCGTCGATGAAATTGTGAACCACGTCGATCTTCCGAGCGGGGACCAGATTATAACGACGGTGGAACTTCCGAGTTGCTTCGGATGCCGCCATCACATGGTCGTTAAACATCCAATGTCCCTGGATGTATCGATTGTTTGCCGTGGCGACGCAGGGAATCTTCCAGAAGCGACGAAGTAGAACACCAAAAAAGTTGGCACGACTCATGTGAGTGTGCAGAACGTCGATTTGTTTCTCCCGAGCCATCGTCGCAATCCGGCGAAGTTCATCGGTTGGCCAACGATGAAGATCCGAATAGACAATCTCCAATTCGCCTTCCAGTTGTTCCGCGACCCATGCATCCGGTCGGCAGACGAGTGTCACGTCGTGACCTAGCTCGATCAAGGCTCGTGTCGTTTCGACACAGGTGACAACGGCTCCGTTCACGGCGGTGCCAGATACAATCTCCATGATCCGCATGCGATGACCTCCATGTTCATCAATGCGATGTCAGGGCTCGGATGTCAGAGCTCATACGCGATCGAGCCCTGTTCAATGACGTTCGACGAGCCTCAAAAAGGCAGACTATTCAGCCTGCTGAATCTTGAGCACAAACGGGTTGGATTGCGTCTTGATTTCGACGGGGTTCCCTTCATCATGCAGGGCGGTGGCGACGATGCGAATATCCTTGTATTCACCCGCCTTGGCATCCGCCTCAAAACGAATCGGCAACGTGAAATCCACTTCGCCCGGCTCTACGATCAAGGGGCTTAGTGTGACCTCTTTAGGCAGCCCCTGCAACGTCACTTGCACCCGCTGCTCAAAGCTTTCGTCGCGTTGGATTGTCCCCTTCAACTCAACCGGCTCTTCATGGCCAGCGGTGACGGTAATCTCGGTCGGAATCTCAGCAGAAAGTGCGAGCGCGTCGAAGAGCTCGATACGTTGCAGTGCAGTGTACGCGGTTGCTAGCACCGTTGATTCATCTTCTGCAAGCAATTCTGCTTTCCCGATAAGGCCCCATGATTTCTTGGCCACCTCTCGAGGAACCACAAGCATAATCAGGCCCTCATCGACGTTGGTCTCCAGCAAAGGGGTCTCGCCGAGACGCAATGTGCGATCGAGATCGGGAATCTCTTTGTTTCCCTCTTTTTTAGTGACGGGTTTCTGAGTCATCATTAACGAGAGTCGCACCTTTCCATGGGCATGATCGTCTCGCTCAAGATGGATGGGCAGGGCGACTGTGGACCCGCGGGCAAATCGCATGGCATCGGTCGTCCAATCGATATCGATCGGATTCGATTCAATGATCGCAAGTGGAATCGACTCACGCCAATGTGATTGATAATCGGAGCCGGGAAAGGAAGCCGAAATGAGTCGGCTCACGGGACCCGCCCGATTTGAGGAGGAGTCAAAGGCTCCGAATTGTAATGGCATCGACCCGATCGTGGCGTCCGTCGCGCGCACAACCGCCATCGCCACTTCGTCGTCAGGATGAATTGTCCCGTGTTCAAGCTTAACCGAGGGTAGCATGGGTGCGAGCTTTAATTCGAGCTGTCCGTTGCTGCCACCACGATCAATATCCAGTGGTAGTACCTGTCGTCCGCCTGACGGCAGATTGATTTGGCCGAGACTCGTTGAAACTCGCCATCGAGGTGTTTGGGGAGTGATGAGAAGTCGGTAGATGTGGTCCTGACCTCCTTCTCGAATCAAACTGCTGACTTTGACGATCAGTTCCGAAATATCTGCTGGCACTTCGATATCCAGACCTGGGTCCCGAGTGCCCGACTGGTCATCGCTACGACCCAGTTGTTTTCCATCGGCTGTTGCAACAATCAGTACAGCATCCAAAGGGGATCCCAATCGTTGTGACTGAAGATCAAACCGAAGCTTGCTTTTTGGCGTCACTTGGATGTGGAAGGAATCTTCTTCTTCCGCTTCGCTTAGACGACCGTTGACGGCGGCGGGGATACTGCAACGCTGGTCCTTGGACAGTTGTTCTTCGAGATATTCTGAGGTTGCCAGGGTGCTATGGGTGACACGTGGCGCGGCACCCGTGTACAGCGCCCCGTTTTCAGATGGCCACGGTACGGCTAACGTGGATCCGAATCCCGGTTCTGCATTGACATGAACGGGTGTCGACAGATTTGAAATCGTGTATTCAACCAAGTTGTTGGATAACGCCGATACGCCGGGTGGAAAGGCGAGATCGGCAAATCGAAGGTCACCGATTTTCAAACGGAACCAACCGGGACTCGGTGCCTTGTAAACAACGTCGTGCAACAGAATTCGATACTCACCATCCTGAGGCAGCGTCGCCGAGATGCGCGCGTCACCAGCGATCGTGCCGAGTGGACGCCCGACTGCGATTTGGCGATCTGTTGGGTCGAGCAATCGCAGGACCGGTCGTAACTTCGAGCCAAGTCGTTGTCCCTCGACATCGATTACCAACGATTGGCCTTCTTGGCCCTCAAACTTCACCTCTAGAATCTGATCGCCCGACAATTCGCCATGGAGGGCGACTGGAAGCGAATCAACCTCATCGTGAAAGTTAAGTTGAGGCAAGCGGTCGATACCAACCATTACGGCATTGGAGAGTCCGGAATCGGATTCGATTCGGAGCGGATAGAGGCCGGCTGAAATGCTTTCTCCCAAATGAACATCTGCCACAAGTCGCCCACCGTCGACTTTGACGTCGGCCGTGTGATAAATCCCGTCGACATCAAGGTAGATACGCGGGTGCTCACCAAAGTCGGAACCGTCAAGGGTCACGCGAGTGGACTCTCCAACTTGGAGTCCTCGTGGAGATACCGACTGGAGTGTCGGCGCTGCCGTCGCCGTGGTGATAACGAGGGCTACGCAACAGAAAACCAAACTGGCAGAGATCTGACTAGCTGCCAAACGGGTCTTCACCATCCCCAAAGGGATCTGCATCATCACCAAACGGATCAGCATCGTCACCGAATGGATCTGAGTCGTCGCCAAATGGATCGGAGTCGTCTGCTTCATCGGGAGTATCTTCGCTGTTAAAACCATCGTTCATTGGTCCGCCTTCATCGTCCAACGCACCAGATCCGAATGCATCATCATCACCAAATCCGGGTTCACTGAATTCATTGTCGTCGAATCCACCGTCGAACGAGTCGTCATCACCCATGGGAGGACCACCAGCACCAGGAATCGGCACGGCTTCTCCAATATTTCGCATTAAAGCTTCGCCTCCGGGAGCGGCCGTACGAGTGAAGGCTCGGAAAATGGCTCCGAAAGCTCCCGATCCGGAACCCCCTTCAGAGTTTTCGGTGGTGCCAAAATTGTTATCGTCGAATTCGGCATTCCCGAAATTGTCGTCGGCGGGAAACGAGTCGTCGCTATTCGCGTCATCGTCGAAGTCGCCAAACACGTCCCCTTCGTCCGCTGCAATTTGCGGCTCTGTGGGGGCGGCAGCTTCTGGAATTGCTTCAGTCTCGCCACGCCCTAGCCTCTCCGGGTTCTCCCCCGAGAATGGATCATTCTCATCCGCAGCCAGATCTTCCTCGCCCGGAATCTCGGATACAACGACGGGAGAGACAGCTTGTCCACTGTTGCTATCGTTGTTATCTGCATTCGTATCGGGCACGGTCAGTTTGCGTGCTTTGGCAAGTTTCCGTGCATCCGTACGATGTTGTTCAATCGTAATTCGTTCGACACCCTGAATTCGCTGAAGAGCAAGACCGATGTCTTGACGTCCCAGGAATGCTTCTAGCTGGGCGCCGCGCTGAAAATCTGATTCGGCTGCATCTGCGTCGCCTGTTCGTGACTTAGCTATACCTCGGAAGAAATAAACGCGGGGATCCTGCGACAATTCAACACTCGCAACATCGAAGCTAGCGATCGCTTCCGTCAATTGTCCTTGATGAAGATGGTGGATTCCTTGACCTAAGCTCTTCCGCGCATCGTTTTCGTCAGCCGTCGTGATGGCTGGCAAAGCAAAAACCAATGCGGCGATGAAACATAGACGAAGATGAATTCGGAACATGCGAGGACCTTTACTCTGTAACCGAGCTGGCAGGGCGCTAGATGTTGTCGGGGCAGACCCTGCCTAAACCAACAAACTGAATAGCCATCGTAATTTGCCCGGCTTAAGATCGCAACCGTTGAAGAGAGCCCAGAGGGGCTACCAGACCGCCCAAATTACGAAAAAAGCGGCCCAAGCCGGCTGAACGTGCGCCGGGCACGCGGGCCCCCAGTCGGCCACGAGGGAAGCGATTGCCTCGCTGCATGGCACGGTGCACGGATTCAGCCGGCCTGACCCGCTTTGAGATTCAAAGACGTAGGTTCGGTCGGTGTAGTTAGTATCGTACCGGTCGGGTGTCCCACTCGACCTGTAATTAAAGCACTGCTGGCAGGAATTTGGATCGTTCGTGTGGTTTTAACGATTGCGTTGATCAGGATAAGCATTCACTGATCGTCAATCAGATGAAACGCGGTCCCCACCGCCTCGCTGATCTGTGCGAAGGTCGGATTCGGACAGAACGAGACGGTTTTCGGCAATCGAAACGATCCAAATCTCTCCTGCGTTTCAATGGTTAAAAACCCTACGGGATCGTCGAAAACTCGTCCTGGGCGAATCAACCCGTTGTTTCAATCCCCTGGTACCCTCTTTGATCGGTTTTATCTGACTCCAAAATTTTCATGTTTTGGCACAAACTTTCGTTGTTATCTCAGATCAGATAAAAGACCAATCGATTTCAAATTTTGTTTTGAATTGAGCCGAACCAAAGCCGTCGAATTGCCGATTTAGATTGCTGTCCATTTGCAGTGCATGGTGTAAACTACGAGTAGACAGTTAAACTCAACAGCGGCAAGATTCCGGCGGAGGAACCATTTTTGGCGTTGGCCTGGATCGATCAAGGCTCGTGCTCAGCACGCCTGATCCACGCCATTCTCGCAGCGACTCCAATCGTCGCGATCAGCCGCGAGTTTAGCTGATTCAGGCTGTGGTCGAACTCATTGAGTCGGCCGGCAGCCTTTTTTTTGGCGCCCTGTGACATCGATCGCTGCTACTTTCTGTATCTTGTTGATCGCATAGCCGCCCGATCTGGCTCTGACAATCTGCTGGTACTGCAATCGGTTCGACTCACGTCTCTCGACAAATCGCCAATGCTGGCAAGCTATTTCTTCTACAGAAATTAATTCCGCTCATTCGATAGCAGATCGATTTTCTGTTTTTGTGACCGGTCTCATGGAAACCGTGCTTCGAAAGTGGTCGACGAACGGCGCAGGCGATAAACTGGGGAAGCTTTTGGATCGGTCGGTGAATTCAGCTTCGCCATCCAGTGCCAGCTTCGTCATCCCATGATGGTGTGGTCGGAAAGATCCACGGAGCGATCGAAAAACCACGATTTCATGCACACGTTTAGGATAGTTGAGCGACCGATATGAACCGATCTGTTTTGTTGGTAACCGGATTCACGATCTGTTTTTTGACGACGAATTTGCGAGCAGAAGATTGGGCTCAGTGGCGAGGTCAGAACCGCGACGGAAAATGGAATGAAGCGGGACTCGTTGAAAAGTTCTCCGGCGACTCGATTCCGCACGAATGGTCAGTTCCTGTTGCCCCGGGCTATAGCGGACCCACGGTTGCGGAGGGTCGAGTCTACTTGACGGACCGTCCGGAAACCGAGGAGCAACAGGAACGAGTCTTGTGCTTTGATGCGAAGACCGGTGGCTCAATCTGGAGCCACACCTATGCTTGTCAGTATCGAAATATTGGATACCAGGCGGGTCCGCGGGCGGCCGTGACGATCGATGATGGCCAAGCTTTTGCGTTGGGTGCGATGGGGCATTTGCACGTCTTCGACGCTGAGACGGGCGATCTGCACTGGAAAAGTGATTTGCTTGACCGATTTCAAGTCGAGATCCCGATTTGGGGTATCGCGGCGGCTCCGCTCATCTATGAAGAACTTGTCATTCTGATGATTGGTGGTCGACCAGATGCGTGTGTGGTTGCATTGAATCGCCGCACGGGCGAAGAGGTGTGGCGATCCTTGTCTGACAAGACCTCATATGCCGCTCCCATTCTCATTGAGCAAGCTGGAAAACCCGTCTTAGTCTGTTGGACCGGTGACAATATCGTGGGTCTGAACCCGGCGACGGGCGAGGTCTATTGGAAATCAGAAATGCCTCCGAAAAACATGGTCATCGCCATTGCGACACCTGTCTTTCACAAAAACCGTTTGTTCGTCACTTCCTTTTACGATGGATCAAAAATGCTGCGTTTGGCGGAAGACGCCACCACAGCAGAAGAGATTTGGCGAGCTCGAGGGCCCAGTGAATTGGATACCGATGCGCTGCATTCCATCATGTCGACGCCCATCATGATCGGTGACTATCTGTACGGAGTCGACAGCTACGGCCAGCTACGCTGTCTTGATGCCGAGACCGGTAAACGGATCTGGGAGGATACGACAGCGACACCACGAGATCGGTGGAGCAATATTCACATGGTGCAAAACGGGGATCGTATCTGGATGTTTAACGAGCGTGGTGAATTGTTGATTGCAAAGCTATCGCCGGAAGGATTCGAGGAGATCAGCCGAGCGCAATTAATTCAGCCGACGGTTGCGCAACTCAAACGGCGCGGCAAAGGCGTCTGTTGGTCACACCCAGCTTTCGCAGACGGCCACGTATTCATTCGCAATGATGAATCGTTGATCTGTGCCAGCTTGCGCGAAGCTCGCTAGCATTGCAGATGGCTTGATCGTCTCATTGAAATTCGACTGGAAGCTATTGGCCGGCTTCGCTATATCTTGGTTGATACTTGGGTGCCACGACTTGGTTCATGGGCCCTGACCCGTCTCTCCCAAGAGTAGATGACCAATACCCGCTCGAGATAAACCGCTGTCCTCGCAAGATGGCGGAGACCAAACCGTGGAGCGAAAGAAGATCCAGTTCGACATCAGCCGATTTTACAGCGGTGTGGCCTGCGCACTCGCGAAGCTGGTTCTGTGCGTGTCGTTTGTCGGTTGCGGTACGATTCGCGACCAAATGGCGACGGACCAACTCTTGCTATCTGACGCCGTGGATCGGTCGGTTGCTAACATTGACTTTTCGCCGCTTTCGGGTGAATCAGTCTTTCTCGATACGCAGTACATTCGCCAAGTGAAGGGCGTTGGTTTCGTCAATTCGGACTACATCATTAGTTCGATTCGCCAGCAAATGGCGTTGGCAGGATGTTTGTTACAGGAAGACCGAGAGGAAGCAAAATACATTGTTGAGCCGCGAGTGGGAGCTTTGGGCGCGGATGGCAACGATGTGAATATCGGGGTGCCCGCCAGCCAGGGATTAAATTCTGCGGCGTCGATCGTGACAGGAACTCCGCCGCTGCCTGTTTTGCCGGAGATCAGTTTAGCTCGACTTACGGATGATTCGGCAGCGGCGAAGATCGCGGTCTTCGCTTATCATCGCGAGACGCGTCTACCCGTTTGGCAATCGGATCTTTCGGTTGCCCGCAGTACGGCTTATGGTAAATGGATCTTTGGAGCTGGCCCCATCAAGTCCGGTTCGATTTACGATGGAACGCAATTTGCCAGCGATGCTCTCAAGACTTCGACACCTTTAGGCAAGGGGATGAAAGCAGAGCATCAACTAACCGATCGGGACCAAGCCTATCGCAGTGCATCGGTTTGGAGCGAAGATCTGCGCAACAAGCTGTTATCGCAAGAGGTTCGCTTGGTCGCCAATCTGCCTGATGACGGGACGTCATCATCATCATCGACTCCCGAAGAACCGCCTGCTGCAGAAGAATCCGCCCCCGAAGAACCGCCTGCTGAGCAGGAAGCGCCAGCGGAAGCCGAGTGACCGATCTGGGTCAGGGGATAACCTGGTGGTTTTGTTTAGGCAATCGTTTGTCGTGTCTAAAACGTTTTCCAATTTCAGCAGCGATGAAAAACGATCCGGTCACACAGATCAAGCCATCCTCACCGGCCAAACGTTGTGAAAGCGACCATGCCTCATCCGGCGTCGCGGCTTCGATGACTTCCACTGTTTGGTTTTGTTCAGCCGCACATTGCCGGGCGTATTTTGCGACTTCTTCAATTGCCACACCGCGGGGATTTGAGAGGTATCGTGTGCAAATGATGGTCCTGAATTGTTGGACGAGACTTTGCAGCATGCCCCGCACATCTTTTTCTTGAGTGGATGCGAACAGCAACACCGACGGGCTGGGTTGCTGACTCTCGGCAAGCACTTCGCAAAGTGCGTCGACCGATGCTACGTTGTGTGCCGTATCCAGGATGACAAGTGGATTGCGATGCGTAATCTGAATGCGTGCTGGACAATGGGTTGACGATAAACCTCGTTGAATTGCGGCCACATCGATACGAGATTCTTTGAGTTGCTCACACGCGGCGACAGCGACTGCCGCGTTCGCTGCCTGGTGACGACCAAGCGTGCCGAGTTCCGAATCGAACTTCTTTTGCGCTTGACCATTCTTCAGCTGGTAGAACTCGGCGACCGGTTGACTTTCGTCGAGACGTGTGGGGCTGTGATAGTTGACGGCGAAGTCACGATCCAATTGATACAATGGCGACTCACGCTGTTCGGCGATCGTTTCGATCACGGCGCGAGCTGCCGGATTCGTGACGCCGCTGATCACCGGGCGCTGTGGCTTGATGATGCCTGCTTTTTCTCGCGCAATCGATTCAAGCGTCGATCCCAATTGTCGAGTGTGATCAAAACTGATGCTCGTGATCAATGACACGATCGGTTGACAAACATTCGTAGAATCCAGACGCCCGCCTAATCCCACTTCGAGGATTGTGTAGTCGGCTTTGGAACGAGCAAAATAGAGCAGGGCGATGGCGGTGGTGATCTCAAAGTAAGTCGGACCGTGGCTGCTTTCTAAAGAAGCTTCGTGATCCATTTCCAGGATCAAAGGCCGTAATGTCTCGATGCACGAGAGCAAGTCCTCAGGTGAACATGGTATCCCATCGATCGCGAACCGTTCTTCAATTCGATAGAGGTGAGGCGACGTGAACCTGCCCGTACGAAATCCCGATTGCGTCAAAATCGAATTGACAAAATGAGAGGCTGATCCCTTTCCTTTAGTCCCGGCAATGTGAATGATCTTTTGGTCACGTTCGGGGTTGCCTGCAAGCTCAAGCAAGCGGGTCATACGAGTGAGCTTCAGCTCGGCGAGACTATACGGCATGTTTGCCGATCGCTCAAAATTAATGCGACCGTACAGAAAGTCCAGCGCTGCGCGATAATCATGCTCGGTCGTCTTGTCCATCATCTCCGTTCACCTGGAATTGATATCCGCAGAAACTCCGCCGATGATTTTGCCAAAAAACGGATTTCTCGCCAGATGGGATTGAAAGAATCACGGTTGTTCGTCGTTTTCGGCGGTGTTGCCTCTGCCCGACGCGTCGATTTCGCCTCGCTCTAGCGTGGCACCGCCTTGGGCCCAGGATTGCAATCCGCCGAGCCGTCTTTTGCCCTCGATATAATATTTGTCGTCTAGGCTTTCGATGTGGGCCTTATATCGGGTGTCTCGGTCGGTTTGCCAGTTAGGGTGAGGCGACACTAACGCCGCCGATTCCATCTGTTCCATCAACAGTTCCGCGATCATTTGGTGACCCGTGATCGAAGGATGAACATGGTCCACGAGAAGAAATCCGCCGGGAATGCCGTGTTCGCAGTGGGTTTCAAATAATGCTCGAACGGGAATGACCGGCGTTCCGGTCGATTCCGCAACGTCAAACAAGGCGTCATAAAGTGGTTCGATCATTCGCAGTGGGCAGATATCCGAATCGCGCGATTGACGGTAGGCGGCGGCTGCCAGATCGTATTGGCCGATCACTTCGTAAGATTTTCCCAGGTCGTACCAGAGACCGGCATGTTGGTCGTCGATCGCAGCAGCCTGTTTCAGTAAGTCGATGGCCAAGGGCATGTTTTCCCGATAATGCTCCGTCGCCCCCATCCGCAGTTTCTGCCAACGCTGGAATTCGACGTCATCCAGATCGTCTCGATGGGAGGTCTTGAACGGGGGACAGTTCCGTAGATTACTGACGGGATCCACAATCCAAACGGGGACTCCGGCGCGATTACAAATTGCAATCATCCGTCTTAGGTTGAACTCAAAATGTTCAACAACGCCAGCGTGCCAGATCGGATCTCGCACGTATTTGTCGAGTCCACCGCGATAATCCAGACGCGCTTCGACTTCTTCCGGCAATTCGGTCGTGGGGTCCTGCTCGGCTGAGTTGTTATCCAGGATCGCCGATCTCACCACATGGAAGGTCCGCGAATAAGACGCCAACTCAATGGCTTTGTTGAGGATTTCTGAACGCTGCTTGATATGTCGATAGGTGCGATCTTCAAGAAATTCGTTATGCCCTGTGTACAGAATCACCAGGTCCGGTCCATAGTCCATGACTTCTTCCAGGATCGGTGCCAGACGATAACTGGCGTAGGAAATCCCACCGCAGTTGACAACTTCCCACTGACGAGACGAATCTGCCGACTGCAGACTCAATTCGAACCAGGTCGTGAATGATGTTTCGATGGCATAAGGTCGTCCCTGGACCGTCGATCCTCCGAGGCAAAAAATCCGAAATTCATCCGTGCTCTTTTTGGCCGAGAAAGTTTCGGGGCGGAAGCAGACCTGTCTTCCCTTGGGGATCTCATAGTCGGTTCCCTCCTCGTTGAGGACGAATAGAGAACGTGTGTTATGAAATCCGACAAACGGGTCGACGTGGTCGTCCGGTCGACCCCAGCCAGCCCACGTGAAGAAGAATTCAGCGAGCAGGAAGGGTGCTAGGCCGCACGCGATGGCGGCAAAGCGGATAACGATTGCACGACGAGAAATGGTCATGGCTACTATTGTAGCCCAAAGCGGATTATGACCGGCAGGCAAACCGCAGGTCTACGGTTGCGATAAAAATTGTGACGGTGCAAGATGTTACGCAGCAAGTGAAGCCAGGTTGAGCGCGAAATGGC
>MDTD01046401.1_pt1 | contig 15057 bp, 10 predicted proteins | sample 811221 | NCBI WGS metagenome assembly MDTD01 (sample SAMN05326646, study PRJNA326480) | marine metagenome | isolation source: seawater | place: Pacific Ocean: South West | collected 2011
GAATTGCCCGGCATGCGCAATTCTATGGTTTCAGGATTGAAAGAGCTAATCGATAGATCCTATAGCTCAGTTCGCTCTCTTCAGGCGCTATCCCACAGAAGCGGTCTGCGAATCAACAAACTTCCCGGGCGGGCGGAGATAGTGCACCGGGTTTGCGTTGCCTACTTCTCCGACTTTCTCTGGACCCAGGTAGCATTTCGACGTTACCTTCTGGAGGAGTCCCTGGACATTCTCACTGATAGAAGCGGTCCTCTGGAACAAGAACTGCTTGCCTCCATCGTATCTTCTGCTGCTCAACATATTCGAGAGGAAGTTCGATCAGCGTTGGAGTATGTTTTCAGCAATGAATACAGGCTCTTCGATCAGATGATGGATGAGGCTGAATATGATGAAATCGGCAGCGTGATCGAAGATCTATGGTGGACCCAGGGCGAGGAGATTGCCTTGCATGAGCTGTTCATCGAAGCGATGGATGATCATAGAAAACAACAGATGTTGGGTCTGCAGAAACGTCGGATCGAGATTACTCACAGACTGGCCGAGCTAAAAGTGAAACTGACGGAGACGGTGAAAGACTGTTTCGAAAAGCGTTCGGTCTCCACTTCGGAAAGTTAATTCCTGGGTAAGTCTGAAGAAGAAGGCTGAGGCACCGAATCTAGTGTCTTCTATCTAAGCGTGAAGGGGCATATCTGGCAAAACGCTTTGGCGAAGTCCAGAACCTCTCCGTTCATGTCGACTCGCTTTTGGACGCTGCATCGAAGAGTACTACCGCATTGAGGGCAGGAAAGATCTCTCTGTCCGCTCAATATTGATGCCGTCAGGGCTTCATTAACATCGTCCGACATGCCGGCGTATGCTGGATGGGAAGACTCGGGCGGTCTGTATTCCACCTCTTTGAGCAGGTTGGGATCGATATACAAAGCTTTGGCGATGATCTGTCTCTCGGCGGAGGAAAGCCAGGTCTCGAGACCGGACTCCAGGTCATCGATTCTTTGATCGGTCATTCGGGAAGCCACAGCCAGCTCCTGTTTGGATAAATTGCGGAAGATTCTCAGCTGATTCAGTCTGGAAGCAAGGGTCTTTTCAAGGACCAGGTCCTGGGGGATGGGGCTGCGTGTTCTAGCCATTAATGAAGATGCTCTTATTACCGACCATTGGATATGAATCGATTTTAGCAGAGGATGGGACTCCCTCTGAGGTAATAAGCTTTAACTAGATTTACCTTGGGTCAAAGAAGGTATTCAGAAGCGAGAGATCTTGGCATAACTAGTAGTAGAGAGTTATTGAGTTAGAAGTATTGCTCCCAGAAAATCTATCTTCTTCAGAAAACCAAGAGAAAGGGGCTAAGAGCAATTCGCCCTCCACCGCCGGATTTGTCATGGAAAGGCGTCGCCACCATCTAAAGGAGGCGGAGCTTGATTCCAATACCACTTCAAGCTTGAAGCGTTTTCAGAAACATATTTCTACTTCCATAAAAGCAGGCAAGAAGACTGGAAGACAATTTACCATCGCCAGGATAGCCATCCTCGAAATCGGCAATCTCTCCGAGAGCTCTGAGTTCGGTCTTGCTAAAAGCCTGGATGCCCATTGCAAGGAGCACATAGTAGGTCAACTGCGAAAGTCCGACCGATTGTTCTCCAACATGCTTGGTGAATATCTGGTGTTGATGCCGAACACCGATTTAGATATCTGCAAGAAAGCAGTGACAAGAATAGCCGAGTCTCTGGCTGATTCAACCTTTCAGAAGGGACCATTCACCATTTGTCCAAGTTCTAAAGCTTCTTATGTTACCTGGACCCAGGGTAGTGAGTTATCGGCGACCGAACTTATCTCTTCTCTTGGGTATGGTCCCCCGGTCGAAGACCAGGAGGAAGACAGTCTGGAGACCGAGAGCAATGGTATCGTCAAACTCTTCACCGGTGATTTTTCAGGCTGGTTTTCACGATATGAACTTGAGCCGGACTTTGATACGGTTAAGTCCGTCGAGGATAGCGAGCTTGATCTGCTTAACTATGTGGGACGCGATAGTTGGATCAGTGGACGCGTGGTGCTCATGCGTGTGCTCTACCATCCGGAAGGTAAATTGCGAATCTCGCCGGAGACAAAACATGCAATCTTGCAATTTCTCAGGCAGGTACAGTCCCTGGGCAACGCTACCGTGGTCAGCTCGGGGCTCCTGGATTTCCATATCCATGATAATCGAATCTACCTGGTAAATACCGTTCCCGAGTTTGTCGATGATCTGACTCTTTTGAAACTGCCGGTTTTCTCCCAATTGAAAGTTGAAGGGCAAAGTTCCATATCGCTTCGTCATGTCCTGCTCAAACTCTGCGGGTCGATAGCTTATCTGAAATCTCTGGTTCCACCTGTCGCTCTCGATCGCTTTTCCAGCCTGGTTATTCTTGTGGCCGGGGCGGAAGTACCGGAGGGGGTTCATCTGCTCAACCATGAACTTCCGACCCTGCTTAGATTGATATCCGGGGGGGATCAGGACCTTTTCAGGCAATGGCGGGATGCCGACACTAAATTGAAGAGCCATTCAACCCTGGAGCTTGGCTACAGTAAGGCGGTGGAAGAGTTCTTGCGGTTTGTTCTTCGGCTTTCGGAAAAATTAGAAGCGAATCCGGCGCTGGCTGAGGAGGCCCGGGAGATTGAGAGTATTATTCGAAAACTCATTCAAGTTGAGAGCCAAGGGGAACCTGATGGCAGCCATGCCCCGGGTCTTACCAAGTATAATAACTTCTCCAAATTGAAGGAGCTCTTCAAGAGCTGAATAGTTTCATGCTTGATTTTTCAAAACTGCTGGATCAAATTGAGCAGGTAGGAATTGATTCTCTGAAAGAGGAAAATGACCGACCTGTTTTGGAAACCGCATTAGGCGTTTTTGACGATGCTTCCATGTCCAGTCAGGCTTTTGCCGATTCCATGACTGTCAACGCGCCCTATGTTCTCTGGCCTGTGGCCGGTCTGGTCACCCCCTTCGAGTCCGCTTCTTTTTCGGATATTGAAGGCGGTATAGCGGATTATTCGGTGGTAGCGGTGGACGGTTCCCAGATCATGCCCAGCCATCACGAGGTCCACAACTGTTATCTATTAAATGTAGGCTCCGCCCTGATCACCTACGGTAAGGCTGCGTTACCTGAGCTTATCAGCTCTCCCAGGCTTTTCCATCGTCCCGAGGATCTCTATCCCCTGGTCGACCGCAGACGAATACATATAGATGAACTCTACGTCTCTCTTGAGAGAACCGTCTTTGAGCTTGAGGTGTTGGCTCAGAAAGCTATTTTCGCCCGGGAGAGAAAGCTTCCGGTAATTGCCTTATATGATGGTTCGCTTATTCCCTGGTCCCTGGACAAGATGTCCGAGGGTTACCAGGAGAGTTTTGTCTCTCGCATTGAAAATCCAATAAAAAGATTGAAGCAGGAGAGGATTCCATTAATAGGATATGTCTCTCACAGCCGTAGCTCCGACGTGGTCAATATGTTGAGGACTTACATATGTCCCTATGAGATCAGTGACTGTAATCAGCATTGCGGTCATTTGAATGAGGAGAACTTCCCCTGTTCTACTCTCTGGCCGCTTACGGACAGAACCTTGTTCGGCAGCCGATTAAAGGAATTCCAGGCTTCTTCTGTGTTCCTGTCCAATACCAAGACCGCTTCGCTTGTGGACAGAGATTGTCAGACTTGTTTTCTCTACGGCAATTTTAAAAGCGAAGTAGCCCGGCTTGAGATGCCCTTCTGGCTTACTGAAGACAGCGATCTGATGCGGTTGGCCCTGGCTTGTGTTCGCTCCCAGGTGGAGAAAGGGCGGGGCTATCCGGTCTCTCTTGCAGAAGCCCATCATCTTGCTGTTATAAAAGGTCCTGATAGGGATAGGTTCTTTGAGTTGATGACCAGACATCTTGTCGGTCTCGGAGCTGGTCGAGTCAGTTTAAGCCCGAAAGAACGAAACAAAAGATTGGGCTTTGTTTGATAGATATATCAGGCAATATCTTTCGTATTTTCCCCATTTCAATTGAGGGCTATTGATATAAAGTCTTGTCAATAGAAAGCCGTTCGAATTTCTATTTTTGAAAAGTAAATGCGACTCTATCAAGGGGGCAACTGGCGTGTTCGATAAGTTTAAATTTGTTTGGAAGAGATTTACCGCAAAAGTAGATGGCAATCTGGCTAAAGATGAAGGCACGGATTGGAATGAACTTGACAGGGCGAGGGCGAGATTGGCTCAGCTAAGATTCAAGAACGGCAGGTCTACCTCCACCAGCAACCTCGACCTGGCAAGAGTGCGCGAGAGAATAAACGGAGAAGGACAGGGTATGGTCTCCGGAAAAGATAACGTAATCTCGGTTCGCAGTCGCGACAGCCAGGCAATCGGCAAGTGGTTCCGCAATGAGGACATCACGGATTCCGGCTCCTTCAATACAGTTGAGTTAAATAAGCGTATTGATGAGATGAGAAGAAGTGAGTTGGAGGCGGATCCAATAGAGTTAGACAGTTTCCCGGAGATGGAAGACACCTTCATGGCTTTCAGCAAGCCGGAAGAAGACCTCTTTGATGATGAAGACAAGATTACCTTAAGCGGTGTCCACTACCAGATCGATCCCCTGGAAGAGCTGGAAGAAGAATACTCCCTACCCGGCATACCGATGTTTCATGATTCTAGTGATGCCCCGGAAGCAGAGGATCTGGATCTAGATAATGAAGTCGGTCAGATGACCAACCAGATTTTAAGTGAGTCCCAGAAGATGGACTTCGCTCCGGATTCCTCAAATGTTCAATCATCAGAAACTCAGAAAAATCCCACTGTAGAGATTTTAGCCGGACTTGAAGCCCGCCTGGCAGAGGCGAAGCGGAATGAGAAGTTCTGGGTCGATTCCGGATCTTAAGCGTCCCTATCACCTGAGCTCTGCAGATAAGCGGTATCAAATTTGATGCATTCCAAACTAATGTAGAATTGTGCTTGTGTTCACGATGAAAGATTCTCTTGGGATGAGACAAAGCGGACTTTGAATCTACCGGCTAAAATTCAGATATCAGATCTCTGGCGCTGGGATGGAACAGTCGGACGGACTCAATTTGTTCTCTGGGGATTTTCGCTGGCTACAGTAAAGTATTTCCTGGACTCATTTGTCAGTCAAACGTTCTTCCATAAGTCCTGGACCATTCTTGAGTATTTTGCCCCGGGCTATGCCACCGCCGCCAACCCTGATGGACTCACGATCGAGTTCTATCTAACCATGCTTGCTCTATCGTTGCCTTTCGTATGGACCGGCTCGGTCTTGACTATTCGCAGATTGAGGGCCGCTCAATTGGCTCCCTGGCTTTTGCTTTTCTTCTATGTACCGGTACTGAATTTGGTTTTCTTCAAGATATTGAGTTGGGTCCCTTCGGTGGAGCATGAGCCGGAGGTGAAGACGATAGAGAAGTCAGAGAGTGAAAAGCTATCTTCTATTTCGTCTGGTGAGGATGAGAGTGCGCCGGTGGCTCTGGGTCCAGGGGAAAAGTGGAGAGCAAACGATGGGAGCGCTCTCAAGGACTTTCTGGTGGCTGCCGCATTACCCATAGTACCAACTCTTGGCTTAGTATATATATCCATTTTGGTGCTCGGCTCATACGGTTATGGTCTTTTTGTCGCCCTGCCTTTTGTAATATCCATCGCCGCGCCGTTGATTTATGCCGGCAAAGTCAGGAGAAGTTTGCGAGATTGTATTGCCGTTTCACTGACCAGTATGGCGGCTATTTATGTAGGACTATTGGTTTTTGCTTTTGAGGGGATTGTTTGTCTGCTTATGGCATCCCCTCTTGCACTTGTTATAGCTACCGGTGGCGGCATGCTTGCCTATTTTATTCAGAAGAGGCACCATGGGCTACGCGAGCTTCCTAAGATAGTAGGTGGTTTGTTGGTGTTGGTCCTCGCTCTGACTTGTCTGGAAGTGGGTCTGGAACCTCGTTCACCGCTCTATTCCGTTACCACCAGTGTGGAGGTCGACGCGCCACCATCAGTAGTGTGGAGACATGTGGTGGCATTTACCAAGCTCAATCCACCAGATGAGCTGATTTTCAAGGCGGGAGTCGCCTATCCTATAGAAGCCAAAATATTTGGAGAAGGCAAGGGTGCCGTAAGGCATTGTATATTCTCCACAGGTAAGTTTGTGGAGCCGATTACGGTCTGGAGAGAGCCAGAGCTTCTCGCCTTTTCCGTTCAAGAGCAAGCATTGCCGATGAAAGAATTTTCGCCATACAAAGACATCCACCCTCCTCATATGGACGGTTATTTGATGTCCAGAAAAGGTCAATTCAAACTGGCACCAACCGCATCAGGAGGAACCCGGTTGTCGGGAACTACCTGGTATCAAAATAACATGGGACCGGCACCATATTGGCGACTGTGGTCCGATCAAATAATTCACGCAATTCACAGAAGGGTGCTCAATCATGTAAGGGATCTCTCCCAGAATGATGTTAGAGTAATCGGTAGCTCTCCCGGGTCTTGATATAAGGGTTTCTCATGGTCTCAGAAAAAGGCGCTCTCGCCCTTCCAATACTAAATAGCGACCGTCTCCTGCTAAGAATGCTCGATCCCGGCGAGGCGTCTTTGCCGGTTCTCTATCACAGCAAAAACAAGGATTACTTGCGACCATACTATCCAGAATATCCGCCTGATTTTTTCACGGAGGAGTTTTGGCAGGATCAGCTGGCTAGAAATATCGAAGAATTTCAAGACGATAGAGCGGTGCGCTTTTTTATTTTTGAGAAGTCGAACCCTGAAAGAGTGGTGGGAACAGCCAATTTCAGCGGCATCGTCAGGCGCGCGGCTCAGTACTGTGTCCTCGGTTATGGTCTCGACGAGGATTATCAGGGGAGAGGATATATGACTGAAGCCCTGGAGACCGCTATCTCTTATATGTTCGAATCCCTCAACATACACCGGGTTATGGCCAATTACATTCCGACCAACGAAAAGTCGGGAAAAGTTCTCAGGCGCCTGGGCTTCGATGTGGAAGGTTACGCCCGCGACTATTTGTTTTTGAATGGAGAATGGCAGGATCATATTCTCACCGCCAGAACGAACCATGGTTGGCAGGCCGACTATTATTTTTAAAATCGGCTCGGGAAGCAGTAGAATATGTTTGTCTATTGGTGCTGTGACATTTTTGATTAGTGCATTTGGGATGGGAAGTGAGTAATAACCAGCTCTGGAAAGGTATCTATCTATCCTGGTTTTGCCGGGACTTTTACCACGACGTGGTTAAAAATTGGCATGGACTGGGTCTCAAGTACTTGATGGTTGTTCTCGCCTGTTTCTGGCTGATGCTGTCTATTCGACTCCAGGTAGAGGTGGTGAATTTTACCGATGGCTTTCTCTTGCCGGTTTTAAGGCAAGTGCCTGAGTTGATTTTAACTGAAGACAGGCTCACCATGAACGTTTCTTCTCCCCATGAGGTAAAGGATCCTCGAACAGGTAAGACTCTTCTGATCTTCGATACTAGAGCCGATGCCCAGGAGCCGCCCCTGGACCTGGACGGCATTTTCTATATCGGGGACAAACAAATACTTCATTACCATGGGCAAAAGAGTGAATTCGAGCTGAAAGGAAGTTGGAAGAAACCGCTCATAACGGCAGAAATGCTAAAGGGCCTTGAAGAGGCTAAAGATTGGTCGGGGACTATCGTCTTTTCTGTGTTTTATCTTGCCACCCTGTTTTTTGTCACTTTACAAGTGTTCTTGTATGGACTGGTTGGCTTTGCATTGTCCGGGGTTTTGCGCCGTCCGCTCTCATATTCCCAGGCCGGTCGAGTGGCGGCCATAGCCCTTTTGCCTGTTTTGACCCTGGAGTTTCTCCAGAGAATCACAGGGGTATTTTTGCCCTTGTGGACCATGGTTTCTGTCTTCTTGGCAATCGGTTATGTCATATTCGGGATTCGTTCCACCTCGATCAAGTTAAATCGACCGGAGTTGGTCGATACCGCTGAAGTCAGCGCCAAGAACCGATAGAAGCTTTTGTACCCTTTCTGAAGAATGACAAAATCTCAATAAAAACTCATAGTCAAAGTCCCGACCAAAGAGGCCATGCTAGGATTTATTCTCAAGCATATCCTTCAGGATAAGAGTCAGAGGTTAGAACATGGTTGCTGTTGTTGATCAAATCGTTCCGGAAAATAGTCAGATAAGAGACATCGCCGAAAAGGTAGTCAGAGGTGAGCGTATCGACCGAGATGACGCTATCCGTCTTTACAACGAAAAGGACCTTCTTTCTGTCGGAGCCCTGGCTGAGCATGTAAGACGCAAGAAAGCCGGACCTGGAAAAGAGAAGCATGTGTACTATATTCACAACATGCATCTCAATCCCACTAACTTCTGTGTTGAGACCTGTCGATTCTGTTCCTATGCCAATCCCGGCAATGATGGCTATACCTGGACTCTGGACGAGGTACTTGAACAGGCGAACCGGGGCATCTCCCTGGGTATAAATGAGATTCATATGGTGGGTGGTCTGAACCCGATAACGAACCTCAGCTACTACGAAGATGTGATCCGGGAGATAAAGAAACAACATCCCCATATTCATCTCAAAGCCATGACAGCCGTTGAGATAGAGTATCTCTCCAATCTTGAAGGAATCAGCTACGAAGAGACTCTTAAGAGGTTGATAGATGCAGGTCTTGGTTCGATGCCGGGAGGCGGAGCCGAAATTTTTGACGAATCGGTGCGGGAGGCCATGGCTGTTACTAAGACACCGGCGGAAACCTGGCTTGGTATTCACGGAGTAGCCCATGGACTAGGTTTGAAGACCACCGCTACCATGTTGACCGGGATCGGAGAGAACGTCGAGAATAAAGTCGACCACATGCTCCTCATGCGTGGTCAGCAGGACAAGTCCGGCGGATTCATGTGCTTTATACCGCTGAAATGCTATTACGAAGGAACCAATATCCAGGATGAAGTGAAGGAGCCTTCCAACGAGGACCTTCTCAGGGATATCGCAGTTTCCAGAATCCTTCTGGATAACTTCCCCCATATCAAAGCCTACTGGATCCAACTTGGTCAGGACCTTGCTCAGGCTGCTCTGTCCTTTGGAGCTGATGACCTGGACGGTACAATTTTAGAAGAGAAAATTACCCATGCGGCAGGCGCTAAGACGCCGTTGCAGCTGGCCAAAGAAAAAATGGAAGAGCTCATTATTTCTGCCGGTTACGTGCCCGTTGAACGTGACACCGTATATAACATCAAGAGAGTTGTGGACGTGGCGCAAGCGGAAGAGAAGGAGAGTTCCGTGAGATCCAAGATAGAAGCCTTGGTATCCGCCAAATAAAGCTGATTTTTGCAGGTGCTCGATAAGCTATGTTCTTTCTTTAGAACATAATCTGACCTACCTGTCCATGTCGTTTGACCAGAAGAGCAGCCTTCTGTCCTTTCGGTAGTTTTGTAAGGGTGAGAGCGAGCTGCGTGGGGCTTGTAATGTTGATCCCGTTCACGCCGAGAATGATGTCTCCGACTTTGACACCGGATTTGGCGGCTCGGGATCCGATTCCCACGGTATTGACTGTAATACCACCTGGCGACCTCACAATGATCAGTCCCATGGCAGATAGCACCTGTTTTACCAGGGCCGGGGTTTGCCCCGGTGCTTGCGGCTGAGGCTGGGAAGATTGAGGAGGCCTTCCCATATTTGGATTGCTTGCCGGCATACTTGATGTGGCACCATTTTGATTTGGCGGCATTGTCTGACCTGGAGTCATATATGGTGACAAACCTGTTTTAGAAGATCCGTTTTGACCGGGTGATGGCCTCCTGGTCATCATCTGTTTTTTCGCTTCCATGTGCTTGTCCCAGGCGGATTCTCTCTTTTGACGAGCCGCCGAGCTGCTCTTCAGAGTTTCGGATAACTTAGTATAGGCGGTTTTGTATTTGGCTGTTTTAGGGTCCAGCTTTTTAGCTTTGCCGTAATATTCCAGAGCTTGTTCCGGGCTCTTCATGAGGAGGTAGATGGTACCGATGTTGTATTTGTATTTGGCATTCTTCGGATACTTATTTTCCAGTTGTTTGTACAAGTCCAATGCCGAAATATATTCCTTACGCTTGAAAGCGGCGGCGGCGTTCATGGCAAGCGAGTCTATGGCTCCTTCCTTATCCAATCTTTTCTTGACTACGACTATCGCTTCTTTGTAGTCCAGGCGGTTAGGATTGATTTCATTGGCTTTACTGTACGCGCCCAGGGCGTTTTTCAATTGACCGCCAGCTTCGAAAATGACTCCCATGCTGAAGTAGGCTTCGGCATTTTGCGGGTCCAGTCTAATCACCTGATTGAATCTATCGATGGCATGTTTACTGTCTTTCGCTTTCCAGAAGCTGATGCCTTCCTTAAGTAGCGCCTTTATCTCCTCGTCCCTGGCTTTGAGAACAGCCAGCTTCTTGGCGCGATCCTTCTCTTCCTGGGCTTTTGTTTTTTTTGGATACTGAACATTTTTGGAATCGGGAGAATCGCTCTCTAATGTACTATCTGTACCGGATTTCTGTTCTGCGGCTGAGATTTGCGGCTCTGCCAACTTGTAGATTTTTTCTACTCTTTCATCTATATCGCCCGATGCGGCTTCACCAAAGAATCGTTTTTCCAATCTTGCGATTCTCTTTTCCACCGATTCATCCGGATAGGTTTTAAAGAAGAGAACTTTTTCAACCCGTGCCAACTTGTTCTTGACCGAATCAGCTGCCAGAACCGGGGAGGGCGCAAAGCATGCGGTTACCAGTAAAGAGACTAGAAGGAAGCTGGATGCGAATTTATTCTTCAAAGCCTTACTCAATTGAATTTAAGTTCTATCTACTCTTGCCTTAATGCTAGCACCAGTTAGGTCCTCTTGCTTAACTCTAATATTTTGAATATAAGCCAGGTCCCTGGAAAGGATTATACTTAAGTCTGTATCAGCGACTTTTTAGGTGGGTATTTCAAGAGATTATGGTGTCAAACTGTTCCGGTTCCGGCGTCGGTGATGAAGATTACATGATGAGCGAAGAGGAGCTTTCTTGCTGGTTGGTTTTCAGCCAGATGAAGGGGCTTCGGATAAATGACGATCAGTTCAGGGATATCATCGACCGATACGAGAATCTGATAAATCTTTTTGAGGCCAGCAAGGATGAGCTTCTTGCGAGTAGATTATTCAAGCCGGAGATTGTTAGAAGTTTTCTGGACCAGAAGAGTAAAGCGGATCCGGAACAGATGTTGAAGGACCTGGAGCGAAGTGAAACCCGGGCAATTCCTTTCAGTCATGTTCTCTATCCTCCAAAACTCCGGCATATTCATCACCCGCCTCTGGTTCTCTACATGAAAGGCAAACTTCAGCCGGAGGACTTCCATGCCAGCATCGGAATAGTGGGAACGCGACAGCCCACGGCATATGGGAAGAAGCTTGCCAAGGATTTCTCCAGGGATCTGGCCAAAGCAGGAGCCACCATTGTCAGTGGTATGGCGGTGGGTATTGATTCTCTTGCTCACTGGGGCGCTCTGGAAGCATCTGGAAAGACCGTGGCTGTTTTAGCCAGCGGTGTGGATTATTGTTATCCTTCGGCGAATCGGCCGCTTTATGACAAACTGATCGAAGAAGAAGTGGGCGCGGTGGTCTCGGAATATTTTCCTGGAGTCAAGCCGGACAAATGGAGGTTTCCTGCTCGCAACAGAATAGTGGCAGGGATGTCAGATGGTCTTCTCGTGGTGGAAGCGGGCGAATCCTCCGGCGCTCTGATCACCGCTAATCTCGCCTTTAATCAGAGCCGAGCGGTGTTTGCAATTCCTGGTCGTATCGACAGTAGAATGTCGAAAGGCACCAACTCAATTATTTCCCGGGACATGGCCAAACTGGTCAGTTCTCCGGAAGAGATAATGGATGAAATGAACTGGGTATCAGCCAAAATGGAAAGAAGAGTTCCCACTGTTGTGGAGCTATTCGGCAGAGAAAAGGAAGTCTTTGAAATGCTCTCCAACGAACCGCTTCATTTCGATTACCTCTGTCAGGAGATGGAGATGGGAGCAGGAGAGCTCTCCGGTACCTTGACCATGCTTGAACTTGCCGGAGTGGTTGAGAGATTGCCGGGAGATTGGTTTAGCAAAATCGACAACTAGAGTTTATGAGACAGCTGTTCTCGTCAACCGTCATATTCATTGAATTAGTGAGAAAGATAAAGCTCTTTCTTTAGTTTATGTGTTTTATATTGAAAATAGGGGAATACAATTAAGGACTCTTTCTGACAAGAAGAGGACTTTATTATTCTGATTTTGACGGAGAATTTGTGTCTGATAATCGGCTGCTCCTCTCTCCGCCATGTATGAGGGTAATTAGTTCTTAGGGAATTTGATTCGGGCGCGCCCGGATTGAGAGACGACCAAGAGAGTTGAGCGCTGGGGCATATGAATTCACCCGAAAATTCAATAAAACCATTGGAAAAGCAGTCAGATCTGGCTTCGAGCGGCGTTAATGCCAGACCGGGAGGACTCTTTTGATTGGTGAAATGATCAACGACCGCTATGTGGTCGACTCAGTTATCGGTAAAGGTTCTTCCGGGACGGTATACAAAGCCACCCGCCTCATGATGGGCGGCACCGTTGCTGTAAAGGTGATTGATAGCTACCTGGGAGCAGACCGCGCTTCCCTGGATAGACTGATCAGAGAGCTGAAAGCCGCTGAAAAGTTGCGTCACCAGCACATCATCACAGTTTGGGAATCCGGTATCACCGATGAAGGGCAGCCATATCTAGTCATGGACTATGTGGAAGGCATCACCCTCGGCGATTTGATCAAACGTGAAGGTGCCCTTTCTCCGGACAGGGTGCTCAGCATATTCAAACAGATTTGCGATGCGCTCGCCCACGCCCATGAAAAAGGACTTATTCACAGGGATATGAAGCCTGAGAATGTTGTTCTGGAGTCTACCCAGAGAAGGGATTATGCCAAAGTTCTGGATTTCGGAATCGCCGATACTCCGCAAGATAGTGCCCAGAGAGCAAAGTTCCAGAAGCCCCAGACGGTGGCCGGCAGCCCTGCCTACATGAGTCCTGAGCAATGCCAGGGATTTGAACTGGATTTCCGCTCTGACCTGTACTCTATGGCTGTAATGCTATTCGAGATGTTCACCGGTCGCAGGCCTTTCGTGGCGCCTGATCTGACTAAGTTGATGTACAAAACAGTGACGGAACAACCACCTCTACTCAGGACAATCAACCCGGAAGTTGAATTTCCTGAGGAGTTGGAAAAGGTTGTGGCGAAGGCGCTCTCGAAAAATCCTGATGATCGGCAGGCCACCGTGAAGCAGCTTTGGCAAGAGCTGGAAACAGCTTGTAATGATTCGGATTTTGGAAAAAAAACAACTAGGAACGTATCTACTGTGGACAATAAACCTTTTAACCAGCACGAGTTTCTTCCATCGGAGCGCCTGATTGAACCGGAACCCAAAAAGCCTAAGTTCGCGGCGGGACCTGAAGATATGCCCGAATTGTTCATGGATGCCGAAGAGGAAGAGACGGCGAAGACGCCGCCACCTCCACCGACTCCGGCACCCTCCGCCAAGCCGGGTGCTCCTCCAATGCCCACCGCCGGCGCCGCTCCTCGCAAGGCAGGTCCGCCACCGTTGCCACCCTCCAAAGGGGCTGTTCGCAAGGCTACTCCGCCTCCCATGCCCAGACCCAAGGTGAAGCCCTCCCAATCTTCAACTCCACCCACTACCAACTCTCCCGGCTCGTCGCCCAATCAGTCCGGCAGCCAGGGCTCTCGTCCTCCTGCTCAATCCGGAGGTCAGGCACCGACAGAAGCCAGAGTCGGTACAGCCGTAGAAACTTCCACCGAGCCGGTGAAAGTTAAGACTGAAAATGGAACCCAGCCTTCGGCGCAGAATGCCCCATCCCAGGCGCCTCAAGTAGGTGCGCAATCGCTAGGACGTCTGTCGGCTCTGGTGAAGCCGACTTCTCAGAGTAGCTCCAATTCCGGACCCTCTCCAAATTCTTCTCCGGCTTCCTCTCCAGTAAGTCCGTCCTCGACTCCTGGCGGGGCGCCGTCCGTTGCTGACACCAAGCCGGCACATCAGTCTCCCCCCTCGGCAAGCAAAGAAGCGCGTCCACCTTCTGTATACAGTTATGTTCCTCCTAAGGAGAAAAAGACAGAGGCTCCTCTTCGACCGGCGTCTCAGAAACCTGAGATGAGACCGGGGGCAAAGCCTGGAACAAAGCCTGGAGCCAGACCTGAGTCCAAACCAGGACCAGGTAATAGTGCGGGACCTGGTGCCAGACCTGCTTCCCCGGGCAGTGCTCCGGCAAGGCCGGAAGGTGCAGTCAGACCCCAGAGCGGAGCTTCCCCTGTGGCGAAAACCGGCCCGGCTAGCTCGGAGTCCGGTGGGCAGCCGGATAAGAAGCCGACGGTAAGAACCGTTAAAAAGGTAGTCAAAAGAATTAAGAAGGTTAGAAAGCCGAGTTCGGATCTAGACGGTAATATCGCAAAAACACCTGAGAAGAAAGGCTCCGGTGGTGCTGACAAACTTTCTAAAATTAGTTGGGAGGATGAGATCGAAGCCCTCAAAACTGGAAACTTTGAGGCTGCAAATCCTTCTCAGGGAGATCCTTTGCATGAGGTGAAACAATCGGGTCAGTGGCCACCCCAGGGTATGATGCCCGGTCAAGGTCAGCCTGGTCAGATGCCTCCCCACTATCAGTATGGGTATCCGCCTCAGCAGCCATATCCGCCTGGTCAGCCTTACCCCCAGGGCTATCAGATGCCGCCATATGATCCCAATCAAAGTCAAAACATGTCCTATCCTCCTGGCCAGATGATGCCACCAGGAATGATGCCAGGTCCCTATCAACAGATGCCGCCCTACATGCAGCCAGGCCAGATGCCACCGGGACAAATGCCGCCAGGACAGATGCCACCATATATGCCCCAGGGTCAGATGCCACCAGGTCAGATGCCCCAGCAGGGCATGATGCCGATGCAACCAGGACAGATGCCTGGTCAACCCATGCCTCAGGGTCAGACCCCTGGCCAGGAAGTCCCTCCCCAGACCGAACCTGTGCCGA
>MDTD01097806.1_pt1 | contig 15057 bp, 12 predicted proteins | sample 811221 | NCBI WGS metagenome assembly MDTD01 (sample SAMN05326646, study PRJNA326480) | marine metagenome | isolation source: seawater | place: Pacific Ocean: South West | collected 2011
GCCTAAAGGCTATGCAACTAAAACTACTCTTCTTTCACTTGTGGAGACTGTAATGAGTCCCGAAGGTGTAGAAGAAACTGAGGCTCTTGTTAAAGAGAGTCTTGAAGAAGAAACTCAAACAGGAGATGAATAAATATGGCAGTAACTATAGACCCAAGACCGACTTACTTTGGAGACAGAATGATTGTAACAGGTAGCACATCAGGTGGCGAAACCGTAGACCTTAGTAGTTTGTTAGCATCAATTGATGGTGCTATGGTAAACGCTATTGGTAGTGCTGCTACTGTAACTCACGGTATTAGCGGCACTAATTTAGAAGTTGGTGCTGCTTGCACCTTTGTCGCAATTGGTCGCCGTTCTTGAGGGCGGTGATTAAGTGGGACAAACGGTATCTATTCTTGGCCCTTTCCCTCCAAAGGATTTCAATGATGATACAGCGAGAGGATTGATAGAAACAGCAATTAGCAACGCTATTGCAGGTCACACTTGTGTATCTTGTGACCCGCATCATATTCTTGGTAACATTTACATATTTATCACTACCAGTTGAGCGTGAGGAGTATGTATGTCACTAAAAGAACAAGCAATTGATTTAACGGACATTGAGCGTTTTCAAAAGCAAGGCATCCGTTCTGACGCACAGACTCTACTCGGTAAAGTAATTGACGAAGAAAACCCACTCAAGGGTATAACTTCACAACAGCGTAAGCGTAATCTTGAGGCCAGTGATGTTCTAAATATTGGCTCAGGCACTCGCTGTCAGCACTGTGGTATGCTTCATTTCCTATGGCGAGAAAACTGCGGTAGTTGTGGTAAGCCAATGGAATACAATCTTGCTTCTATAGATGAGGAGGCAAGAGCATGACCCGTTGTAAACTCCTTGATGAATGGTTTGATGTTAAATCAAAGCAGGTTGATGAAGCCGAGGCTAAGACCAAGAAGTGTTTTGTAACGGGGGTCAAAAAGAAATGCCGATAGTATTCAATCCCGGTGAGGCTGAAACACGACCACTTGACCCTTCGGCTATTGTCTATACTACTGCACAGAAAGTTGCTGATTTCCTCTCAATTGGCCCACAGGAAGCCGTTTTAGTTAGTGCTGACAGCACTACTACTGCCGTTTTCGTTACAGGTGCTGATTACAGAACTGTAGGTTTTGAATCAGGCGACACCATTCTCATTTACTCCGATGCTGACCCTTTGGGAATAGAGCGTGTTATCACAACAATAAGTAGTAGTGCCAGTGGAGTTCAACTCAATTTTGCTGATACAATTACTGCTGCTGATTATCAAGTAGCCGATAATGCCTATGTTCAAAACACAGCATCGTTTACCAATGGTAAAACTCGTGGTATGAAGCGCTCAGTTGTTGAGGCTCGTATCAAAGAAGCACAAGATAAGATTGACAACCTCACACACAATGCTTGGCGACCTTACCTTGTAAGTGCTGAATACATTAATTTTGACACTTACAAGCCATACAGGAGACGATACTATACTGATTATGTGGGAACTGCACCCCTGCTTTTTAGGAATATTCAACAAATCCTTCGTCTTGAACTATGGCAAGGAGACGACTATCGTGAGATTTGTAGCGCTGAGGCTCGTATCAAATTACCCAGCGATGTTAGGGCTTTGTCAGGCTCTATTGTAGTGTCACCCGGAAACGGAACTGCTGCCACTCTAACAATAGGAACAGCCTCTAACCAGTGGAGGGCTGACTTTGATGCAGCCACCACAGCACAGAATCTTGCTGACCTCATTAACAAAGAAGATAGAGTAAATAAAGCAGCATTAGAGTTCTCACCAGCATTCACATTAGAAGGCTCTACTGCTAATGTAGCGCTGAACAATGAGTTTCTTGCTACTGCTAATTCTGATTATGGGACTGGTCAAGTGAAGATTACATCTATGCGTGGCGGTAAAGGTGGTGAATCTTGTTCTATCGTAGCAACAGACAGCGCTATTGAGTTTGCTCAAGTAGGAACTCACGAAGCAACTGTGACAAGTGTTGTTGGAGATACAGTTAATGTAAACAGCACTAATGCATTTGTTAGTGCTGGAGTTTGTGTAAAAGGAGATACAGTGTTCAGTTACACAGGTAAAACTGGCACTTCTTTTACAGGGTGTGTTATTGTTACAGGCTCTCCTTTGGGTGACATCACCGGAACTATTACTCAAAACACTATGAGGATTGACCTTCAAGGTGGTAGCAGCAAGGGAGATAATGCAAGGCTGCGTGACTGGTGGCTTGACCACGAAATGGGAATTATCTACTTCAACAACTCCTATCCTTTCTTTGAATGGAATGCGATTAAGTGTTCTTACATCTACGGTGAGCGTTATCTTGAGAAGGCTATAGAAGAGGCTGCTACTAAGATGGTAGCGATTGATGTCTTAATGTCTGATGACCGTAGCGTATTGATTCCCGAAGGGACACAGAATGTGGATTTGACTTCTAAGATTCAGTTACTAAGGGCTGAAGTTGATTCTATCTTAGCCCGATATATTGAGATTATTGTATTTGAGTGATGTATTATGGTTAGTGGGCCTCAAGATGAGTTTTTAGAAATGCTAAAGGCTGAACTTTCAGACCCAAAATACCAAGAGGAACTACGAATGGTTATCACTCAAAGACCTGAGAATTACCGTAAAAAGGTAGAAGCACAGGAATTAGGGATGGAAAACATCATGAAAACTGAAGATGGCTACCGACAAAACAACAAACCTGCTCCTCAAGGTGCAGTTGCTGCTGCATTAAGAAGGGCTGATGAGCGTATGTTGCGTGAATCTCCTTTACTACAAGAGAGAAAATTGAAGTTTCAAGGTGGCCTTTTAGTTCCTGACGAAGCAAAATACAAGAAAATGAAGGCGGAATGATACTATGGTTGCTACATTTACTGAGTCTCTTGACATGGTTATCAACACCCTCAATGACTGGAATCGTGGTAACACTGGTAATATCAAACCAATTATTGACGACATCGCTACTACTGTTGGTGAGCGAGGAAAAAGGATTGACCTCTCTCGCCACGACTATGTTTTATGTTACGAGACTGCACATAACGAAGAAGCACCTGAGTTGTTTTACGACTTCGTTACAACCCGTCTTAACATCACGGTAGACGCTCGCACATCCAAAGGGAGAAAGCATCTTCAGGCTATGGAAAACGAGATACGCCGCCTCATACACACTGTAAGAAAAGGAGATGGTGTGAACTTTGACCGCATGGTATACAAGACTCGCACTGACCTTTCTGATAGGTCAAAGGTTTTATTTCGTATGACCTTTCAGATAGAAGTAGTTATCTTTGCGGAGTTAGTGCCTTGAGTTGAGCCGACATGCCATCTACAGTATACAAAGGAGATTTAACCGAAGTTGCATTCGGTCACGAAACAGCACTAAAATTAGCACACAACTACGCAGGGTCATTTAAGTTCACTCACGAAAGTAGAGACAGTGACGCAAATACAAGTATAATTAACTTCACAGGAGGCGCTGCTGCTACTCCATGTAATGGTGGTCTTTTACAATATCCAGTCGGTATGTTAGTAGGATGTAGAATCTCAATTTTAGGTGGAACTAACTTTACCGCTGATGATTCTCATAATAGTGGTCGGACATATACAATTATGGAACATAAGAATCATTCTACAAGTAAAACTCAACTTACTGTTACACCTGCTTTGAAAACTGATACGGGCGTTGATTCAAGCACTAACGATAGTCTTGTTATTGAATCATTTGGGACTCCTACCTTTGATGTAAATATGGGTGGATGGGACATTACAGCAGCCGACAGTAGTGAGCGTGTGCTTACTGACCAATTCCTCGGTCTTGCTGCTACTCTTACTCTACCTGAAACAAAGGTAGACCTCAAGCGATACCACATCGTAGGACTTGGGCGTGATACTGCAATTCAAGTGCCGGGTCGTTTCCTAAACGAAGGAGGAACATTTGAAGTAAACATGCATAATCCTCGTTGGTTGTATTACTGTTTAGGTATGGAGTCAGTTGCGGTTGGAACACAATTTGATGGTCTTATTGCTACTGATAGAAAACTTAGCACCGCTACTGAGATTGGTGAATCCTTTATCACTCTAAACGGCTCTCCAGTCTTTACACAAGGCAGTTCAGCGGTAGCCGCTGGTGATTACATTTTATTTACAGGTGGAAATGCAGCCCTTACATTTAACACATTAGTTGGTGGTAGCGGATATACTGGTGCTGCTGGTGTTGCTACTACAGGCGGAACAGGTAGTGGATTAGTTGTGACTACTACAGACAGCCTCGGCGCTGTTGATTCCGTTACAATCACAGACGGTGGTTATGGTTATTCAGTTGGTGATATTATTACTATCTCAGGCGGTGGAGGTGATGCTACCTTTACTTTAGTAACAGTTACAGACAACAAGCAAGACATCATCACTTACAAAGGTGCAGGTAACTTAGGTGTCGGTAAAGAGTTTGGTGCTGCCAATATTGGTGCTGACGATTTCTTTGACCAAACTCAAGCACAAGAGATACGCCGTATTGCCGCTATCAGTGGGACAAAAGTATGGCTTGATGATGGACTTTGTTTCCCTCACCCAGCCAATACACCAGTGAGGTTTATTCGCTTTGATGCTGACGGAAATGGTAACACTGGTAGCCCTCATCGTGCTGCAACAGGAGCACTTACTCGTGGTGTTACACGATTGTTATATTCTCGTAGTAGCGTTCCTTCTTTCGCTATGGAGGTAAGCATTCGCCGCCGAGATGTTGAAGGTTCTGTTGCTGATGTCACTGATGGTGGCGCTACAGACCCTAAGCAATTAACTCGTGTCTACAAGGGATGCAAAGTTAAGGACTTCTCTATAACAGCCGATACGGATGCTGCTCTTCGTTTGAGCGTAAACTTTGATTCAGCACTATGCTATACAGATACTGGTCGTCTTGAAACCACTGCTGTGTCTGATTATTCAAACGGAACAAAAGGTGACAGATACAAGGCTCACCGTATGTTTGAAGAAAATAATACAGACGCTGAGAGAAAAGCAACTGGTATTGAGAAAGGCACACAGAAGCCATACATGTTCTATAATGGAACTGTAACTATCGCAGGTATTACGCTGGGACAAGTTGTTTCATTCACTATCACAGGTAACACTGGTGTTCAGCAGTTCTACACTATCAACGGTGCTGCTATCACAGACAGCGAAACAGACCAAATCCCATTTGGTGGTGCTCGTAATGCATCTCTCGCTATTGAGGGTAAAACAGAGTATTCAATGGACTGTGAAATTATTGTTGAAGACCCAGTGTTCTATCATAAAGTTCGTAGAGCCGTAGACCACGAGGCTTCTACTGCAAATCAGATTCGTTTGTCTTTTACCAAGCCGGGAACAGCGGCTGGTCGTGAAAGCATTGACATCTTGTTAGATGACTTCTTTATCACAGAAGCACCATTACCAGTTCCTGAAGACAAAGGTGTTATCAAAGCACCGTTGAAGATTCTACCAAAGGCCATGCGTGTGGTCGCAACAGACACGCTATTACACTCTTGAGGGAACTATCATGCTTACACCATCTATCCGAGCAAAACAATATTCAAAATTATCTCACGCTGAATATGCCAGTTGGTATGGTCAGCAAATAGGCGTAACCTCCGGTGACCTTGTTGCTGCTGGTGAAAAGCGTTCACTACATCTCATTGAAGAGGCAGTCAAAGCACTTTTAGAGCCAGTGATAGAAGAAGAAGTAGTTGAGCCTCTACCTGAAGAGGTATTTGAAGCAACATCGGAATTGGCTACACCTGAAGACATTGGTGATAGCGAAGATTTCCCTACAGAACTTACCTATGATGCTATGACTGTCAAAGAGTTACAAGCATTATGCAAAGACCGTGGGCTACCAGTTTACGGCACTAAGGCTGAAATCGCTCTACGCTTAAAGCGTGACGATGAAGGTATATCCGAGTCCACGACTGAGACTGAAGCCCCCGAAGAATCGGCTGCTGAAGTAGAGTCGGACACCCCCGCTGAAGAAGCGGCTGTGACCACAGGTGAGACAAATGACGAAAACAGTAGTAGCGAACAAGAACTTATTGATGAGACGGAATGATGAACAGAAGCACGAGATTGGTATAGACCCCGATGACCCTAACCTCGTAATGGAGGTATGGGTTCGTGATGTTTCATTTTTTGATATTCAAAAAGCGGCTCAAGAAATGTTTGATATTACCAAAGATGGTCAAATGTCTTTGAACCTTGAAGGTTATTACAAATATGCATTTACAAACTGGGTAGTGCGAACTAACCCTAATCTTTCTACTGATGAGTTAATGAAACTCAAAGGATATGTGGGTGAACAAATCTCTGCATTATTGCCGAGTCCAAATGAACTTGGGGAAATGATGTCAGGGGGGTTTACCAAAGGCGGGAAAAAGTGATTGAGAGTTTTCTCAGTCGCAAAGTAATCCAATCCCCCGCCGATTTGGAATTATCTCTTGAAATGAAAGCATACATTATAGCAAAACACTATGGAATATCAATAAAAGAGGTGCATGAGATGACTCCACAACAATTTTTTCAATCCTATACTTGGGCGATTGTGGGTCGTAACGAAGAAGAAAAAGCGTATAAGAGAAAGAAACAGTCCTCAAAAAGCGGTAGCCGAGAAACCGTTTCCCTTGACTATAGTTTCCTTGACACGGAGGACTTCTGATGGTAGCACTGGCTGGCTTGACCGTAGCCCTTAGTGGGTTATCAAGTGGTGCAAGCGCAGTCTCAGGTATTTTTAGTGCCATTGGAGGTATTTTTGGTAGTGCAATATCAGTAGTTACAGGCGCTTTTAGTTCAGCCATAGACTTCATCAAAGAGAAGTTTCAGGTAGTAAAAGATTGGTTTGATGAAAATATCATGCCGATTTTTGACAAACTATGGGAGGTTGCTGAGCCAGTCATACAAGAAATTGCTGACTTTTTTGAGAGTGCTTTAGGTTTAGCATTTGAAGGAATACAAGCCGCATGGGACTTATTGATGACGGGCTTAGAATTGGCTTGGGATGAAATTATAGTTCCTTTATGGGACTTGGTAGGGCCAGTCATTGAGTTAGGTATAGACGCAATTGGGGCTGCTTGGGACTTACTAATGGATGGTATGGAATTAGCATGGAACAATATCATAGTTCCTTTATGGGACTTAGTTGGTATTCCTATTGACCTCGGAATAACCGCTATTCAAACAGCATGGGACTTGTTAATGGGCGCTATGGAGTTAGCGTGGAATAACATCGTTGTCCCTCTATGGGACTTGGTTGGCCCACCAATAGAGGCTGGTATAGGACTCATAGAAACCGCATGGGATGGCCTCATGTATGGAATGGAACTAATTTGGAACAATGTTGTAGTTCCGCTTTGGGACTTAGTTGGGCCACCAATTGAAACTGGTATCGGTGCTATAGAAACAGCATGGGACACTCTTGTAGAGGGCATGGAATGGGTTTGGGATAACACATTAGGTGCTTTATGGGACAAGGTAGGGCCGGGCATAGAAGAAGGAATAGGCGCAATTCAAACCGTGTGGGATGAACTTGGTGACAGTTTTGATTGGGTTTGGACTAACATACTTGAGCCAATCTTTGATGCTTTTGAGTATATCCTTGACATGATATGGGATGTCTTAGAGCCAATAGTTGATGCTATCATGGACTTGGTAGACGCTGGTGGTGAACTTATTGGTGCTGGATTAGACATGCTTGGATTTGCTGAAGGTGGTATAGCGACTGGGCCTGAGTCGGGTTACCCGGTAATGCTACACGGCACTGAGGCTGTAGTCCCGCTTTCGGGCAACCGTTCTATTCCAGTTGAAATTAACGGTGGTGCTGGAACAGGAGGCGGTGGTAACACCTACAATATTACAATCAATCCTTCGGGTATGACAGATAGAACTGACAAGCGTGAGTTCGCAAGAAAGATGAGTAACGCCATTCAGCAAGAGATTGCTCGTGCAAGCGGTGGTTCAACAATGAGGGCTGGAAGATGAGTGACGGTTACGGAACACCTATTCGCCTTCATTTCGATGCTGGTATTCTTGGTGATTTATTCGGGGGTGACCCTTTTCCTCCTATGGAACTTCAGGCTCTTTCTATTGCCCTCAGCGTAGAGCGTAAAGTAGGCGGTATGCCTTTACCTCTTATGGGTGGTAAAAGACTTGGAATTGATTTGAACATGGTTAATTCTACTATTGTTATTGAAGGTATATTTACTGATGATGATGTAAACCGAAGAAACACAGCAGCGACTGGTGCAACTGCACAAATTGATTTCGCTGTTAATCATGCTGACTTAAACTCGGTTGGTAACTTTACTCAAGTTGCTGATACTAAGTTCATAGAATTATGCGAAGGTAGCGATTCAAAGGTAACTATTCGTGACAAAGGATTAGATAAAGATTTGAGAATCTTCTTTTCAAAAAGTAATGACGCTGCTAAGTTTACAAGCACAGGAACTACAAATGTAGGAAACTTCAGTGCTCAAGATTTTGCTACAATATTTGTTCATTCTACTAACGGTATTACTCCCGCTGAAATGGCTGCATCACTTGCTACCGCTTTAGGGCCGTCATTCCTTAATTCAACAATAACAACTGCTATCAGCACATCGGAGTTTGTTCCAGCCGCTGGCTCTTCAAAGATTACACTCTCACAATCAACTACTGGTAAAATGACTGGAACTGGTAGTGTTTCCTTTACTACAAATAGACCCTTTGCTCCATATCATCTACCATTCACCGGAGGCTCAAGTGCTTCTACAAGCAAACCTAAGTCGGCTGGGGATAAGGTGCAAGACTTGTATGGTATTTTACACAACACAGACAGAGGAACTGCTGCTTTGATTATAGCGGGAATAGCGGGTGCTGCTGCGTTTGCACTTACAGGGGGAGCAGCATTAGCGGCTGGGGCTGTTGCTGGTGGTGGTGTGGTAAGCAGCCTTGATGGATTGTTTAGTGGAGACTACCCAATTGGTCTACAGATTCCCTACAACTCAATGATTACTGCTGAGGATGGTAGAAAATATGATGTTCGTAACTTTTTAGTTCCTACAGGTTTGTTTAGGTCTACAAATGAAAAAATCTCTGAAGGAAATACAAAGTCAGCAAATGTAGATTTTAGCACATCTGATGAAATGACTGGTATTCAAGGCACTATTCAGAAGTTTGATGTGGGATATAACGCCGGAGAGCAACACTACACTTACCAAATGGTGTTCGCACCAATTGACATGATTATTTGAGGTGAAAGAAGAATGCCTATCATGTTACAATCCAACCACGCTTTGCTATTTGATGGCGTAAGTGATGGCGTGATTATTCCTCAAGGTGATTTTAGTAAACTTGGACAAGAATACAACGACACTCACAAAAGTTCTTCTGATATTTTATCTACAAATCATGGTAAAGGAATAATCGCTGATGGTTTGAGTAATAGTATCGCTATAGAAGCGTGGGTAGTGCCTGACTGTGGTGGTGTGATTCTCATGAAAGAGGGTCAATTTAGACTAAGCATGGGAACAGTTGATACACCCGGCCCAATTGAGTTTGAGGCTAATATTGATTCTCCTTCTACTGGAAAAATGAAGGTATTGATACGAACTGCGCTACCTGAAACAAACAACTACGATGGTCATGTTTATCCAGTAAATACATTCGGTGGTTTAGATGATTCGTATAACCGCTTTGACTTAGGTAGTAAAGATAAAGCAACATCGTTATCGCTTAATCAAAGACCACTATATCATGTTGTGGCGGCATTAGCAAACGGTGCTGCACAAATCTATGTAAACGGAGATTTGGTTGCACAACAGATGATTCCTTCTGATGCATTTTTGGTTAAAAATAATTCACATGTATTCATTGGTGGTAAAGGTGGAGAGTTCAAAGGTGTCATTGAATGTATACATGTTAATGCTGCTTTTAATCAGGAAATGACATCTCGTAACCCAGCACTGGTCGGAGATAGCACAATCTCTATGTTTAGATTTGAAGAGCCAATATCCCCGTTCAAAGATGTCTATACAATTGAGAGCATAGCAGCCGAGAGTAATCTTACTGCACTTGTTATCGGTTCTACTAACGCACAGGCTTTGGCTAATGCTTTGACTGGTAAAACAATTACTAACACTTCTGTTGATTTTACAGTAGCGCCTTACTCTACTGGTATGTATTCAGTCATTGACCGAATCACAATACCCGGCGCTACACGAACTCATCTCGTGCCGCATGTTCCTTACAATCTACTTATCAACCCCGGCTCAATCAATCAAACTACTAAGAAGCCTAATCAAAAACCCCCTGAGCGTGTAAGGCTTCACAGTATAGACATCGCAAATGGTAAATTACTGGTGTCAAGTGTCCACTTAGATTTCAAAACAAGCACCAATACAAACGGGCTTCGACCTATTTTACACTCAACCCATATACCAGCAAATGGCGCAAACTCATTTGTTGTTATCTCGGCTGACTCCTTGATTGAAAACGGCACAGGTCGCCCTTACCAACCTCCTCATCTTGCTACTCAACTCGTAGATAGAGCAGGTCAAATGTTGATTGACGAAGGTAAGTTTGAGCAACATGCTTTGGTATATTCAAGTCGTATGGCGACTACAACTTCTGACCCCCTCAATCCATTCGCAGTGACATGGCCTACTAATTTAGATGAGTCGTTTCAAGTAGGTCACTCAGGTCGGCACATACTGAATCATGTTGAGGGTCATCATTACTTGAGAAATATGCCTCGTGCTAATGATGAGGCGCTTGACCAACAGGCTGGTAATTCGGATATTCTCACCCTGATGTATGATGAAAGAACAAGAGGAATCAAAGATTTATTCCCAATCAACTCAAGAGTAGATTACTACCGTGATGTGGCTCAGTTTGAGATTACCGATGTAGTGAACTCAAGCATAGTTCATGAGGTTGTGAATAACGGACTCAGCGGAGCAAATAGAAAACTCATAGCGATTGGGGGTGTAAAAGCAAACGCCCCTGACTTTAATCCATATCCATTCCTTCTCAAAGGCCCAGCGCCTCTAAGTTTAGACGCTATTGATTCTAACCTTCGTAAGTTTCACTTGCACCCCTCAAGTAAGAGTAGAATAGCACTATTACACTCTCCTACTCTTGCTACTCGTGGGTTTGCACCTTATGTTGAGATTCACTATAACGCCATAGATTTTACAGGGGTTTCGATGAATAAGACTTCACCTATGCTTATGGTGGAAAAAACAGTTCCAGCGAGTAATGTTTCTAACGGCGCTGGTGGTTACATCTATGATGACATAGCAACTGATGTCGCCGCTGGTAATGCTACTCTTTTTGCTGCTGGGGGTTACATAGATGTTGGTAAGTCTAAAGAAGGTAACTTAGGCTCAGTTAATTTCAGTCATTCTCTTGTTGGTGATAATAGCGAAGGATTTGAGGCTGATGTTGAATTAGATGAGAGATTAACACCTCAAAACTTTACAGCCACTGCTACTATTGGTAACAACACACCACAGAATGTCAATGCTTCTCATACATCAAAGGCTGACCATGATTCAGTATTTCATCGCCTCTTTATGGAGAGAGTGCAAATAAAATCAGGTAACGATATAACGCAAGAGTTTGCTCGTAGAGTTCCACATAAAGTTCACGACAGCCCCAGCGCAGGGCAATTTGACGAGGGTATCACCTCTTCAGCCTCCGCTATACACGAGTTCTTTGACATTATTGACAATGTTGAAATTAATCATCTTGTAGGAACAAGTCATCGTTTCTTTGTTCAACCATCAGATAGAAAAAGGACAAATCAACTGCAATATGTCAATTCTATTAAAGACAGACCTGATGACCATAATCTTGCTTGTATTATGTTCCTCATGGGGCGCACAAAACTGCGTGGTGTAGAAGAGGTTGAAGGTGATGATGGGCGCTTTACAGCAGTAAACTGTGTAGGGCTTTCAGATGTAGCGGCGACTCGTAGCATCAATGAATTAGCATCGGGCAGCCCTGACTCACATGTAGTGAAAGAGATAGACCCTAATGCACCAGTGGTCAGTGTAACTCTCGGTGGTGTAGGTCAAGGGGCGTTTGATACCAAACCATCTTTTGACAGAAGCACACTGGCTCATTTACCATACAGTAGTCGTAGAGGATTTTCATGCCTTGCCACAAAAGTAAGAGTGGATTTAGACGCTACACAAAATACTCAGTTTATTGAAGTCTCACCACTTAACAATGAGTCACCTGACTTGAAAAGTTGGGGAACATACCCATTCCCTAAAGTTGGTAGGATATATTTGAAGAATGGAGCAAATGCTGAGTATACATCTAAAAAAGGGGCTTGCTTTTTATTTACTGATTCTAACTTGTCTTCAAGAAGATTCATTTTACCCAATGGTTCGCCAGTCGCTACATTCCAAGATTGGGTTGTTGGTAGTGGTTTGGCCGCAAACGCAAACGCTCTTACTGGAACACAAAAACAAGATTTCCCTCTTGGCGAGGTGATTATGGGAGATGGTCATTTCTTTGTTGAAAACTTACAGTCTGACGGTAGCACTGTAAACGATAGAATGTTCCAGTCAATGGATAATATTTCACATGATTATCAACTTGGAACACAGTTCGCTTCTACTCGTGCCTTAGTTGAGATACCTCTCTTTAGAAGTCAATTCTTTGCTAACAAGTTTGAGCAAACTCACCCCGGCCCTGATAATTCTCTAAAGTTGCATATTGACCCAACTATGACCGCACATACATGGAATCCTTCTCCAGTTGGTCGTAGATACCAAGATATGCCTCCGTCTGATAGAACAGCATTTGGCGCTTACGCTAAGAGTGTCCTCACAGATGAGAAGACTAATCAAACTCACATAACTAACTTTGAAACGGAGACTGCTCAATACAAAATATATGTTGGTAATCTAAATATTTTTCCAGCAAGTGTAACTACAGGGAGCGATTACTTCAATGTAGTTAATGTAACTATACACCGAAGAGCATTTTTGCCTTCAGGTGAGTGGTGTATTTATGACAATGACCCTTCTTTTGATGGTTTTATTAATGTCCCAAGAGATAACGATTCCTATGTTTCAGAGGACTTCGTTAAGGAAATAACAGACAGTGGTGTTGGTTTGCCTTTACTCGTAGGGAATATATACGATTCAGAGGTATTAGTGCCACTCAAAGGTGACGCTCTCAACGCTGCTGCTGATTTTGAGGATAGAAGCGAATACTATTATGACGCTGGTAGTGTAAAGACACAAGGCGGTAACATTGACTATGGATTACGACAATATGTGAGCGCTGTAGAGTTCAAAGCAGGGCCACTTTCTAATCCACATGCCGCTAAAGTAGAATCAGGTAGAGCAAGTGGAACTGTTCTTAGTGTTGAACCTATCATGAACGGTTCTGTTTATACAGGTTATGCTCATTTAATTATGAGTAAAGAGGATATAGAGAAGTTTCCGAATGTAGAAAAGACTCCCAATTTCTCAGTTAGTAGCACATACGAATGGGATATGGGTCTTGCACATTATACCTTAGAAGTAGCAGGTAATACCTTTGTATATTTTGGAGAGGGTAATCGGCAATATGTTGCAGCGAGTTTGACTATTGATGATTCTTTATCAAGCATTATTGTTTTTACTAAAGAAAAAACAACTGTTCCTTCTTATCTCAAAAATGATATACTGAAAGGGCAACAGGCTTTGTTAGTTTCAAAAGGATTTGATACCCACTTTAGTTCTGATAAATACAACACTAACTTAGATAATAATGTAAACTTGTCAAACTCAGCAAGACCAATTCACTATTCAGCGCCGTGGAAAATAACATCAAAAGTTTCCAACTTAATTATTGGTTGCACAAATCACACGAGAATAGAACCTTTATCATCAAATACTTTCAATGTTAATGTCAAGGTTGGAGACTATATTTATGTTGAAGAAAACGCCCAAGCCGATGGCGCTGGAAAGGCGCTAAAGTCTACTCTTTTAGGAAAAGTAGCAAGAATAGAAGAGTCCGTAGTTCACTTTACTCCCAGCCAAGCAACCATGCAAGAATCCTTTATTCACTTTGAAAGCCCAATACCAGCCGCTAACGAGATTATCTTAGATACACAAATAGCGGCTGGTAAATCTATATTCCTAAGAGTGGGTGTAAATGAAGTTATGAAAAACGATGACGATGCGTTATTAAACAGAACATGGGGCTATCCTTTTGCTCAAGGTGGACTACGAAGAGGAGACACAATATGGATGAACATGACATACAACAACCCACACGCTGTTCAAGGTATGTTCGCTAAGAGTAGAGGAGTATTGAATGAAGCATTAGTCTATCACAAGTTTAACGGTGGAACAGGAATATTAAGTGAGAATCCTCGTGAATCTATACCCCTTGAAAACTTCTTGATTGGTAATTCTTGTGTTGAAACTGCTCGTAATTTTGTTCAACATGTCAATAAAACAATTGAACTTAATTACACAAGTCTTGGTTTGTCTAATCCTCCAAAGGTTGCTTTCCTTGACCCTATGCTCGCTAAAGAAGGACACGCTCGTGTCCTTTTGTATGATGTCGCACATGACCGTGAGTTTATCGCATTTCAAGATATACACATGCAGGTTCAGACTTCTCCAAAAGCCGCTGAAATAGGTTTTGAAAGATTATCTACATCACAAAATCAGGCCGATGGAACTGATGAAATTGATTTGGGTAACTATGGTATCAAATACAACGGCGCTGCTCAAAATCCATTTATTACTCAAATAGATGTAGCAAACGGTTTCCCCTCACAAAATAAGTATATTCGGGCAAATCAACAATCTAACTTTATGGAGAGTGCTTATGCTCACCATTTGGCTAACAATATCTCAAGCGAGTTATTAGACCCAGTAAAAGGAATAGTCACTTCAGTAACGGCTCAACTTGGTCGTAATAGAAGGCAGGGTAGCGGATATGGGCCAAGTGGAACAACATACGGCACTGTAGCAATTGGTCAGGCAGGTGCGGCTGGTCTTACCGTTCAAGTAACAGTAAC
>MDTD01010362.1_pt1 | contig 15056 bp, 17 predicted proteins | sample 811221 | NCBI WGS metagenome assembly MDTD01 (sample SAMN05326646, study PRJNA326480) | marine metagenome | isolation source: seawater | place: Pacific Ocean: South West | collected 2011
AATTTCGGGCCAAATTTCTCTTATTTTTTTCATATTAACCCCTTTTTGACTTAAAATTTGACTTGCACTCCTTAAAACCCCATCTTTTGCTATATTTATTTGATACTTTTTGGCCTTAGATGGGCTGATTTTTAAATTATTTATTAAATTTTCCATTTTAATAAGATTTGATGATTTATTTTTATATATTCTAGATCTCTCATCGCTTATCAATCCAATATTAATACCTTTATCAGTAAGCCTAAGGTCGGCGTTATCTGCTCTTAGGCTCAATCTATACTCGGCCCTTGAAGTGAACATTCTGTATGGCTCTGCAACGCCTTTTGTAACAAGATCATCAATCATAACACCAATGTATGCCTCGGACCGATTTAATATAAAAGGCTCAGCTCCTTTTACAGATAAAGCGGCATTAATACCTGCAATCAATCCTTGCGCGGCTGCCTCTTCATATCCTGTGGTTCCATTGATCTGACCGGCTAAATAAAGATTTCTTATTTTTTTTGTCTCCAGGGTTAAAAATAGTTCCCTGGGATCAATAAAGTCATATTCTATTGCATATCCGGCTCTCAAGATTTTTACATTCTCTAAACCATTGATTTTACTGCATATTTCTTGTTGAATATCAAATGGTAGCGAAGTTGATATTCCATTAGGGTAAATCGTATAATCTTCGAGACCTTCTGGCTCTAAAAAAATCTGATGCCTTTGCTTATCTGAAAACTTAACAATTTTATCCTCTATAGAAGGACAATACCTAGGTCCTAAACTTTTAATATTTCCTGAGTACATAGCGCTCTTGCTTAAGTTTTTAGAAATTATTTTATGGACAGCTTTATTAGTGTAAGTCATTCTACACGATACTTGTCTATTGGTGTTTTTAGAAGTTAGAAATGAAAAGAAGAATGGTTCTTGATCCGCATACTGTTCCTCTAGATTTTCAAAATTTATAGTCCTAGAGTCTAATCTAGGAGGTGTGCCTGTTTTAAGTCTTCCAATTTTAAAGTCAAACTTTATTAACTGTTCACTTAAACCTGTCGTTGGTTTTTCGTTAAACCTACCTGCGGGGGTTTGGTTCTCACCTATATGTATAACACCATTTAAAAAAGTGCCGGTGGTAAGTATTAACTTAGTAGATTTAATTTCTTTTCCATCTCTTGTTATAAAACCACTTATAGCGTTTTTTTTAAATATAAACTTAATTACAGGATCAGAAAAAATCGTTAAATTACAATAGTTTACAAGTTTTTCTTGCATATGTTTTTTATATAGTGATCTATCACTTTGTGTTCGAGGGCCTCTGACAGCAGGTCCTCTACTCCTATTAAGTAACCTAAATTGTATACCAGATTTGTCTGCAACTTCTCCCATAACTCCGTCTAGCGCATCTATCTCTCTTACCAGATGACCCTTCCCAAGTCCTCCAATTGCTGGATTGCATGACATCTCGCCTATAGTATCGAATTTATGTGTAAATAAAGCCGTACTTACACCCAATCTAGCTGATGCTGCGGCAGCTTCACAACCTGCATGACCACCACCTATAACAACGACATCAAAATACAGCTCTTTTTTCATATTCTTAATTTATAACTGATTTGATATTTTACAAGCAGCGAGATCTATTATTTACCAATACAAAAATTCTCGAAAATTGATCCCAGTATTTCTTCTACATCAACTTTTCCTACTATGGTTCCAAGATGACGAATTGATAATCTTAAATCTTCAGCTGCGAGATCGAATTCTTGGTTATCCTTTTTTTCTAAAAAAGATTCTAAATGTTTATAACACTCCTTTAGATGTAATCTATGTCTTGATCTAGTTATTAGAATATTATCTGTATTCAAAAATTGTTTATTAAGTTTTAATTTTATAGCTTGTATTAATTTATCAATATTGCTGTTTTCTTTAATAGAAATAATGTATGGAGGAGTCTTAAATTTTAAATTTTTAACATTTTCTGTTCCTAAATCTGATTTATTTATTGCTAAAATTGTTTTTTCATCTAATTTCCCATTAAAAAACCCTTTAAAATCAAGGGTTTTTGGGTCTAATAATGCAACGATCAGGTCTGCATCTTCAGCTCTTCTTAGTGCTAATTTTACACCCTTAGCTTCGATCTCGTCAATAGAATCCCTAATACCTGCGGTATCTGAAATTATAACAGGTATCCCCTCTAAATCTAAATGCGTTTCTAGAACATCTCTTGTTGTTCCTGCCGTCTCTGAAATTATCGCAACCTCACGTTTGGAAAGATAATTTAGCAAACTTGACTTGCCCACATTTGGCGGACCTATAATTGCAATTTTAAAACCTTCTCTGATAATTTCTCCAGTTTTATTATCATCTAATGTTTTTTTTATTTCATTTTTAATTGCTAGACATTTAACTTTTATTTTTTCAGAAATATTCGCTGGTATGTCATCTTCAGGAAAATCTATTTTTGCCTCAATATCTGCTACAATTTTAATTAACTCTTCTCTCCAATAATTAAATTTTTTAGAACTATTTCCAGACATAACTCTCAAAGCCTGTTTTCTTTGAAGTACAGTTTCTGCTGCAATCAGATCACCGATGCTTTCGGCTTTTAGTAGATTTATTTTATTATTCTGAAATGCAAGTTTAGTAAACTCTCCTGGTTCTGCTAATCTACAATCTTCAAATTCTTCAAGAACATTTAATATTTCTTGAACTACAGCTTTGCTACCATGAACATGGAATTCTGCCATATCCTCCCCTGTGTAACTATTTGGGCTTTTGAATAGTATTACAAGTCCTTCATCTATCAACTCACCATCTTTTGGATTTATAATTTTTTTTAACGTTGCTACTTTAGTTTTAGGCAAACTACCAATTGTCATAGATGAAATTACCTCTTGTGTCTTGCTTCCGGAAATTCGTATTACTGCTACACCTGATATGCCTGGGCCTGATGAAAGTGCATAAATAGTCATAAATTATTTTGACTATATCAGGAAAATATAGAAATATACTCTAAGATGGTTTGTTCATTGAGTTGAAAAACTCCGCGTTATTCTTGGTATTTTTCAACTTGGAATTTATAAATTCTATTGCATCCATGGATCCCATTGGTGCAATTATCCTTCTTAACACATTCATTTTTTGAAGATCATTTTTATCAAATAACAATTCTTCTCTTCGAGTTCCAGATTTGGTAATATCAATTGCTGGGAATATTCTTTTTTCAGATATTTTTCTATCCAATATCGTTTCGCTATTACCTGTGCCTTTAAATTCTTCAAAAATTACTTCATCCATTCTACTCCCCGTATCGATTAGCGCAGTTGCTATAATTGTCAAAGACCCACCTTCTTCAATATTTCTAGCTGCACCAAAAAATCTTTTTGGACGTTGAAGAGCATTTGCATCAACACCTCCGGTTAAAACTTTACCAGAACTTGGGACCACTGCATTGTATGCTCTACCCAATCGAGTTATTGAGTCTAGAAGTATCACTACATCTTTTTTGTGTTCTGTAAGTCTTTTTGCTTTCTCTATAACCATTTCCGCAACAGCGACATGCCTTTGAGCAGGCTCGTCAAAAGTTGAACTAATCACTTCTCCTTTTACTGTTCTTTGCATGTCTGTGACCTCTTCAGGTCTTTCATCAATTAATAATACCATTAAATAACATTCTGGATGATTTGCAGTAATTGCATTTGCTATGCTTTGTAAAATCATGGTTTTGCCAGCTTTTGGAGGTGATATTATCAAGGACCTTTGACCTTTTCCAATCGGACTGACAAGGTCTATAAGTCTTGGGGTGAGGTCCGGATTCTTCTCAACTTTATTTTTTTCCGACTCCATAATTAGTTGACTATTTGGATACAAAGGAGTCAAGTTATCAAAAGCAATCTTGTGTCTAACTTTTTCTGGCTCTTCAAAATTAATTTTACTAACTTGTAATAGTGCAAAATATCTCTCACCATCTTTTGGAGCTCTAACTGGACCCTCAACTGTGTCGCCAGTTCTTAAACCAAACCTTCTTATTTGGCTAGGACTTACATAAATATCATCTGGACCGGGTAGATAGTTTGACTCCATTGCTCTTAGGAAACCAAAACCATCTTGAAGTAATTGAAGCACGCCGCCACCGGTTATTTCTTCTCCTTTTTCAGCATGCTTTTTTAAAATTGAAAAAAGTATTTCTTGTCGTCTTAAAGTACTAGCATTTTCAATGCCTAATTTTTCAGCTTCATCGATAAGTTGTTCAGAAGTTTTTCCTTTTAATTCTTGAATGTTCATGGGGATAATGTTGTGATATTATTAATATATATATTAATTTTTTATATTCAAGCCCCTAATAATCAGCATTATTGCTAATTTCTTTTGCAAATTGATCTACTCTGTTCCAATCTGTAAATTCGTAAGATTTTGAAGTATCTGTTGGTCCATTGGTTAGAAACATTATAAGTTTAATAGCATATTTATCAAAAAAACCGTAATTTGGATAATCTACCTTACCTGCAAAAACTCCTATTTTTTTTGGTGTCCAATTGCAAATTTTTAAAAATTTTTTAATGTAAGGATTAGTATCAGGTGTATTTTTCTCTGGTTTTCTTGCAACTACATTAACTGAAAAAAATATACTATTTTTTTGTTTTAATATCTCTTTATTTAAATCCACAAACTCATAAAGTTTTTTGGAATGATTTCCATACCTTATGCTTGCTCCTATTATAATATTATTAAAATTAGATAATTTAAATTTTTTTACTTCATCTAATGATATGATTTTAATTTTATCTCCATCTTTTAACGAGTTTGTTAATCTTCTACAAATTAGTTTGGTATGTCCATCAGTGCTTGAGTAAATTATAAGGGTATCAGGCATTCTTAAAATGCTAAGCTTTATTCATAACTTGTTGTGGCATCTCTTGATAATATTTTTTATCCAGTTGATACTCAATATCCTCTTTATCTTGGGCTGATCCTTCAGCTTGTACGAAGGTATATTTTGCAAAATCTTTACACCAATTTCTGTTTGTATTAAGACATTCTACAGGATAGATATTTCCACCCAGTTCTTTGGCTTCATTAACCAGTTCATGACCTAGCTCATCGGTAGTTTCTAAACAATCAGCAACAAAGCTTGGTGAATAGATTGCTATCTCTTTTTTTCCTCCAGATATTAATTTCTTAACCACATCTTCGGTGTAAGGCGTTATCCATTCTTCAGATCCAAAACGACTTTGAAAACTCATCAAGCATTGTTCAGGATTAATGTGTTTAAGATTTTTACTAATAAGACAAAATGTTTCATAGCAATGTCGATAATAGTCGTCTCCTTTATTGACAATTCTTCTTTTTTGCATTCCATGAAAAGTTATAATTAGGCTATCTATTTTCTTTCCTTGGTTTTTTAGTTCATTTAATTTTGAATCTACTTGCATAACCGAGTTATCTATGAACGCGTGAGTTCTATGAAAATTCGTTATTACTTCGAATGTTGGAATTTTTACTCTTTTAGATAATTCTTTTGCTAGCGCATCTATTCCTGAAGCTATTGTACTTTCTGAGTATTGAGGAAACATTGGAATTACTAGAAGTTTTGTTGCACCAACCCCCTTTTTTAAATCCTCCTCCCAGCTATCATAAACCTCATTTACGTACGGAGGGGACAAAAGAAAGGCATGATTAACTTCAACGTAGCCTTCTGGATCAATTTTTTTTAACTCTTCACTTACATTTTTAGTAAAATCCCTAGTGTTAGTAATTAATGGAAAGCTTTTACCATCCCAAATTCTTGCGTAAAGCTTTGCTGATTTTTGAGGTCTAAATGGTAAAACAAAACAATTCAAAATAATTTTCCAAAGCCAAGGATTTATATCAATAACTCTAGGGTCTCCTAGAAATTTTTTTAGATATTTTCTTAGAGCTTTGGTGGTTGGCTCAGATGGAGAACCAAGCTGAACAAAAACAACCTTGGTTTTTCTTTTTGGGTGTGTGTAGTCCATATTAATAATCTTTCACTATCTTTATTAAATATTCAATCATACTAGGTTCAGTCTCTGGTAAGACTCCGTGACCTAAATTAAATATATAAGGATGATCTTTGAATATATCTAGGTATCTTTTTGCCTCTTTTTTTAAATTTTCCTTATCAGTCAAAAGAATTTGGGGGCTCATACCGCCCTGTATTGGAATGTTGATGTTCCTTGCTATTTCTAAAGGGTTTACTTCATAATCAATACTAATAACATCTGGCTTAATTTCATTACAATATTCAAGATAAGAACTGATCGATCTTGGAAAACAAATAACTTCAATTCCTAAACTCTTGGTATAATTAACTAACTCTTGTGTTGGTTTGTAAATATATTTTTCATACTTGTCTTTACTTAAAAGACCTGCCCAGCTGTCAAATATTTGGATAATAGAAGCCCCGTTCTCAACCTGCTTTTTTATATGAAGTTTCTGGACGTGAACGATTTTTTTTATTAGCTCATGCTCGTTTTTGAAGTTATAAATATTTTCACTTAATTTTTTTTTTGGTGATTGTTTATTCAACATATAGACTAATAGTGTCCATGTTGCCCCCACAAAACCAATTAAGTCCTTTCTTTCTAAAATTTTGTCCTTGGATGTTGTCTTTATAAGCTGATAGATTGGGTTTAGCTTGTCTACAATTTCATTATCTGGCATTTCTAAAATTTTATCTAAATTTAATTCTCCGAGCCTCGGTCCAAAATTTTTCTCAAATTCTACTTTTTGCCCCATAGCGAAAGGAATTGTAAGAATATCTGAAAATATTATTGCAGCATCTAAAGGAAATCTTTCGAGAGGTTGTAAAGTAATAATCTTTGAGAGCTCAGGATTTAGACAAAGTTTAATGAAATCCGTGTTTTTTGATCTTATCTCTCTAAATTCCGGTAAATACCTTCCGGCTTGTCTCATAAACCAAACAGGAATGTTATCCGTATTTTTATACTTGATACAATCTTTTAAAGTACCCATAATTAAATTATAATAAGTTTTATTGTTTTATATTATTATCTTGTGAATATGTTTAATTAATTTTAATACATATTTTCACACACTTTTACTCACATTTAAAACACTAAAATTCTTGTAATTTTGCCAAATTTTATTTGAAATTAACAATTTTGTTGATTATTAAAATATTTTTTTCACATGTTTAAATGTGTTAATAACGTATTGTGAAAAATAACATTTTTTAACTTAATAACAACCAAGGCAGAGATTGACTAATAAAGCTTATTTTATACATGAGTAATACATATAAAATCTACCTTATTTCAGATTCAACAGGGGAAACCCTAGACAGAATATTTATAGCTTTAAGGGCACAATTTGAAAATTTTCACCATGACTTATTTCAGTTTTCATTTACAAGAACCGAGAGCCAAATTTTAAAAATACTTGAAGATGCAAAAAAAAAGCAAGATTCAATAATTTTATATACTATTGTTGACAATAAACTTGCCAAATTTCTATCTCAAGAAGCCAATACAAGAAATATACCGTGCTTTGGAGTACTTGGAGATCTAATATTAAGTTTCTCCAAGTTGCTCAATCAAAAAGCGACAAATATTCCTAGCGCACAACACGTATTAAACGAGGAATATTATAAAAGGATAGAAGCAATACAGTTCACAATGAATCATGATGATGGAAACTCTATATTAGATGTTGAAAAATCAGATATCATTTTACTAGGGGTAAGCAGAACAAGCAAAACCCCGACATCTATTTATTTAGCTAATAGAGGTTTTAAAACATCTAATATTCCGCTGGTTAATGAAAAATCAATACCTGAAAAGCTCAAGGAAAACCCTAAAATTTCTTGTATAATTGGTTTAGTTGCAGAGGCAAATAGATTACATGATGTAAGGAAAAACAGACTAACAACAATCAAAGAGAACGAAATCACAAACTATACAAATATGGAAACTATACAAAACGAATTGGAAAATTCAAAAAAAACATTTCAAAAGTATCAATGGCCAATAATAGATGTCACAAGAAAATCTGTCGAAGAAACTGCTGCATCAATAATTAAAATTCATGAAATATACACAAAACAAAAATGAGATAATATTAGCTTCTAAGAGCAAAATAAGAAAAGAAATACTCGAGAAAAATAATATTAGTTGCCAAATAATAACCTCTAATGTTGACGAGGAACCAATTAAAAATAGCTTAATAAATGAAGGTGCTTCGCCAGAATTAATAAGCAAAAATTTAGCTGAAATAAAAGCCACAAAAGTAAGTTCTTCAAATGAAAATTTCGTAGTAATTGGCGCAGATAGTGTAATAGATTTGGAAAATAATATAGTTTCTAAACCCCAAAATAGAGAAGAGGCACTAAATATTTTAAAAAAATTAAACGGTAAAAAACACCATCTGATAAGCTCTGTTACAATAGCCAAAAACGGATCTATGATTTGGAATTACACAGAAAAAGCAGAATTAACTATGAAAAACTTTAGTTTAGAGGAACTAAAGGAATATTTATCTAAAATCTCAGATGATGCATTATATTCTTATAATGTATATCAAATTGAAGGAGAGGGGAAAAACTTATTTTCAAATATTAAAGGAGACAAAGATACTATAATGGGATTACCAATTAAAAAAATAAAAGAATATTTAAAAAAGATAACATGAAAAATTATTTTGTAATAGGTAACCCAATAGAGCACTCCATCTCACCAGAAATACACAATTTTTGGTTCAAAGAAAACAATATTAATGCTCACTATAATAAAAAAAGTTTGGAAGAAGATGATCTTGAAAATTTTATAAAAAAAATTAAAGATAAAGAAATTAATGGGGCCAACGTAACTATCCCTTTCAAAGAAAAAATAATACCTTTCGTTGAAAAATTATCAGATGCAGCAAGAGAGGCAAATTCTGTTAATACAATTTATTTGTCCGAAGACAATGTTATTGGACATAATACAGATATTGAGGGTTTTTATCTTTCTTTAAAACAAGAAAGTCGCATTTTAAAAAATAAAACCGCACTCATTCTTGGGTCTGGAGGAGTCGCACCCGCAATTATAATAGGTTTAAAAAAATTAGGGTTAAAAAGAATTGTAATAAGCAATAGAACTAAAGAAAGAGCAATTAAGTTAAAAGATAGGTTTAGATTTGTAGAAATTATAGACTGGGGCGAGACACTAAAGGCTGACCTAGTAATTAATTCAACTAGCTTAGGTTTGAAAGAAAATGATAATATTAACTTGAATTTCAAAGAATTTGAATCTGGCTGCTTTTTTTATGACATTATTTATAAACCGAAAGAAACAAATTTTTTAAAAAGGGCAAAAAGTAGAGGGTTTAGAACTCAAAACGGTTTATCAATGTTTATCTTTCAAGCTGCTAAAGCATTTCAAACGTGGCACCAGATAGAACCGGTTATAAACAAAAATTTAATTGATTTTTTAACAAATGATTAGAATTGCTTTAGTGGGTGAAATTGGATCAGGCAAAACGTTTATAAGTAAGCTTTTCAATTATCCTTTATTTAATGCTGACCACGAGGTAAATAAAATTTATAAAACTAATAGAAGTTGTTTTAAAAAATTAAATAAAAAATTCCCGAAAAACATAACCACTTTTCCAATACGAAAAGAGGAAATTAGAAACATTTTAAGTAAAAAGAATATTAAAATTTTATCAAAAATCGTTCATCCATTTGTAAGATTAAATTTAAAAAAGTTCTTAAAAAAATATAGTCGTAGCGAATACGTGGTACTTGATATACCTTTGCTAATAGAAAATAAAATATACAAAAAATCCGATGTTTTGGTTTTTGTGAAAACCCAAAAAAAAATTATTTTAAAAAGGCTATTGAAAAGAGGAAATTACAACCATAAAATATTAAATATTCTAAGATCGCAACAAACAACTATAAGTCGTAAAATTAAATTAAGTAAATTCTTTATTAATAATAGCAATAACAAGAAAACCATTTTAAAAAAAGTAAAAGAGATTAAAAAAGAGCTGAAGTGATCGAAGTAGTATTAGATACAGAAACAACCGGCCTATCTGTTAAAGAGGGGCACAGAATAGTTGAAATTGGGTGTATAGAAATTAAAGACTTAATACCAACTAAAAATAAATTCCATTGTTATTTAAACCCTGAAAGAAAAGTGTCCGAGCAAGCATTTAAAGTTCATGGATATACAGATGAATTTTTAGAAAAACAAAAAAAATTTGTTGATATTGTAGATGAATTTTTACAATTCATTAAAGGAAAAAGACTTGTGATACACAACGCTGAATTTGATATTAGTCATTTAAACAACGAATTATCTTTATTGGGCAAAAATATAATTCAAGAGGAAATAATAGATACATTAAAAATAGCACGAGATAAATACCCGGGATCTCAGACCAGTTTAGATGCTCTTTGCAAAAGATACCATATTGATAATTCAAGAAGAGAAAAACATACAGCAATTATAGATTGTGAGCTTTTATCAAAAGTATATATTAATTTACTAGACCAAAAAGAACCAAAATTAGAATTAAATTTAGAAAACAATTTAAACAAAAATAGTATTAAAGACATTGAAATAAAACATTTTAATAAAGTTATAAAGCCTACTGCAGAAGAATTAAGATCACATAAAGAATACTTAAAGAGAGAAATTAAGAAAAATTATTTTAATTAAATTTGTCTTTATACATTTGTTCAAAATCAACTTGTTTTTCAAATCTTACATTAGGATAACCAGAATTTTTAATAATTTCTAAAAATATTTTTTCTATCTTTGGATATATAACTTTTTGTAAATCACAAAGAACTATCTTACTAATCAATTTTTTATCAGTTATGGAATTATTTATAGATATTACAGTAGCATATTTTATTTCAAAAAAAGCCTTATTTTCATTCTCACTTTTATCTTGCAGTATAAGCTTTGTTGTTATTTCAAGTGAGTTATTTTTTAAAACTAATGATGAAATATCTATTTCCATATTATAATTTGCCAATTTCTCACGAACTTCGAGAAGAGTGCTTGCACTTGGTGTTTCTATGGAAAGGTCTTTTATATATTCTAAAATAATTCTATATTGATTTTCATAATTTTCAGTCATCTAAATCTTTAAACTCCCCTTCTATGAAGTTCTTTTTTCCAGGCGATTGACTTTTTCTTTTATTTGAAAATCTTTTAAAAATTAGCTTTCTTGTTGGAGAAAAAATTATTAAAAAACCTATAAAATCTGTGGCGAAACCAGGTATTATTAAAAAAATTGCACCCACTCCAATTAAAGCTCCCGAAATCATTTCGTAAGCAGGTATTTCGTTTTTGACCATCTTTTTTAATCCTTGATTTAAAGTATTTAATCCTTCAGCTCTGGCATAGTAAATCCCAACAAAAGCTGTAAAAAATATTAACAAAATCGTATTAAATGCACCAATTGATGCCCCAATTTTTATAAATAGGTAAATTTCAACAGCAGGTATTAGAATAAGTGCTAATAAAAGTGAGTTCATTTGTCTTTATTTCTTAAATTTAGGTCATTGAAAAAAACCAACTTAGTAAATATTATAATTATATATAAAATACAATGAATTATAGTTTTGAATATATCGATATAATTTTACTTGCTATGATAGCGGGCTTTATATTCTTGAGATTAAGAGGAATACTGGGAAAAAAAACTGGGCTCGAAGAAGATATGTCTTCAAGTTTTCCTCATGATTTTGAGTTTAAAAAAGCATCTATAAAAAAAAAATGTTTATGAATTTGATGACGATGCAAAAAAAGAATTTTTAAAAGGAGCAAAAATTGCATATGAGGCTATAATTACATCTTTCGCAAACGGAAAAATATCTGAGATAAAATCTTTAATTGATAAAGATATTTATAATTCTTTTAACGATGCTATAAAAGAGAGATCCTCTAAACAAATAAAAAACGAAACAACTTTCATTGGAATAAATTCTGCAGAAATTAAAGAACACAATCAAAATAACGATCTGTTGGAAGTAAGTGTAAATTTTATAAGTGAAATCATTACTTGTATTAAAGACAAAGAGAATAAAATTATATCTGGTGATCCTCAAAAAGTAAAAAAAGTTAATGATACTTGGAAGTTTTCTAGAAATATAAAATCCCAAAATCCCAACTGGCAATTAATTGAAACTGAAGTTTAATTGAGTAGAAAAATATCAGATAAAGACAAAAAGGATTGGGAAAAATTTGTAAATTCAAAAGAAACTCTCGAAGACAAAGACGAAATATTAAAAAAAAAACAAAATTTGTATTTAGAAAAAACTATTGATTTGCATGGTTACACACTAGAAGAGGCAAATATCGAAGCAGAGAGATTTATTTTAGAATGTTTTAATAAGGGTGTTAAAAGGATAAATATTATTACTGGTAAAGGCAGTAGATCAAAAAACACAAAAGATCCTTATCAATCTAAAGATCTAAGTATTTTAAAATATTCTGTACCAAACTATTTAAAAAAAAATATGAATTTGAAAAGTGTTATTTTAAAAATAGATTTTGAGTCGGTCGAAAGTACGTCCAAGGGTAACTTCGATATAATTTTAAAAAGAAGAAATGCTTAAAAAAAAATTATCAACAAATCTAAAAGCAAGATTTAGAAAAAGCAAAGAAGATTTTAATAGAAACATTAAAAATCTTTTCGAATGGGTTAAAGGTGCAGAATTAGTTGAACTAAAAGAATGCGAAGTAACAAAAGATCCTGTAAGACCCGAACTAGATAACGAATTTAGAACCAGCTATGGAAGAAAAATTTATGGAGTAAAGTACAAAGACGAAATCTACGCCGTTATGTGTTTTGCTTTTACAAATAAAATACCAAAATCTGTCTACGAACTTGATTTATTCAGTAGAGATGCCTTTTTGCAGAGCGCTACTAGAGATCAGAATGTAGGAAAAATTGCAATTGCCTATACTGTTTGGTCTAACAAAAAAGGTGGTGGAAAACTTATAGTAAAAGAAGTTTTCAAAATGATAAAAAAATCAAATCATTTAAATAGATTAGTTACTTTATCTCCTTTAACAGAGATGGCTAGAAACTTTCATATAAGAAATGGTGCAGAAGAAGTACAAGTAAATGAGGAAACGCAAAATTTTGAATATCTAATTATAAAATAAATTTTGACAAATCAGTATCTTTAACGAGTTCACCAATATGTTTTTTAATATAGTTTGAGTCAACAATAACCGTTTCACCTGATTTATCTGAAGCTGTAAAACTTATTTCGTCTAAAATTCTTTCAATAATGGTATGAAGTCTCCTAGCTCCAATATTTTCAACTGTGTTGTTTACTTCGCTTGCTATACTTGCAATTAAGTCAATACCATCATCACTGAAGTTAAGTTCAACATTTTCAGTTTTCAATAATGCTTTGTATTGTTTAATTAAACTATTATCAGGCTCTTTTAAAATTCTTTTAAAATCATCACTATTCAGTGCGTCCAACTCAACTCTAATCGGCAATCTTCCTTGTAATTCTGGTAGTAAATCTGACGGTTTAGCAAGCTGAAAAGCTCCAGATGCAATAAATAATATATGGTCAGTTTTAATCGGCCCATATTTAGTGTTAACTGTTGTACCTTCGATTAATGGAAGAAGATCTCTTTGAACCCCTTCTCTAGAAACATCTCCACCAACCCTGTCAGTTCTTGCGGAAATTTTGTCTATTTCATCTAAGAAAACTATTCCATTGTTTTCGGTAGAGTGTTTTGCCGATTGTATTATTTTATCTTCCTCAATAAGTTTATCAGATTCTTCATTAATTAAAATTTCGTGAGACTCTTTAACTGACATTTTTTTCTTTTTAGGTTTTTGACCTAATGATTTACCCAAAGCGTCAGAAATATTAATCATACCTATGTTAGCTCCAGGCATTCCAGGAATTTCAAATGATGGCATTTGATTATTTTCACTCACAGCAACTTCGATTTCATTTTCGTCCAAGTCTCCACTTCTTAGTCTTTTCCTGAAGCTTTCTCGTGTTGCTACACTTGCGTTATTACCAACCAAAGCATCTAAAACTCTTTCCTCAGCTAATTTTTGAGCTTTTGCATGTACTTCTTTCCTTTTTTTTGATCTTTCCATTGCGATTGCAATTTCAATTAAGTCTCTTATAATTTGTTCAACATCTCTTCCAACATATCCAACTTCAGTAAATCTTGTTGCCTCGACTTTTACAAAAGGTGCTTCTGCTAATTTTGATAATCTTCTAGAAATCTCTGTTTTACCAACTCCAGTAGGTCCCATCATAAGTATGTTCTTAGGAAGAACTTCATCTTTCATCTCCCCGTCTATAGCTTGCCTTCTCCATCTATTTCTAAGTGCAATTGCAACAGCTCTTTTAGCCTTATCTTGTCCAACGACAAATCTATCTAACTCTGAAACAATTTCTCTTGGTGACAAAGAGTCGGAAAGAGTATTTTTATTTTCTTTTTTATCCTTAGGTATTAAAGTTGTTACGTTTGATTTATCCATTAAATTTTTTCTATCGAAATACTGTTGTTTGTAAATACGCAAATTTCAGCGGCAGTTTCTACAGCTTTTTTTGCAATTTCCTCTGCTGACATTTCTGTGTTCATGAGAACTTTTGCTGCAGCTAAAGCATAGTTTCCTCCAGAACCAATACCTATGACATCACCCTCTGGTTCCAACACATCCCCTGTTCCAGAAATTATAAAACTTTTTTCTTTATCTGCTACTGCCATTAATGCTTCTAACCTTCTTAAATATTTATCTGTTCTCCAATCCTTAGCTAATTCAACAGCTGATCGCGCTAAGTTTCCAGCATGTTTTTCTAATTTAGATTCTAATCTTTCGAACAATGTTAAAGCGTCTGCGGTAGAACCTGCAAAACCAGCTATCACATTTCTTTTTTCAATTTTCCTAACTTTATTCGCAGTTTTTTTAATCACAGTATTTCCCATACTTACTTGGCCATCGCTAGCCACAACCACTTGATTTTTTTTTCTTACTAATGCTATTGTTGTCATGACTCTTAAGTGGATACTAATTTTTATAGTTCAAGTGCCAAATTAGAAATA